>Ga0180072_1000033_pt1 | contig 6842 bp, 2 predicted proteins | sample EasRiv93B_16_10D_FD_123009 | JGI IMG/M metagenome (GOLD analysis project Ga0180072, IMG submission 123009) | Soil microbial communities from meander-bound floodplain in the East River, Colorado, USA - East River metaG ERMLT293B_16_10D | ecosystem: Environmental > Terrestrial > Soil > Floodplain ... | reverse complement strand
GCACCCGAGTCAACCATCATGTGCAGTGAGTTAAATCCTTTATTGTGCTGTTTAATTTTTTCCATTAATGCGCGGGCAACATCATTTGTAGTATGCGTCCAAACGTCAATTATTTTATTATATCTTTCAGCATCTGTAATAACACCCATTTCGTGTTCATTAAGAATACCTTCAACTTTTTTATTAGCTTTAGTAATTAAAGCTTCTTTTTCTTCTGGAATTATCATATCAGCAAAACTTACGGATAGACCACCAGCAGTTGAGTATCTAAATCCAAGGTCTTTCAAATCATCGAGAAATTTTGCAGTAACTTTGTTCCCAAGTTTCATAAACATTTTGCCGATAATTCCGCCAAAAATTTTCTTAATCAATAACTGATTGATATACCCCATTTCTTTGGGAACGATCTGGTTGAAAATTACTCTACCCGTTGTGGTTTCAATCATCTCCCCATCTACTCTAACATTAATTTTTGCATGTAATCCAACAACTCTGTTATCGTAAGCAATTATCAACTCTGAAGGAGAAGAAAAAGTCATTCCCTCGCCTTTATCACCTTCGCGATATTTAGTTAAATAATAACAACCCAAAACTATATCTTGAGTCGGAACAACTATAGGACTTCCATTTTGAGGTGAAAGAATATTGTGACTACTTAGCATCAATAAAGATGCTTCAAGTTGTGCTTCATAAGAAAGTGGTACGTGAACAGCCATCTGATCACCGTCAAAATCAGCATTAAATGCTGTACAAACCATTGGATGAAGCTGGATAGCTCTTTCATCAATAAGCGTTGGTTGAAAAGCCTGGATACCCAATCTATGTAACGTTGGAGCTCTATTAAGTAATATGGGATGAGCTTCAATTATCTTTGCAAGTATATCCCAAATAATAGGATCTTTTCTATCTACAACTTTTCTTGCACTTTTTACTGTCTTGTTATGTCCTCTTTCAATCAACTTTCTAATAATAAACGGTTTAAAAAGTTCAACAGCCATGTCTTTAGGAAGTCCGCACTGATGTAGTTTTAATTCAGGTCCAACAACAATTACAGAACGACCTGAATAATCAACTCTTTTTCCTAAAAGATTTTGACGAAATCTTCCTTGTTTTCCTTTAAGCATATCGCTTAATGATTTTAAAGGACGATTATTATCACTTCTAACAGCACTGCCTCTTCTTGAGTTATCAAACAGCGCATCTACTGCTTCCTGAAGCATCCTTTTTTCATTACGAAGAATTACTTCCGGAGCTTTAATATCTATTAATCTTTTCAACCTGTTATTACGGATGATGACACGACGATAGAGATCATTTAAATCACTGGTTGCAAATCTTCCACCTTCAAGTGGAACAAGAGGACGAAGTTCTGGCGGAATGACTGGAATATAATTCAACACCATCCATTCAGGTCGGTTCGGAACTTTACCTTCTTCTTCCTTAAATGCTTCAAGTACTCTAAGTCTTTTTAGAAAGTCAGCTTTTTTCTGTTGTGATGTTTCTACTTTTACTGCTTCTCTAAGTGTTTTAGAAAGTTCTTCAACATTAGTTTTCTTTAGAATTTCTTTAACCGCATCGCCACCAATTTTAGCAACAAATTTTTTCGGATCATCATTATCTAATTTTTCATTTCCATCAGGTAACGAATTCATAACTTCAAAATATTGATCTTCAGAAATAAGATCTAATCTACTTAATCCTGTAATACCTGGATTTAATACAACATACGATTCATAATAAATTATTTTTTCAAGTTCTTTTAAGCTAACGCCAATTATATTTCCAATTTTTGATGGTTGTGTTCTAAAAAACCAAATGTGTACCACCGGAACGGCAAGACCAATGTGTCCCATTCTTTCACGTCTAACACTCTTCTGTGTAACTTCAACCCCGCAACGATCGCAGATAATACCTTTGTATCTAATTCTTTTATACTTACCACAAAAGCATTCCCAATCTCGCGTGGGTCCGAATATTTTTTCGCAGAACAAACCATCTTTTTCAGGGCGGAATGATCTGTAATTTATAGTTTCAGGTTTGGTTACTTCACCATATGATCTTGACAAAATATCATCAGGACTTGCTAAGCCGATGGTGATACTGTTAATATCTCTCATTGCATTTTCTTGAACTCTAAAAGCCATTTTATATCTCCTAATTTCTAAGTGAAATAATGTTTAACGTTAATTTATTTTTATATCCAGACCTAAGCCCTGGAGTTCTTTAATAAGAACATTAAACGATTCAGGAATATTTGGTTCCTGCAAGTTTTCACCCTTAACAATTGCTTCATATACTTTTGCTCTACCGGCAACATCATCACTCTTTATTGTTAATATTTCCTGTAATATGTGTGAAGCGCCATAACCTTCTAGCGCCCAAACTTCCATCTCTCCAAATCTTTGACCACCAAATTGTGCTTTACCACCAAGTGGTTGTTGAGTGATAAGAGAATATGGCCCGATTGACCTTGCGTGAATCTTGTCATCAACCAAGTGACTGAGTTTTAACATATAAATATATCCACACGTAACTTTTTGATGCATTTTTTCACCAGTTCTGCCATCAAACAGATCGGTTTTACTTCCGGTTTCTAAGCCGGCTTTTGTTAACCATTCATCTACATCTTCTACTTTTGCACCATCAAAAATTGGCGTTGCAAATTTTACTCCAAGTTTTTTTCCAACCCAACCCAAAGCAGTTTCATATAACTGCCCAAGATTCATACGAGACGGTACGCCAAGTGGATTAAGGATAATATCCACAGGAGTTCCATCCGGCAAATAAGGCATATCTGCGGCAGGTACAATTTTTGCCACAACGCCTTTGTTTCCGTGTCTTCCTGCCATTTTATCACCTACAGAAAGTTTACGTTTTTTAGCGACATAAACTTTTGCAAGCTGCACAATTCCAGGAGGTAATTCATCACCACTCTGAATTTTAATTCTTTCTCTCTTAAAATCTTCTTCAATATCAGTTTTGATAAGGAAGTAATTTTTGAAAAGCGAATTGATAAGATTATTAGTTTTTTTAGTATCAAACCAATCAAGAGTGTAATCAAGTTTTGTTACATCTTCCATTGCAGAAAATGTTTCCTCTTTAATAGCTGAACCACTTCTTAAAATAACACTACCGTCAAGATCTCTTATTCCGGTTGTGGTTTGATCTTTTGTAATTCTTGAAAGTTTTTCAACTAGCTTCTGGTAATGATTTTGAAGCTTTCTTTTAAATTCGTGCTCAAGTTTATCAAAAGCAATTTTTTCAAGTTTCTTAGAATCGTTATCTCTCTTTTTACGGCTAAATAAACGTGTTTTAATAACGGTTCCTTTAAGTCCCGGAGGTGCTTTTAATGATGCGTCTTTAACATCACCAGCTTTGTCTCCAAAGATTGCACGTAATAATTTTTCTTCGGGTGTTGGATCTGTTTCTCCTTTTGGAGTAATTTTTCCAATAAGAATATCGCCCTCTTTTACTTCTGCACCTTCTCTTATAATCCCATCTTCATCAAGATTTTTTACAGCTTCTTCGCTTACATTTGGAATTTCGCGTGTTAATTCTTCTTCTCCACGTTTTGTTTCTCTAACCTGTAATTCAAATTCCTCAATATGTATTGATGTATAAACATCTTCGCTTACAACTCTTTCACTAATAATAATAGCATCCTCAAAGTTGTAACCTCTCCATGGCATAAATGCAACTAAAACATTTCTTCCTAAAGCCAATTCACCACCATCAGTGGCAGCACCATCTGCAAGAACATCACCTCTTTTAAGCTTCTGTCCTTCTTTTACAATTGGAACCTGATTGATACAGGTTTCCTGATTTGTACCGTGGAATTTTGTAAGCGTGTAGGTTACTTCTCTTATTTCATTAAAGCTTGTTAGTGCTTCAAAGCTATTTGGGTTAATATCATATTTAACAATTACTTTATTTGCATCTACATATTCTACAACACCGTTATCTTCAGCTAATAATAATGCTCTTGAGTCGTGAGCTATTTTTCCTTCCATTCCAGTTCCAACAATTGGAGCTTCCGGTTTTAATAATGGAACTGATTGACGTTGCATATTAGAACCCATCAAGGCTCTGTTCGCATCATCGTGCTCTAAAAACGGAATTAATGCTGCGGCGGCACTTACTATCTGTGCGGGTGCAACATCCATAAATTGCAAATCCTCTGGATGAACAATTGGAAACTCACCTTTTAATCTGGATTTAACTCTCTCGTGTATGAATTTTCCTGAGTCAGTAATTGGTGCATTTGCCTGTGCAATAGTAAAAGCATCTTCATGTTCAGCGGTTAAAAATTCAACTTCTTCGGTAACTTTTCCTTTAACAACTTTTCGATATGGCGTTTCCAGGAATCCATATCTATTCACTCTTGCATAAATTGTTAGTGATGAAATTAGACCAATATTTGGACCTTCAGGTGTTTCAATCGGACATAAACGACCGTAATGTGTATAATGAACGTCACGTACTTCAAAGCCTGCTCTCTCTCTTGTAAGACCGCCTGGTCCTAATGCAGACATTCTTCTCTTGTGCGTCATCTCAGCCAATGGATTTGTTTGATCCATAAATTGTGAAAGCTGATTTGTTCCAAAAAAGGCATTGATAACACTACTTATAGTTCTTGCGTTAACTAAATCTTGCGGTGTAAAGTTTTCTGAATCACGCATGTTCATTCGTTCTTTAATAGTTCTTGCCATGCGCGACATACCAACATTAAACTGCTGTCCTAATTGTTCACCAACTGTTCTAATCCTTCTGTTACCAAGATGATCTATATCATCAACTGATACTGCACCTTCTTTAAGATCTATTATGTATTTCATAATTGAGATAATATCTTCAACAGTTAATACTGTTGTTGTTTCAGGAATTTTTAATTCCAGTTTATGATTCATTCTATGACGACCAACATCGCCTAAATCATATCTCTTATCATTAAAGAAAAGTTTTTCGATAAGTGATTCAGCAGTTGTTAGATCAGGAGCTTCTCCGGATCTTAACTGTCTGTAAATGGCATACAAAGCTTCTTCACGAGTGTGTGAAGTATCTTTTCTTAATGTGTTTACAATTAAATTTTGATCATTTGTTGAATCAGATTTGATGAATTTCAAAACATCAACTTCTGCGTCATTTATTCTTTCAAGATCTTCTTCAGATAAGATAGAATCGCGTGTTAAAAATATTTCACCTGTCGACATATCAAAAATGTCACTGGCAATCATTCTGCCTAAGTAGTTTTCTAACTTCGCTTTTTTAACTATAACATTTTCTACCAAACCGAATAATTTTAATATTTCCTCATCGGATTGAAAACCAAGCGCACGTAATAGAGTTGTTGCGGGAAATTTCTTGCGACGATCTATATAAACATACATAACATAATTAATGTCCGTTGCAAACTCTACCCAGGATCCCCTTAATGGAATTATACGTGCTGAGTAAATAGGGGTACCATTTGGATGGACGGTTTGTGCAAATGCAACACCAGGGGACCTATGCAATTGAGACACAACTACTCTTTCTGCACCATTAATAACAAAAGTCCCTTTTTCAGTCATAAACGGCAAGTTACCAAGATAAACTTCCTGCTCAACAGTATTAATAAACTCTTCCGTTTCAGGATCTTTAGTTGAAAGTCTTAATTTTGCCTTAAGCGGAGCTGCAAAAGTAAGTCCTCTTTCCAAACATTCTTCAACAGAGAATCTCGGTTTTTCAACATAATACTCTAAAAAATCAAGTCTATAATTTTCTTTATTATCAAAAATCGGAAAATTGGTTAAGAAAACCTGCTGTAACCCTTTAATTTCTCTTTTAAGTGCATGCGTGTCAAGCTGAACAAAATCTTCGAATGTTTCAGTTTGAATTCCTAAAAGATCGGGTATATCAATGACAGATGGAATACGACCAAAGGAAATACGGTTATTATCCAATTGAGAACCTCCTAAAAATTATCAAATGCTGTAAAATGAGCATCCTAAACAACGTTTCTATATAAAACAAAAGCGATAAGACGGAATCTCCCGTCCTATCACTTAAAAAAGATTATATTTAATCTAAGTTTTCTAACTATTTTAAAGTTACAGTAGCGCCAGCGTCTTCAAGTTCTTTTTTGATTTTTTCGGCCTCATCTTTTGATGCTTGCTCTTTAACTGTTTTAGGAGCACCGTCAACAAGATCTTTTGCTTCTTTTAAACCTAAGCCTGTATGAGCTCTAACAACTTTAATAACGTTAATTTTTTTCTCGCCGCAAGTTTGAAGAATGACATCAAACTCTGTTTGTTCTTCAACTGGTGCAGCAGACGCAGCAGCAGGTCCAGCCATCATAACTGGTGCAGCAGCGGTAACACCAAATTCTTCTTCAAGTGCTTTCTTTAATTCTGAAGCTTCTAGAAGAGACATTCCTTTTATTAGTTCGAGTGCTTGAGCAACTTTTTCTGACATTTTCATTTCTCCTGAATTTAATTTCTGATTTAATTAGGCTGCTTTTTTCTTAGAGACTTCATCAACTACACTAACTAATTCTCTAAATACCGCAGCAATAGATCCTACTATGCCTGACGCAGGTGAATTTAGACTGCCTAATATTCCGGCGATCACTTCTTCTTTTGTAGGCAATTCTGCTAGCTCTTTAAGTTTACTTCCATCAAAATACTGTGTTTCGATGTAGCAAGCTTTGAGAGGAAATTTTTGAGAAGTATCATTATACTTCTTTATAATCTTTGCTGGTGCAACTGGATTTGTTGAAGCAAATGCAAATCCGGTCATTCCTTCAAGATGATCTGCCAGCTTTTCGAATTTTCCAGACTCAACAAGAGCAAGTTTAAATAAAG
>Ga0180072_1000032_pt1 | contig 6971 bp, 5 predicted proteins | sample EasRiv93B_16_10D_FD_123009 | JGI IMG/M metagenome (GOLD analysis project Ga0180072, IMG submission 123009) | Soil microbial communities from meander-bound floodplain in the East River, Colorado, USA - East River metaG ERMLT293B_16_10D | ecosystem: Environmental > Terrestrial > Soil > Floodplain ... | reverse complement strand
TTTAAGTCCTGAAGATGGAGCTTTAAAACAAATGTTGCCTGCTTTTAAATTATTTGTTGGTGGTCCACTTGGAGATGGAAAGCAATGGTCATCGTGGTTGCATATCGATGATATTGTTGGCATTTACTTGCACACAATAGACAATGCAAATATTTTTGGAGCTGTTAATGCGGCTTCTCCAAATCCAGTAAGAATGAAAGAGTTTGCAGCAACTCTTGGCAAAGTTTTAAATCGTCCTTCCCTTTTTCCTGTTCCAAAATTTATGTTGAAATTAGTTGTTGGAGAAGCTGCTGAAGTTGTAACCGCAAGTCAAAGAGTCGATGTAAAAAAACTTTTAAATACTGGATATAAGTTTAAGTTTGAAAAATTTGAAGATGCGTTAAGGGACTTGCTAAAATAAAAAAGGACTCGATGATTACGAGTCCTTTTAACTAGAGTAACACTCTTTTTTTAATACCTGTAATAATCAGGTTTAAACGGTCCTTCAACCTTTACACCTATGTATTCAGCTTGTTGTGGAGTTAAGACATCCAATTCTACACCAATCTTTTTAAGATGGAGTGTAGCAACTTTTTCATCCAAATGTTTTGGAAGTGTATAAACTTTATTCTCATATCTTTCTGGATGATTCCAAAGTTCAAGTTGCGCAAGAGTTTGATTTGTAAAAGAGTTAGACATTACAAATGAAGGATGACCAGTAGCACATCCAAGATTAACTAATCTACCTTCTGCAAGTATCAAAATATCTTTTCCATCAATCGTATATTTATCTACTTGTGGTTTGATAGTATTTTTAGTGTTACCATAATTTTTATTTAACCAAGCCATATCAATTTCTGTATCAAAGTGTCCGATATTACAAACAACTGCTTTATCTTTCATCGATTTGAAATGTCTGTCTGTGACTATGTTCATATTTCCTGTAGCAGTTACAACTATGTCAGCTTCTTTAACTGCATCATCCATTTTCTTAACTTCATATCCTTCCATAGCCGCTTGTAACGCACAGATAGGATCAATTTCTGTTACAATCACTCTTACATTTGCATTCTTTAATGATTCAGCGGAACCTTTACCCACATCACCGAATCCAGCAACAACTGCAACTTTACCTGCAAGCATAAGATCTGTTGCTCTGCGAATTGCATCTACTAAAGATTCTCGGCAGCCATACTTGTTATCAAATTTAGATTTTGTAACTGAATCGTTAACATTAATTGCGGGCATTGGAAGAGTTCCGTTTTGAACTCTTTCATATAAACGATGAACACCTGTTGTGGTCTCTTCGGATAAGCCTTTAATTCCAGCAGCCAATTCAGGATAAACATCAAGTACCATGTTTGTCAGATCACCACCATCATCAAGAATCATATTTAATGGTCTTGATTCATCTCCGAAAAATAATGTCTGTTCTATACACCAATTAAATTCTTGTTCATTCATTCCTTTCCAGGCAAAAACAGGAACTCCCGCAGCAGCAATAGCAGAAGCAGCATGATCTTGAGTTGAAAAAATATTACAAGATGACCATTTAACTTCTGCGCCAAGATCAATAAGTGTTTCAATTAACACAGCAGTTTGAATTGTCATATGTAAACAGCCAGCAATGCGAGCATCTTTAAGCGGCTTTTTCCCTTTGTATTCTAGTCTTAATGCCATCAAGCCTGGCATTTCTGCTTCGGCAAGTTCTATTTCTTTTCTTCCCCATTCCGCAAGTGAGATATCTTTAACTTTATATTTTAGAGAGAAATCAATTTTTTGATCTAACACTTCACTCATTTTTTTACCTTTACTTTTTTTTATAATAATTTCTTATAATTGATCAACAATAACTGAACATCAAACAATCTATAAAAAGTTCATAATTAATGAACTATTTTTTTGCATACTTTTTAAATACCGGAACGAGATCAAGATGTTCCCATGTAAAGTCTTTATCATTTCTACCAAAATGACCATAAGCTGAAGTTTTCTGATAAATTGGTCTTCTTAATTTCAATCTTGAAATAATTCCCTTTGGTGTAAGATCTACTTCTTTCTGTATCATTTTAGAAATATCAGAATCAGAGATTACTCCAGTTCCTTTTGTATCTACAAAAACAGAAATTGGTTGCGCAACTCCAATAGCGTAAGAAACCTGAACTAAACATTCTTTAGCAAGTTTGGCTGCAACCACATTTTTCGCAATATGTCTTGCGGCATAAGTAGCACTCCTATCCACTTTAGATGGATCTTTACCGGAAAATGCTCCGCCACCGTGTGGTGCCCATCCGCCGTAAGTATCAACAATTATTTTTCTTCCTGTTAAACCGCTGTCTCCATGTGGTCCGCCAATTTCAAATCTTCCGGTTGGGTTTACAAAATACTTTGTATTCTTATCTAAATATTTTGCTGGTATAACTTTTTTAATAACGTGTTTAATAACATCAGCCTTAATTATACTTTGTTTTGCATCACCATCGTGTTGAGTTGAAATAACAACAGCATCAACTCTTACTGGTTTACCTTTATCATCATACTCAATTGTTACTTGTGATTTTGAATCCGGACGAAGATAAGGCATTAGCTTAATATTTTTCTTTCTGATATCAGCAAGTTTTTTTACAAGTTTGTGTGCAAACATAATCGGCATTGGCATTAACTCAGGAGTTTGATTGCAAGCATAGCCAAACATAATTCCCTGATCTCCGGCTCCACCAGTATCTACACCCATAGCTATATCAGGTGATTGTGAATGAATTGCATTTAACACTGAACAAGATTCAGAATCAAATTTATAATCTGCTTTTGTGTATCCAATATTTTCAACTGTTTTTCTTACAACGGCGGGAACATCGATATATGTTTTTGTAGTGATTTCACCACCAACCAAAACCAAACCTGTTGTAACAAAAGTTTCGCAGGCTACTCTTGCATATGGATCGTGTGTATAGATTGCATCAAGTATCCCATCGGATATCGCATCACTAACTTTATCCGGATGTCCTTCAGAAACTGATTCTGATGTGAAAAAAAATGACATGTTTTACTATTCCTTTGAATGATTTTTAATATGCTATTATGGATTTTGAGTGGCAAATTTAACTAATCCCCTCAAGATTACAAAATAAGTAAGTTGGATTTTGGTTACATTTGTAGTGTATTTTATCACATTACATTAATAACTATGAAGAATAGAATAACCGAATTATTAAATATTAAATATCCTATCATTCAGGCAGGAATGGTTTGGGTTTCAGGTTGGAAATTAGCTTCTGCAGTTTCTAACTGTGGCGGTTTGGGTTTGATTGGTGCTGGTTCGATGAAGCCTGATTTGCTTAAAGAACATTTACAAAAATGTAAAGCAGCATCAATAAATCCATTTGGTGTAAACATTCCTTTGCTTAGAAAAGATGCAAATGAACTTGTTAAAGTTTGTTTGGATGAAGAAGTTAAAATTATTTTTACTTCTGCTGGAAATCCAAAAACATTTACTTCTTTATTTAAAGAAAACGGATGCGTAGTTATTCACGTTGTTGCAAATCTTAAGTATGGATTGAAAGCACAGGAAGCTGGCTGCGATGCTGTAGTTGGTGAAGGTGTTGAAGCTGGCGGGCATAATGGCGCAGATCAACTAACAACATTTTGTTTGATTCCTCAATTGGTTGATAAATTGAATATTCCTGTTATCGCAGCGGGTGGAATTGTTGATGGACGAGGAATTCTTGCGGCACTTTCTCTTGGTGCAGAAGGAGTACAAATAGGAACTCGGTTTGCGGCAACTGTTGAATCATCTGCACATGATAATTTTAAACAAGAAATTGTTAAGGCTGGTGATCAGGATACGGTTTTAGCATTTAAAAAAATTGGTTTAGTTAGGATGATAAAAAATGATTTTGCATTCCGTGCGATGAAGGCTGAAAATGAAGGTTGGAATGAAACTCAATTAAGAGAGTTACTTGGAGCCAAACGGGAACGCGCCGGAATCTTTGAAGGTGACTTAGTTGAAGGTGAACTTGAAGCCGGACAAGGGGCAGGATTAATAAATGATATCCCAATTGTTAAAGATTTGTTTAATCGATTGTTGGATGAATATTCTATTGCTGCCAAGATTTTAAAACAATTGCACACTGATGACACTGATTTAGCAGATTTGCGCTGATATAATCCGTGCAAACCAGCATCATCTGTGTTCTATTCTTATGGGTTTAAAAATATTCGAATCACTTCATCAACTTCTTTAGCTGTTGGGAAGAACGAATGAATTTTTCTTAACACTGCTTCTACTGTTGCATCCGGACAGCTTGCACCGCTGGTTAACAATAAATTAACAATTTCTTTTTGTGGAAGATAATTTTCTGATTGTATTTCTTTATGCTGTTTAAGATCAAAATGTGAAATTGATTTATTACTAATAATCTTTTCTTCAGATGAAATAAAATATGTTGGCAGCTTTTCTTCACACAACTCGACAATATGTGATGTGTTAGAACTGTTATATCCACCAACAACAATAGCAAAATCAGCACTTTCTTTAAGCAAACCGTAAGTTGCTTCCTGGTTATCATTTGTTGCATAACATAGTGTATCACGAGTATCAGCAAAATGATTTTTTAGATTTTCAAAACCAAATATTTTAATCATTGTATCTTTTAATAAATCAGCAATAGTCTGTGTTTCTGTTGCAAGCATTGTCGTTTGGTTCACAACTCCAACTTTTTGTAAATCTCTTTCAACATCAAACCCATCAGAAAATTTTCTCGCAAAAATCTTATAAAATTCTTCTGCAGGCTTTTCTTTGGTTATAAAACTTGCAAGTAATTTTGTTTCTTCTATATCTCTAACAATTACTGAGGCTGCATTTGTTTTACTGTGTGAAAAAGTAGCACGGGTTTCTTCGTGTGTATGTTTTCCGTGAATTACAACCGTATAGTTTTCTATGCCAAGTTGCTCACTTCTGTTCCATACTTTTTCAACAAAGGGACAGGTCGTATTGTATCGATAAGGATTTATACCAATCTCATTTAGTTTTTTTTCTATCTCAACCGTTGTTCCAAATGCAGGAATAATTACAATATCATCCTTACTAAGTTCATCCCATTCAATTATATGCCTACCTGATGTATCCATTAAAAACTTAACACCGAGTTTTTGAAGATCACTGTTTACACCTGGATTATGAATCATCTCACTTAATAAAAATATTCTTTTGCCAGGGTTTTCTTCAATTGTTTTGTAAGCAATCTCAATTGCGTTTTCCACTCCATAACAAAACCCAAAATGCCTTGCGAGATAAAATCTAATCGGACCAAAATCTAGAAGAGTTGGCGTAAAATCTTTTTTACGCGGATCAGAATCCTTGCGAGCATTCTTTAATCTAGTTATAAATGAACTTCTATAAATATTTGGGATATTAAAATTTTTCATACTTTATCATAAACTAAAATAAAGCAAAACTAGTTCAACTTAATTCTATCTTGTTAATTCGTCTTGTTCATTGCCTTCAATCTTAAAATCATTCAAGAATTCTTCAATTGATGGTTTACTTAAAATGAATGCCCCAACAATCACAAAAAGTACAATTAAAAAGAAGTCTGAATGAGTAATTATAAAGGCTACAATACTAAATAATCCAGCACCTTCCAGCAAAGCCCAGGATACAATTTTGGCAGTCCTATATTTTCCTATTTTTTCAAATAATGATGAAGCACCATTAACTTGCTGAGAAATCTTGTTATACATAAATCGTGAAAGAAATATCATTACAATTACAAATGCCGGGATTAAAAACATAAATATGTTCAGCAAGTTTTCATTTGGTTGATCAACACTTTGTGATATAATAAAATATGCCATAACAGCAAAAACAATTAATCCTGCTAAAATTGCAAAATAAATTATTTGGATTATTTTGAAATTATCTTTTGTGTTTGTGGAACTGGCATTATTTATCATGATTATGCTTTCTAAAGATGATTTATAAAGTACTGCTTTAGTATATTTGCTTTCCAAATTTAGAGAAATGAAATGAATTTATTAGAGCGATTAGAAAAAATTAAAATACGATTTGATCAAATAAACTCGCAGCTTTCTGATGCTGCAAATGATAATGATTATGAAAAGATAAAAAATCTGAACAGAGAAAGAATAAATTTAGAAGAGATTATTGCTGCGTATGAAAAATATTCTACCGTAATTAAGAACATCGAAGGGAATCTAGAAATTATTAATTCATATAAAGATACAGAGCTTGTTGAGATGGCTCAAATTGAACTGGATGAATTGAAGAATCAAAAAGAAGTTATGGAAGAAGAAATAAAAGCATTGCTTCTTCCAAAGGATCCAAATGATGATAAAGATATTATTATGGAAATTCGTGCTGGCACAGGTGGTGATGAAGCTGCTTTATTTGCAAATGATTTATTTAGAATGTATTCCAGATACGCAGAAATATGCGGTTGGAAGTATGAGTTAATCGATTTAAATGAAACCGGATTGGGTGGAATTAAAGAGGTTGTTTTTTCTATAACAGGACAAAGTGTTTATGGTAATCTAAAGTTTGAGTCTGGCGTTCATAGAGTTCAGCGCGTACCTGAAACTGAGGGCAGCGGAAGAGTCCACACTTCGGCGGCTTCTGTGGCTGTTATGCTGGAGGTTGAAGATGTTGAAGTTAATATAAACATGAACGATGTTAAAATTGATATTTTTAGATCTGGTGGTGCAGGTGGACAGAACGTAAACAAAGTTGAAACTGCCGTTCGAATGACTCATTTACCTACCGGGCTGGTTGTCCAATGCCAGGATGAGAGATCTCAATTAAAAAACAGAATAAAAGCAATGAAAGTTTTAAAGGCAAGACTTTATGATCTGGGGTTAAAGAAACAGAATGCAGAACAATCTGCTATAAGAAAATCTATGGTTGGAAGCGGTGATAGAAGCGATAAGATAAGAACATATAACTATCCTCAAAACAGAATTACAGATCATAGAAT
>Ga0180072_1000031_pt1 | contig 7014 bp, 3 predicted proteins | sample EasRiv93B_16_10D_FD_123009 | JGI IMG/M metagenome (GOLD analysis project Ga0180072, IMG submission 123009) | Soil microbial communities from meander-bound floodplain in the East River, Colorado, USA - East River metaG ERMLT293B_16_10D | ecosystem: Environmental > Terrestrial > Soil > Floodplain ... | reverse complement strand
GGAATAAATCCATAAGGGTTAAAATGATATAGACTGAAGAACAATGCTGTGATAACTACAGCTATAAATTTTCTATACTTCAGCTCAAAGCTGCGCTGGATGAATCCTCTGAACATTGTTTCTTCTGATAGTGCAGGAACAACTGCCACAACAACCACAACTAGTAAAAGTTCAAATATGTTAGAGGCAGATAGTAGATTACCATAAGTTTTTTCAACTAATTCATTCAATGAATCAAAAAAACTTTTTACAGAGTTAATAGATGAATAATTTTTGGCAAGAATTTCTAAAAAATAATTTTGAATATACAGATAGCTTTGCAATAGCGGAGTTAAAACAACAATTCCAATAGTAAACAATCCTACTTCTTTCAAATCGATTTTGCGGATACGGATTATCTTTCCAACATCTGAGTAAATCCATTTTGCAAATAAAAGTGCGGGAAGCAGAATAAATAAAATTTGTCCTGCCATCGTCATCAACCGAAGACTGTTCACTGGAACAGATTCGAGATCGATCCCCAGAATTAAAACTGTAAGTAATGCCCCAACTATCTGGTATAAAAAAAATGCACCAGCTAAACCAATAAATGCAGCAGCAACCGGAGAGATTTGAAATTTTAAATCGTCATCCGGATCATAATTTGGATCACTTTCTTTAGCAATAGTTAGAAGTTCAACTGGTTGATCTTCTTTTTGATAATCGTCTTTAAATTCTTCCATCGAAAACAATATGAGTTAAATAAATGTGATTAAAATTACTGATATAAGAAGTGACACTCAAATTTAAATAGGTAGGATTTGTGGCGCGGGAATCCTTTCCTGCGGTTAAGGCAAAAGTGATTTTACTTTTTCCGTGACCAAACAGCATCAATCTCAAAATGAATTCGGAACAGGCTTACGGAACAACAAAAAAGGCTCAATTATCTGAGCCTTTAAACTGCAACCTTCTAGGTTTCTGCTTTGTAACCTCTAAGGTTTCTTTAATATTATTTTAGCAACGTCATCTTTTTTGTTTCAACAAAACCACCTACTTGAAGTTTGTAAAAATATATTCCGCTTGAAAGATTTTTTGCATCAAAATTTGTGCTGTAGTACCCAACTTGCTGGTATTCATTAACCAAAGTTGCAACTTCTTCTCCTATCGCATTATAAATTTTCAAAACAACTAATCCTCCGTTAGGTATTGAGTAGTTTATCATTGTTGAAGGGTTAAACGGGTTCGGGTAATTTTGTGCTAAAGAATAAACACCCGGTAAATTATTTTCTGTTTCAACATCTGTAGTGCCGATATTGAATAATCCTATGGCTATGGTACTACCAACGTATGCTGCATCAACAGCACGAAGTCTCCATTCATACTGACCATCCGTCAGTCCGGTTAATGACCATTCAGTAACGGCGCTGATATTTCCTGGTTCTGGAAGACGTGTGAGAGTAGAAACCGGATAAGAATTATAAAAATCGCCTGGTCTAGTTGGTGTATGTGTTCCTTTCCTGATTACAACAATATCATACGTTATTGCTGGAGTAGGTGTGTGGTCATCACTTGATGCTGTCCACGACAATAATACTGTGCTATCAATTTGAATGGTAGCATTTAAATCCGTCGGTGTTAATGGCGCATTATTCAAAGCTGGAGTATCATTTCTATAAACATGCATCTGTGCCTCAACAAGTCCATTTCCTCCCGGAACAAAGTATTGCCCTGCAATAAAGTAGTCCAGATCGCCATCAGAATCTAAATCTAACCACGAGAATGTACCACCGCGATCACCACTTGCTCTAGGTGCCGGTAATTCATTGCCAGAATCAGTAAATACTCCATTTCCATTGTTAGTGTAGATACGTGCCCTGCCTTCTATATTTGAACCAGAGTTATAATTGCCTGCTAACAAAATATCTATATCGCCATCGGAGTCATAATCTGCCCATGTTGCTGCTGTAAGATCAAACCAGCCTTCACAAGGAACGCAGGATATTACTTCTATCGGAGTGTAAGCATCATTCTCATTATTATAAATTCGTAATGCAAGTGTATAATTACCATTGCCGTCAGTTAAGTTACCTGCAACCAGTATATCAAGATCACCATCATTATCATAATCGCCCCATTGTGCTTCACCATGCTCAACTGTTAATGAATCAAGTATATTCTCACTGAAAAAACTTCCATTGCCTTCGTTTCTGTAACGTTTAATAAATCCTTCAGTAGAATTTGGAACCATATTAACAAGTAATAAATCAAGATCAGTATCATTATCAAAATCTGCCCACATACTGCTTGCATGTTTTGTTGGAGGAAATACTGAATCAACTTCTATAAAGTTAAATCCACCAGTTCCATTTATACCATCATTTCTCATCAAAGCAGTTCTGAATGAAAATGAAATCATGTCAAATGCAGAAGGAATAAACAAATCAAGATCAGCATCGTTATCAAAATCCACCCAGGTGATTGATTTCAAATCAAACTCAGCTTGACTGTTAGCTTCCCAGTATCCCGGCAGTACTGTATCTGTTAAATTTAATAATCCGGCATCATTTCGATATATAACTGTAACATCATCTGATCCAACAACTAAATCTAAATCACCATCTCCATCAGCATCTCCCCAAGCCATATCAGATTCACCTGTGGTTAGATTTCCTAAGGGTACGTTAACGTAATTAAAACTCCACTCAACTGAATCAAGGGGTCCATTATTAACCAGCATCAGTAATCGAGCTTCAGCACTTTGATTGTAAACAACATAGTAACCAAGAACTGCTATATCAAGATCACCATCGATATCAAAATCTGCTGGTGCGGTTGTAATAACCCAAAAATCTTCTTCTTGAGGTGTAATAAAAACTGAGTCTAGAGGAGTAACTTCTACAAAGTCTCCAAATACTCCGCCTGGATTTGGTTGAACTGAAATTATCCTTAATGTTGAATCTGTATCTCCGTCATCATCAGTTACATTTAACCAAACGATGTATGTATCTGCAGTATCATAAGTATGTGAAGGATTTTGTTCTGTTGAAAATAATCCATCACCAAAACTCCAATTCCACGAAACTATTGAGCCATCAATATCTGAACTTGCATCAATAAAATCTATTGTAAGACCATATGCATTATAATTAAACGAAGCAGTTGGTAATTGGTTTAATGGTGGTGGCGGTGGACCTGTAAAATGTTCAATAAATCCCTGGTAACCTGCAGCCCACGCATCTCCTGTTGCATTAGCAACTACAGATGTAAACAATCCAAAACCTTGTGAGCCAGTATTTAATATTGCCCAGCTTTGTCCTGCATTAGCAGTGTAGTAAACTGAATTTGAATTAGTGCTGATCCATAGTTCATTTTGTCCAACAAGATAAATATCCGTTAATTGATCAACCTGGTTTGGTGTTGGAAGTGTTTGCCAGGTAATTCCTCCATCACTGCTTCTGAATGCTTGTCCCGCGAATCCTATTGCATAACCAACACTCTCATTATAAAAATCCATATCCTGTATTTGATATGGTTGACCCGGAAGGCTTCCTTCAGTCCAGGTATTTCCATTGTCTGTACTTCTATAATAAATTGCAGCTCCTGGATTGGATACCCAGATGTTTGAACCTTGAACATCTATAGAATTATAATAACCCATAAAATCAGTCACAGCAGTCCAACTGCTGCCACCATTTGTTGTATGATACAATGCACCTGAAGTATAACCTTGTCCGATTACCCAACCATCTTGCAATGTAGTAAAGTTTATATCTTCAGCAGCTAAAAGATCCTGCGGTATTGAACCAGCTCCAGCCCAGTTTATTCCACCATCTGTGCTGCTAAAAACTTTTCCGGCATCATCAACTGCAACAACATCACTTGTACCGATGACTTGGACTGCTTTAAAATTTGTTTGTGTAACTGATAATTGTATTGTCCATCTTGATGATCCATTTACTTTTCTTAAAATAGTTCCATTCTCACCAACCGCTATCAAATCACCATTTGCAAATCTATCCATATCGCTCAGACTATTTCCTGATCCACTTGATACCTGAAACCAGGAAGCTCCAGCGTCTGTAGTCTTTATAATAAATCCGGGACCATATCCAAAGTATCCTGTTTGTGCATCAGCAAAAAATGGAACAGCACTGCTTAAGTAATTTGGAAGTACTCCGCCTGGTGTTGTAAATACCTGCGACCAATTTAGTCCCGCATCAATTGAATGAAACATATTACCTGCCCCATCTGTTGAGGAGATATTTAGTGGACTTGTAACTGAAAATGCTAAAGAACCGGAATATGCACTTACATTCATTATCTCACCAAGATCATCCCAGGTTTGTCCAGCATCTGTAGATCTAAAAACTCTGTCATCATAATCAGTAAACGTTCCTGCTCTGCCCCACGCAAGAACTATATCATTACTTACTTTAACAAGATTATTTCTTCCATCTGCTGTGTTACCTGTAGTCCAGTTTTCTCCGCCGTCAGTTGATCTAACAAACATGCTATCTACAATTCCAACAACAACTGTACTGCTTAAATACTTTACTGATTCCGCAGCACCTGTTTTTACAATTGTAAATGTTAAACCGGCGTCTGTTGTTTTATAAATTCCATTTGCAGAAACACCAAGACCAATTTGACTATCAATAAAATCAAAAGAGTATATATCATTGGGCGATGTGTTCCAGGTAAGTCCTCCATCACGGCTTATATAAGCACCAAAATTTCCAGTTGTTAAGCCAAATGATTGAGAATAAAATTTCATAAAATATGTTGAGCCAAGAAATGGAAGTTGAGACCACGTTGTACCGCCATCCGTTGTTCTGTAGTTTTCATTACCATATAACCAACCGTTCTGGCTGTCAAGGAAAAAAAGTCCGTAAAAGGGACTGCTTGAACCAACAGGAACTTCTCTTGCAATCCAATTATTCCCTCCGTCAGTTGACTCGAATAACGAACCAGAATTATCAAATGAATTATTATCAGTTGCGATATAAACTCTATTAGATGATGGGGCTCCAATTCCACTTATACTATGATTTGTGGGAATTGGGCTTTGTGTGTTCCATTGTGCCTTTGCAGTTGAACTTATAATAATGACCATAAATGCAAATAACCGCATTAAGGGTGGTGTTAACTGGAATTTTCGATTGAAAATTCTTCGAGCATTGGGTATAAAATACATTATTAAGTTTCCTCTCTCTTACCGATTCCAATATATTAAATTATACACTATAGTGAAACTAATCATCAACTAGGGACATTATTAGAACCAAAAAACTTCTTTATTTTCAGTTATCTTTGATTTACAAAAAATGAAAGAAAAATGACTCCCCTTGTTTTAATCTCAACAATACTTATTACACTGGCATTAATATTTTATTCTCTTGGAGTTTGGTCTGAAAGAATCGCTAAATATCTTAAGTTGTGGCACGTTGTTGCATTCTGGATTGGGTTCACTTTTGATGTTTCTGGGACTTATGCAATGCATCTTCTAGCTACAGGATCATTTGATATTTTTGAACCTCATACATTAACCGGTCAAATAGCTTTGTGGCTGATGTTAGTCCATACAATTTGGGCTACTAATGTAATTACAAAAAAAAATGAGAAGCTTAGGATTAAATTTCACAAATTCAGCATTATTGTTTGGCTTATATGGTTGATCCCTTACTTTGGTGGAATGTATCTTGGAATGGCCAAGTAAATTTATCAGATAACAAAAACCCTTGCCAACCTGCCTGACAGGTAAGTTGGCTTTCATTAGCATGGGAAAGTTCATGATAAATTTCACCTCATCAAAATCATCTTCTTTGTTTCAACAAATGATCCAGCCTGTAATTTGTAGAAATATATTCCGCTTGATAGCGAAGAAGCATCAAAGTTTATTTCATAATTTCCGGCGACTTTATTTTCATTAACTAAAGTTCCAACTTCATTTCCTAAAACATCATATACTTTTAATGAAACAAAATCCATTTGTTTAATCTGATAATTAATTTTAGTACTTGGATTAAATGGATTAGGGTAATTTTGTTCTAATTGAAATGTTAATGGTTGCGTTTGGTCCTCAACATCCGAAACAACATCCATAGAAAGCTCAAGGTCATCTATGTAAATTTCAGATCCAAGTGAAACGTTTGTTCCGCTGCCACTTGCGTCTGTAATCTGAATTGATATTGCACATCGATCTGGTGTACCTGAAAATCCTTGTTCATATCCAATTGGAAATGCAAATTGTGTGTATGATGCGGCTGCATTTAATTGTATTACTCCTGCTCCAACACCTGTTTCCCCAGTATACATTGCAAGTATTATTACTACTTTATCATTTGCAGAAGTATTTAATTTATAAAAACCCTTTAATGAATTATATTTTTGGGTAACAGCAAAACCGCCACTTGTAGAGGAGCCATCATCAGAAACAACTAATGGAGTAATATTTCCAAATCCCGAAACAAATACGACTTCACCTTTTAATGCTGATGAACCTGTATGTGAGCTATTAGATTGAGAGATTGTAGTAAATAATCCAGTAGAGTTATTTGAAAGCCATGAATCTGGTTCGCCCGTTGTCCAATTCTCAAACCCTGCATTTGGCACTTGCGAGAAAACAGAAATTGATGAAATAAAAATTGCTATAAGAGAAATGTAAAAACTTCTTTTCATTTTAAATCCTTAAATATTTATGAAAGATTAATTATTGCTCAAAAGAATTAGTTGCTAAAACTTAAATAATAAATTTTATTATTCAAACAATAGATAAACATTTTTAGCGTATTACTTCACAGCAACAAATGATGACCGGAAACAAACAATTGCTATTTTGAAATATTATTAACCTTCAATAATTTTCAATTGGTAATTAATTATTGGTTTTAATGTTTTTTGCAAAATTATAAATTCTAATTCAAGTGTAAGTTTATTCTTAATTATAAAGGAGAGAAAAAGTGAAACAATTTATAGTGCTGTTTGTAGTTATAATTAATCTTGTCGGTTTTTCTCAGGATGTGGAAAAATGTCAAG
>Ga0180072_1000030_pt1 | contig 7081 bp, 2 predicted proteins | sample EasRiv93B_16_10D_FD_123009 | JGI IMG/M metagenome (GOLD analysis project Ga0180072, IMG submission 123009) | Soil microbial communities from meander-bound floodplain in the East River, Colorado, USA - East River metaG ERMLT293B_16_10D | ecosystem: Environmental > Terrestrial > Soil > Floodplain ... | reverse complement strand
TGATGAATCCAAAGAAAAATTTATTCCATTTATAATTGAAACATCTGCAGGTGCAAGCAGAAGTTTTATGGCGTTTTTAATTGATGCCTATTATGAAGAAGAAGTTAATGGTGAGACGAGATCGGTGTTAAGATTTCATCCAAGACTTGCACCAATTAAAGCGGCAATCTTTCCATTAGTTAATAAAGACGGAATGCCTGAAGTTTCACGAGAGATTGAAAAGGAATTACGCCGTAACTTTAAAGTTTTTTACGATGATAAAGGAGCAGTTGGAAGAAGATACCGCAGACAGGATGAGGCTGGGACTCCATTTTGTATAACTGTTGATACACAAACAATGGAAGATAAAACCGTTACCGTTCGTGATAGAGATTCAATGGAACAAGTTAGAGTTGCAATTGATCAGCTAACAAGATATTTGAGTGATAAACTTCTTAGTTAATCCGCGGCGGCGGATGAATGTTAAGTGTTAGGTTTTAGATGAAGGCGATTTTAATAAATCACCTTTTTTATTTTTTGATAATAAAATTACTTGTACAAGATAAAATGAAAAACAAAATATTTTTGATTGAAATAATTGCACACAAAGGTTATAATTACCTACGACAAAAAACATTTTTACTGACACAATTGATTTTAGTTTTTCTTTTTAATTTAATCTGAAGGCAAAGCTTAGGCTTAATATTTGACAAAATAAAAACATAGGAGTTAGATGTTATGCAAAGAAAAAACCTACACAATTGTGTAGTTAACCCTACTTTTTCGTTTAAGCAAAAGTTTCTAAATAAAAATACTTTTCTAATTCTATTCATTCTTTCAAATCTATCTTTTCCCCAATGGTCTACAGACCCAAACAACAACCTGATAATCGGTTACGGATTAGATCCACATATTTGTAGTGACAGCGCAGGTGGATGTTATATTACCTATAATTATGAGACTTTATCTTACCCACAGAAACTTGCATTAGAACGAATAGATAAATTTGGTTACAAACCCTGGGGAGATAAAAAACAGATACTTGGAGGATTACCCGAACAATGGCAGGCAGAAATTATTGGAGATGGTGAAGGTGGAGTAATAATAGGCTACGAGGATAATGAATGGATGCCCCCATATTATTTTAATTCAAAAGTAATGGGACAACGAGTAGATAGTAGCGGGAATTTTTTATGGGGCCAAACGGGTGTTAGAGTAACAACAGAAGAAACAAATCACGGTCTTGGGACATTAGTTAGTGATGGTGATGGAGGATGTGTAATTGTTTGGCAGGACTATGATGAGCATATCAGTATGAACCGAATAAATAATTTAGGTGAAAGAGTTTGGGGTGATTCCGGCATTGTGCTTGCATCTACAGGCACCAATTCAAGTACAGTTAGGGCAAGCGATGGTGGCTACTATGTACAGATTAACACTAATTTATTCAGAATAAGGCTAAATGGGGAGATAATTTGGCAGGATAGTGCTACAACACTTGGCTATCCTTTACCAGATCCAGAAGGGGGAATAGTATTGAGTGGTAGTGCAAATTGGAGCATAAATGGTTATACTTTAATTGCACAACGAAAAGACTCACTTGGCAATAATCTCTGGCAGGAGCCTTATGTTGAAATTGCTGATAGTCTTGATATAAATACACTCTTGAATATTAATTACAATAATGGTTACTACTACTATAGCTGGACAGGTAAGAAAAACGGAATCGATAAGATTGCACAGTTTCAGGCTTTAAGACTTGATGGTACTAAACTTTTTTCTGAAGGAAGTTTACCTTTAAGTAATTACCCAATAGATGCTTTACTAGGCGGAATACTCTCTTCGGATTCAGGATCTGTTGTTCTTATCTGGGAAGATTTTAGACCCGATGCTGGTGTATTTGCACAGAAGGTTGATACATCAGGAAAAAAACTTTGGGATACAACAGACGTTAGATTATACTCAGGTGCTTATGCTGACTTATTCACAACTACAGATGGCAATGGTGGAGCAATTGGTTTAGGTTGGCATCAATATGATTTTTCAATTCGTGTTTTCAATGTAAGTAAAAATGGAATAATGGGTGAAGTAGTTGTTCCAGTGGAATTAATCAGTTTTACTGCAAATATGATTAATGATAAAGTTGAATTGAACTGGCAAACAGCAACTGAGCTAAACAATCAAGTATTCCAAATTGAAAGACGAAAAACGCAAGATGAAAGATGTGAGGAGTGGCAGAATATTGGTCTTGTCAGCGGGAATGGAACAACAACAGAGATTCACCAATACTCATTTACTGATAATAATGTAACAGCAGGAAAATACGATTACCGTTTAAAGCAAATTGATTTTGACGGGACATATAATTATTCACCCGTGATAGAAGTAGAAGTTAACCCGGGTTTTAAGAAATATGATCTTTTTCAAAACTACCCCAATCCGTTTAACTCATCAACAATGATAAAATATCAAATACCACAAGAAGGGAGGGTACGAATAAACTTATATAACATACTCGGAGAAAAAATATTAACCCTATTTGAAGGAGAGAGAGAAAAAGGGATTTACAGCTTTGCCTTTTCATCAAATGAATTACCATCAGGAAATTATTTTTACAGTCTTGAGAGTAATTCATCAAGATTAGTTAAAAAACTAACAATTATTAAGTGAAAGGAATTCATTGTGAAAAATGCAATCAAAATATTGCTCATAGTATTTTTTATGATATCGTGTAGTCTTGAAATTTTATCTGCACCTTTTGACACAGGAATGTCAGCATTGCAGCAACCTAACGGTGTAACATTTACAGGAAGAATATGGGGCGATGAATTTATCTATTGGGCAGAAACACAGGATGGTTATAGATTTGTTCAATCAGGTGATGGATGGCATTATTATGCAACTCTAAATGCACAAGGAGAATATACTGCAACAACTTATAAAGTTGGTGTTGATACACCTCCAGCTTCATCATATCAGCTTGAAAGAACACAAGCAAGGACAGATGAAATCAACCTGCAAATACAGCAGTTCAATGCTCAGGTTGAAATTAATAGACAGTGGTATGCACAAAAACAAGCTGAAGCTGATGCTCAATCACAACCTTCTGTAAATCTAAAAATTGGAATAATACTCATTGAGTTTCAGGATATTAAACATTTTAAAACAACTGGTATTCCAAGTCCTCGACCAAACGGTTATTTAAAATCAGATTTTGAAAATATGATGTTTTCTGAAAATGGAGTTTGGTATGATACAACTGGTTCTACGCCTCATCCAGAAAACGAAAAAATTTATGGCAGCTTCAAAGATTACTGGTATCAGATGTCAAAAGCAAAATTAAGAGTAGGCGGGCAAGTAGTAAACCCTGAAGATATAAATGGTGTCCCGGAGTGGTTAACTGCAGATTCCTCAAGGGAATACTATGCAAATTTACCTTATCTTGATCGAACTTTAGCCTATGAAACAATTCAAAAAGCTACTGCTCTTGGATTGATTAGCGAAAACCAAGGTGATTCTAACTACTACGATAAATATTGCATAATTTATGCTCAATATGCGATAGCAGCCGGCGCACTTATGGTTAATGGTGATGCTATAAATGGCAGATATCATTTTTTGGCAGAAAGAAGCGGTCCTAATTTATTTGGTGGAAATCTTTCTGAAAAATCTTTTACGCACATAGGAATATATGCTCACGAATTTGGGCATAATATTGGGTTTAATGATGAATATGAAGGAGATGGAAATCATCCCTCTGATTTAAAATATTTTTGTTTAATGGCGAGGGGTATTTATAATGGTCCCGAGAGAAAATCCGCTTGCCCTGCTACCCTTTCACCTTATTATAGGATATTGTATGGATGGCTTCCTCAACCAATACTAATTGATGATGACAAGGAAAATTACTTAGTAGAATATGATTATGACAACCCAAGATTATATAGAATAAACCCTATTGGGCTTTCTGATATGCATTATTTATTTGAAATAAGAGAGCGACAAGGATTTGATACTTATATTCCAGAACCCCCGGGGACTTATCAAAACCAATCTGGAACTTTACTGATCTGGCAACATGATATAACAAGTACAACAGGATATCATGATAGAATAAGACTAAAAACCGCTGATTTTTCTTCAACAGTACAGAGTCAGCTTGAAGACTTTTTTCCCTCAAGCTTTTATCAAAATTATCAAAGTCTGAATGACACCACTTACCCAATGGCTTCAATTGGCGTTGATTATGAAGAATTAACGCCAAATTTTATTCGTCCGGCTCACTTTGCTTTAAATGGTATCCAAAAACTTGTTAATGGAAACACACTTATTAATGAAATAAAATTGAATCATCCACTTTTAATTATCAATGAAAATTCTGGTGTTTGGCAAACAGTTAGTGTCCCTTATGGATTGAGCGATTATTCTATAGCTTCTGTATTCCCAACATGCACATCTGCTTATAAATTTACTAATCAATATGTGCCAGTCAATACTTTAGAAAATGGTACAGGCTATTGGGCACTATTTCCAACAGGCATTCAACGTTTATCATTTAGTGGTGAAATATTAGAATACATAGAAATTCCGGTTAATTCAGGTTGGAATATAACAGGTTCAATATCATATTCAATTCCAATTGCAAACATTATTACAAATCCAAGTGGTATAATAAACAGCGCTATTTTTCAATATGATGGTGGTTATATACCAATCACTGATTATATAAAACCTGGCATCGGTTATTGGATTAGTACATCAAGCGCAGGTCAAATTATCTTAGATAAAAATGCCAATCCAAAACAAATAAAACAAATAAAGTTTGCTAATATGGATAAATTTATTATTTCCGATGCTGATGGTAATGCACAATCACTCTATGTATCAAATACTGATATTGACACAACAATGAGAAATATAGAAATGGATCTTCCGCCACTTTTTCTCGAACTGCCATTTGATTCAAGATTTGAGTATGATGAATTTGTAAAAAAGGTTTTTGCCGATAGCGGTAAGGTTGATTTAAGCATTCTTGTTCATTCAAATTCTTTTCCTGTAAGCTTAAGCTGGGAAATAAATCCTGAAAATGGTATCAACTATTCATTCATAAGTGATAGCGGGCTAGGAAAAACATCAAGTATCAGCACTAACAAAGGTTCAGCAAAATTTAATAATTTAGATAATCATAAAATTCAATTATTCGCTTGTGCAGATAAAGTCAACTCTCTATCTGTTCTACCTACGGAATACTCTTTGGAGCAAAACTTCCCAAATCCTTTTAATCCTGCCACGACAATTAAATATGCATTAAAGAATGATGGAAGAGTGACATTAAAAATATTTAATATACTTGGGGAAGAAATAAAAACACTCGTGGATGAGGTTAAATCTGCTGGATTTTATCAGGTTGATTTTAATGCAAGTACACTTTCAAGTTGTGTTTACATATATCAAATAACAACACAGGGTTTTACGCAAGCACGCAAAATGATATTAACAAAATAATAATAGTTTCAACATAATCTTTAATTGCAAAGGCGATTTGAAAAAATCGCCTTTTTGTTTGATAAGACAATAATGCTTCAAATATTTTTATCATTTGCTTTAAATTATTCTTTTTGTTTATTACGTTTGTTTTAGCAAAAGGAAATAAAAATGAAAAAAGTTATTTTACTTCTGTTTACTGTTTTAATTTTTCAACAAGCTTACCCACAAGAAAATTTAAACCAAACTTTAGCCGATACCCTTAAACCAGATTACCGCAACCATTTAAACATACCCGAATACAAGCCAGCACTTATGCCCCTTGATAGACAAACAAGCAGTACTGGTGTTTGGACAGAACTTAATCCCAAAGTACCGAGAGTTGATTATCTCGGAATACACTTTGTAAATAAAGATACCGGATGGGCTTGTGGTGCAAATGGAACAATAATAAAAACAACAGATGGCGGAAATAGCTGCACTATTTCTATTTCAAGCACTACAACACCAATATTAAAAGTAAGAAGTTATAATGGTCAGGTTGTAATTGCCAGTGGGTATGGCGGGATGATGTTGCGTTCCACTGATGAAGGGAATTCATTTACTCAAGTAAACAGCTATGTAACGGGTGATCTTTGGGGCTTGCAGATGATAAATGATACACTTGGCTGGGCTTGCGGTACGTCCAACTCATTAACAAAAACAACAGACGGTGGACAAACCTGGGAAAGGATATTTACACCCGGTTATGTTGGGAGTTATTGGTGGATTGATTTTTTTGAAAATAATGTTGGTTATTTAGCTTGTGATAATGGGTTAATTTTAACAACTTCAAACGGGGGAAATAACTGGCAACAAAAACAGGCAGGAAATAATGATCCACTTTTTTCAATTAATATTATTGATTCATTGCATATAGCAGCTGTCGGGGCAAATGGAAAAAGTGTTTATAGCAGCGATGCTGGAGAAAACTGGATTGAAAACCCGAGTTTTACAGGTTGGGATTTAAACTGTGTTTACTTTGTTAATATTGATACCGGTTATACTATTGCAGAAAATTTGAATCTTAGAAGAACTACTAATCGTGGTTTTACTTGGGAATCAGAGAATTTAAATGTTGGTGAGTGGGAGATTCAATTCCTGTTGGAGGACAATATAGGTGTTGCTACTGGCAATTCTCTCAAGCTCTATAAAACTGAAAATGGTTTTGAAAATTGGATTCAGTTAATCCTAAATGAAAATTTTAGCGATGTACATTTTATTAGCGCCGATATTGGATTTGCACTTGGTAATAATCTATATAAAACCTTAGACGCTGGATTAAATTTTATTAAGCAAATGAATGCACCAGGAGGAACTTGTGTTGTATTTGTTGATAGTCTGGTTGGATATATTGGTTCTTCTAGGTGCTATATCTATAAGTCAATAGATGCGGGCAACAGTTGGTATAGAGCAAACAGAATTGGTCTGAACGATACAATAGGTACAATAAATAAAATTTTTTTTATATCTCATAATATTGGATGGGCAATAACAGGCAGAGGAGGAATATTAAAGACAACTGATTCTGGAGAAAACTGGTTTACTCAGTTGAATGCCGGAATTTCTGTTAACTTTT
>Ga0180072_1000028_pt1 | contig 7284 bp, 1 predicted proteins | sample EasRiv93B_16_10D_FD_123009 | JGI IMG/M metagenome (GOLD analysis project Ga0180072, IMG submission 123009) | Soil microbial communities from meander-bound floodplain in the East River, Colorado, USA - East River metaG ERMLT293B_16_10D | ecosystem: Environmental > Terrestrial > Soil > Floodplain ... | reverse complement strand
TCTATAATTCCGTGGAGCACCTGAACTATCAGGTCCGCCAGCAACAATTACTCCTGGAGCATTTTCAAAATCCTGGTCTGTAAGTATAGGGTCATTAGAAAATCTTACATCATAACTTAAAACCCCACCTAGAGAGGAATCGAATGGTGCTGTCCAGTTTAAAGTAATTGAATTTGAATTAGGATTAATTGCTGAAAGATCAGTAACTGCTTCCGGAGCAGTTGAATCAGGTATCATACCAAAAGTAAGCAGCATGGAACAATCGCCAAAGATATTATACTGTTCCATAAGTTTTAATCCTTCACCGGCGCTTCCGCCCCAAAGATCCATAGCATACATTATCCCGTTAAAACAAATTCCACCAACAGATTTCATTTCGCGTGTGGTAAGTAATGAAACAGCATGATTCTGCATGTCGCAAGGCGGAACCCAGCTTGCATTTGTAGAAGAACCAAATGCTGCAATTGCGCCTTTAAAATTATTGATATCACCTGCTCTTATCCAAGCTTCATCCATACATTCTGTATCTGTAAAATTTCCATTAAGACAAGATACATCAATGATAAAAGGATTCTTATTTCCATTTATAAGTTGATGGATATTTGAATTGCTATAGCCTGTTGTACTCCATGATATACCTGAACCATGTCCGATATAATTAAGAATGCTTCTTCCTTCATTTAGTGCATTGGATACTTGTGTTGCCGTAGCGCCGGGGTCATAAACATTATCAACTTGTGTAAAATTCATATCATCTGTCAACATGTCTTTAAGCCAGCCTGCGCGGGTATAATCAGGTGGTGTGCCTTCATCACTTGCAATTCCAATTCCTTTTAAATACCACAAACCGCCATCTGGAAATTTTTCATATCTGATTAATTTTTGAATAACATAATCTAAGTTTGCTGATGATGTTGGTGATATTCTAGAAATGAACGCATCAGGATAAGCATCACTACCAGCAAGTTTAACATAACTTGGATCTGATGGAGCACCTTCATATTGTCCTGATATGGTTGGAATTTGATTCGACTCTCCAACAAAAATAATAAAAGTTAAGCTTCCGGCAGAGTTATAAAGATTTTGAATATAATTTTTTAATGCGGTCGATCCGCTTCCCGTTTGAGTTGGATATTCTGCTGTTAAAGTTTCTAATCCTCTTTCTTGTTTCCATTGTACAAACGGAGTAATGTTGGAGGCAAAAGTTGCTGGATAGACTATTAATAGTCTGCCGTTTTCCTGAAGCGGAACGTAATCGTAAAATGAGTGCCCAAAATTAATAAACAAAGATTTGTAAATACTCATAAACTCTTTGCTTATTCCATTAAATGCTTCTGTTCTAATAAAAGGATTTTCGACAGGAAGATTTTCATCTGCATAAATTTCTACGACAAGTCGTGTGCAGATTTTTAGTTTCTTTTGAGCAGGGTTGTATTGCATGGGATTGAACTGTACAGATAATCCACGAAGGTCTTTTATAATGTGGGGATTATCAGTAGAGAAATTTGTTTGCGGATACCAGTTGTTTGAATTATAGAATGGATCAAATTCATAGTTAACAGTTTTTGGATCAATGTCTCTGGTAAAATGTCCTTTAGAAGGTGCAATAGGATCAGTTATAATCTCATTTATTTGTTGATCTAATATTCTGTAATTCATACTTGCTAAATCAGGAATTATTAAACTTGCACGATGCACTGGTAATTGAGGCAAACCGCTTTCCATTATAAATATACTGCCAGGTACAGAATAATTAACAAACTGTTCTCCACCGATCGTAACAAATGTTTGTTCATAATCTGTAAGAACAAATTCTATTGTTGTTGATGTTGGTGATGTTGAGAGTACATTTACTTTTATGCCCCCACCGCTTTCTCTCGTTTGAGCGGAAGTGGTAGTAATAAAAATAAAAAGAACAAATAATAGTATTTCTGAAACAAATTTTGCTTTAAATGAACCTAGAAAATTCTTCATAATAATTACACTTTTAATTTGAAAAAATAATTTTACTATTTAACAAGGATCATTTTACTAGTTCATATATTCACAAACCCAATTCCTAAAAGAAGTTGGGTTTGTAAAAAAACACTAATACCAGTATGCACATTTAATTACTTCAACAGCATCAATTTCTTTGCTGCTGAATAATTTTCACTTTCTATTTTGTAGAAATATATTCCTGATGAAAGTCCTGAAGCATTAAACATCATTTCGTGATAACCTTCTTCCAATTCACCATTAAATATTTCTGCAACTTTTTCTCCAAGTGTGTTGTAAACATTCAAACTCAAGTTTGTTTTATAAGGTAAAGCAAACTTAATTGTTGTACTTGGGTTAAATGGATTTGGATAATTCTGATATAAAGCAAAATCTCTTGGTGCTGATACTTCAACTTCAATTTCATTGCTGTAACTAAAGGTTCCATCAAAATCTGTTTGCTTTAATCTGTATAAATATGTTCCGGATTTTTCATTCTTTTCTGTATATGAATAGAATGTTCTTTCTGTTGTTGTTCCTGTGCCACTAACAATTCCAACATTTTTCCATTCCTGGAGAGGCGTAGTCGAAGACGAAGCCTTCTCAATCTCAAATCCATTGTTGTTTGTTTCTGTTGCTGTACTCCAGTTAAGAACAACATTTCCATCAACCATTTCTGCATTAAATGAAACTAGTTCAACTGGAACTGCATTATCAATTGTCATAGTAATTGGAACAACCATTAATGAATGTACAGGATCGTTAGTTGTGATTTCCATATCCATAGTATATTCACCAAGTTCCAATCCTTCTGTATCTATTAACAAACCAACGTTAACAGAGTTGCCGCTATATATTGTTCCATTGTAATTATTGAGTGTCAACCATTCCGGATCAGCCGCAATTTGAACGGCTAAATTATTTGCGAGATAAGCTGCATCATAAGCTATTTGAAGCCCATCATTACCGGCACCGTTTCCAATTCCAACAGTTGCACTTGTTAATGTTGCATTAAGATTGTTGTAATAGAACATTATTCTGTCATTAGATTTTAAAACAATCTGAAATGTAAGAGAACCGGTTCCATTATATTTTTGCCAGTTTGTAAACTGAATTATAAGCTTATCAGTTTCTCTTAAGTAATGAACTGTTCCTTGAGTTCTTCCATCAAGATCATCCCACATTGGCGCAATAATATTATTTGGAACATCTGAAGATGGTATTGTTTCGTTTGTATAATATGATGATGCTAATGCAGAAAAACTCAAATATCCATTTGTGCTTAAATAAATATTTGAATAATTCGTTCCATAAAATTTAAAATCAAATCCAACCGGAATTGCATTTGTATATCCGTCATCAAGTGTACCGTTCCATGTTGTAACTCGTACAGCACTTGGATTTGCGGCAATGTCAGTCCAAATGTAAGCAGGACCATTAGGATCATTACTGTCTTTCCATCTGTAACCAAAGGCATCAGGACCACCGGCACCTTTAAAACTGTAGCCTAAATCATTACGAGGAAAATCTTTTTTATCTTCTCCCTTTCCTTCAAACTTCTCATTAGCTCCGGTTAGCACAATCTGAACATTATCAGGAAAGGTGCTGTTAGTAAGTTCGATTGAATAATCAAGCGTAGAATTTTGTGTTGATGTATTTGATAATAAAAGATATTCTGTAAATGATGTATCAGGAATTGAAACACAAATCATTGAATCAAGGCTTAATGCTGCCACCGGTGGGAATAAAGTTAATCCTGTTGGTACGTTAGACATAACTGATTTATTATTCCACATATCCAGTGCTTTAGCAGCAAAATAATATGTTGTATTAAAATTTAATCCATCAATAGTAAATGATTTTGGTGCACCCAAAGTATCAGAAACTCCGGTAAACATTTTTTGCGATGCATTGTTAAAATCAACATCGTTAGTAATTGGGTTAACAGAATATCTTAAATCATAAGATGTAACTCCGCCGACTGTAGAATCATACGGCGCAGTCCAATTTAATGTTAGTGAATTTGATGTTGCATCACCAACAGCCAAATCTGTAATTGCATCAGGCGGAGTAGTATCAGGAGGTATTTGTCTTACAACTGGCATAGATGGATCACCCATTAAATTATACATTTCCATATATCGCAAAACTGTTGCAGTAACTCCTCCATAATGTGTAGCAAGATCAAACTTTGCCTTATCAAACATTGGGGTAATACGAGTTAAATCTTCTAAGAACATTGCATCGATTAATCTTTTTTCAAGAATATCATCTTCATCCCAATAAGAGTTTACAGATGAACCATAAAAAGTTGACCCGCCGTTTGTAGTACGAATCCAGGTTTCACCAAAACTTTCTGCAATTTGATATGACCCAGTAACACAGGCAAATGAATATACAAATGGATACATCCCGGTATTTGTTAATGCTCTAACCTGTGATTGACTTAGTACAGGTCCATCAGCCCAGGAAGTTTCTCCGCCGTGCCCGGAATAAATTGCAAATCTTTGATTGGCATTTAATGCATCAATCAATTGCTGTGTTGTTGCGTTATGCGTAACGGTATAGAGTTTTAAATTATTCCAACCTGCGGGTTGAAAGTGTGTGTTGATAACGTAATTATGTGTTCCTTCGGTAATCGCATAATTATCAGTTGAAGCCATAAAAACATTTTTCTTTGCAACCGTAGCAATGTAGCTTTCCATATAGATGGATTTTGTAAGTGCGTTCTGAAGTTCTATCGCAGTTGTAACGGAAAATCTTCCGATGAATGCATCTGCAAATTTATCTGTACCTGCAAGCTGTACATAATTTAAATCTGTATTTGGATTTCCTTCACCGGTTCCAATCCATGATGGAATATGCTGAACATCCCCAACAAGCAAAACAAATTCAGGTCGTGTAGCCGCATTATCATATCTTGCCTGTATGAATGCCTTAATCGCAGTTGTTGTAGTTCCAGTTGTTGTTGTGTTAAAAACATCAACTGTAAAACCTTGTGCTGATTTATGATTAATAAATGATGTTAACCCTGCTTCAAATGCTGGCGCAGTGATTATTAAATATCTCATTGCAAGCAAAGATTCAGTTGGCTGGTATCCAACAAGAACATTTTTTAAAAACTCATTAAATGCTTCTGATTTATAAACCGGCAATTCTAATCCAGCATTAATGTTTATTTCAAACGTTGCAGAACTTGTGATTAAAAGTTTATCCTCCTTTGGATTGTATGAGAATGGAAAAACTGTAACCATTACTCCGCTTATACCGCCAATTACAAATGGTTCTGAAATATTAACCAAAGGTTTTTCAATTCCGTTTGAATTATAAAAATCTGAACTAATTGTAAATGGTCTTTCGCTTAAAGATCTTTCTCTGCTCCAGTACATTTGTTTTGGATAAACTTTTTTGTCCAGTATCTGTGTTGATTGATCAAAAGAGTTTATACTAACAGTTGGTTTTTGTTCTTCACCGGGAATAAAAAGATTGAATGATATTTGTGGTAAGGCTGGCATTCCAACATCTGGTGTAACACCGTAACCGGGAATTTGAATACCGACAAATTCGCCTTCCGCTTCAGTTACTGAAGTGAAATTATATTGCTGTAAAGAAAAGTTAACAATGTAGCCATTATTTGATTTGACTACCGAAATTCCCTCGGGTTGAGCAAACAATGTTGTAATCATTAATGAAAATGAAAACAACGCAACGAGCAAGAAACTGTAAATGCGCTTCATTTTTCTCCCTGTATGTAGTTTAAAAATAGCCCCTGTAAAAGAGCGGAGTAATTAATTAGAAATAATCATTGGTAAAAATACTTTAAAAGTTGTTCCTTCGCCATAGTCAGATTCAACTTCTATTTTACCGGAGTATGAATCAACAATACGTTTTACGATTGACAAACCTAAACCTGTGCCGCTAATATTTTTTGTTTTCTCATTCTTTGCACGGAAAAATTCAGTAAACAATTTATTTTTTTCTTCCGGTTTTAAACCAATTCCACTGTCTTTAATTGTAGTAAGAAGATAATCATCAGACAGAGAAAGTTTTATTGTAATTGTTCCCTGCTCACGATTATACTTAATTGCATTGCTTATAAGGTTTGTGAATAATCTTGTAATCTCATCGCTATCAGCCTTTATACATTGCTTGAACTCATCCTGATCAAAGATTACATGAATTCCTTTTTTATTAATATCAATCTGGAAGAGTTCAAGAATTGATGCTATAACTTCGTGAATACAAACGCGTTTAATTTCTCGATTTACTGTTTGCATTTCCATTCGTGATATATCCAAAAGATCATTAACCATTTTTAGTAAACCATCAAGTCTAACCATTGATCGGTTTTCATATTCTTTTTTTTGCTCAGGACTAAGTTTAATTGAATCATCATTAAACAATTTTAGAAATCCATACACAGCCGCTATTGGTGCCTTAAGTTCGTGTGATACCATCGAAACAAATTGAGATTTAACGAACTCAATCTTTTTGAGTTCGGTTATATCTTTAAAAACTATAACAACTCCCGCTACATTTTCACCCGGATGAAGTACTGCAGAAGCAGTAGCTTCAATAAAAAATTCACGATTAGGTTTTAGTTCGATCTGGATTGTAAAGGATTCTTGTTCAGATGTTTTTTCTTCAACAAACTTTTTGAAAAGCGCAAGTATTTCCGGTCTGAGTTTATCTAAAATGTATTCTTCAACAGCTATTCTTGGCAGTTCTAAAAATCTTAACACAGCCGGATTATAAAGAACGGCAAGTCCATCTTTATTAACAACAAGTACACCATCAGTAATTGAATTTACAATAGTGTTCATTCTTGTTTTTTCAAATGCTACTTCAAGCAATCTTTCTTCACGCTCCTTGTGCCATTTTTCCGCTTCAAGATTTACAAGTCTTATTTGATAACCTTCTTTAAGATTTGATAATAGTTCTTCAGGCGTAAATGGTTTTGGTATGTAACTGTGGGCACCTAATCGTGTTGCTTCAACTGCGGTTTCATAACTTGCAAATGCCGTGGCAATAAAACAAACCGTGTTTGGATATTTTTCTTTTATTCTCTGAAGAACTTCAAGACCATCTATATCGGGCATTTTCAAATCAATAACTGCAAGATCGAATTCACTTTCAGTCCCAAATTTTATTCCATCAGTCCCGTTTTCAGCAGTTGTAACTTCATAGTCTTCACCGGTAAGCAATCTTTGCGCTCCAACACGAAGACCTTTTTCGTCGTCAACAATCAGAACTTTTGGTTTATAGGTGTTCATAATCTTTAATCGATCTGGAGCAACTAACTCACCC
>Ga0180072_1000026_pt1 | contig 7404 bp, 6 predicted proteins | sample EasRiv93B_16_10D_FD_123009 | JGI IMG/M metagenome (GOLD analysis project Ga0180072, IMG submission 123009) | Soil microbial communities from meander-bound floodplain in the East River, Colorado, USA - East River metaG ERMLT293B_16_10D | ecosystem: Environmental > Terrestrial > Soil > Floodplain ... | reverse complement strand
TCTTAGTGCTTTTGTGGCAAAAACCTTTATCTAAGGAAATAAAATGAAAAGAAATTCTATCATTCTGAAAAAAGAAACCACCGCCCTGCTTATAATTGATATGCAGGAACGCATTCTTCCTGTTATCAGAAATTATGAAACTGTTTTAGAAAATACTGTTAAGCTCATTAAAGGATTCAAGGCAATGCAGCTTCCAATTTATTTTACTGAGCAATATCCAAAAGGATTAGGACCAACATCACAAAAAATTCTGAGTGAACTTGATGGATATACTGCTTATCAAAAAATGAGTTTTAGTTGTTCGGGTGCTGAGAGTTTATTTGATGAACTTCATAAAAAGAAGTTTTCGCAAATTGTAGTATGTGGAGTTGAATCCCACGTTTGTGTGCAGCAAACAGTTTTGGATTTAATTGCAAATGATCACCAGGTTAATCTTGCTGCTGATGCTGTTTCATCCAGAAAAGAAATTGATTACAACATTGCGCTGGATAGAATGAGAACTCTTGGTGCCGAAGTTACTACTACAGAGTCAATTTTGTTTGAACTGCTTGAAGTCTGCGGAACTCCAGAGTTTAAAGAAGTTTCTAAGATTGTGAAGTGATATTGGAAGAGATTTTTTTTGATCTAAACTTATTAGAAAATAAAACTAAGCCGCCTGTACTAATCGTTATTACAATAAACCAAATAACTAACTGCCAATAACTTTGTGATTTGTATAACCACGTCGCAAGATTGCCAATAATCAGCCACTGGATTATATAAAACTCAGTAACATTTTTTCCCACCCACTTTATTAGTAACAACAAAATATTTTTTGAGTATAATGTTTCTATTCTATATAAAAGATATACAAATACTACTAAGAAATTTACAACCCAAAATACAAACAAGAAATTATGATGATAGTAATTACTTAAATCTGTGCTGATTTTGAATCCAAAATTAAATGTGGCAACAATTATTATTGTTGATATTATAATTATGTGGTTAACGAACTTAAAAATAAATGGATAAAGTTTCGAAATGCTTAAAGAATAAAAACTAAACCCTGCCGTAGAATAAACCAACCATGGAAAGAGCGGAAAGTAGGACCATTGGAGACTACCATAAAAAAAAGCCTGAAGATAAGCAATCGGTTTTTCAGTGTTGCCAAGTTGGTTTAGATTTTCAGAAATAAGAATTACTATCGCTAAAAATAAAATCGTGGGAAAAAGATTAGTTCTAAAAAACTTTTTGAGTAAAGACAAAATTATTATGCTCATCCCTGCCAGGGGTAAAATATCAGAGCCTAAAATGTAGGTTAAAGAATCCAGCCTAAATTCACCTTTATATATTCTGATTAAAAGATGAAAATTTAATCCAACATTTAAGATTATACCAAGTAAGATTAGTTTTATTCCTCTGATAAGATTTACACTTAAATTCTTCTTCGACAGTGCAATAAAGTATCCCATAACAGCCATAAAAACCGGTGCTGCTGGCGGTCCACCAAGGAATAGAGAGACTTTACCAACCGTGCTGTAATAAATATCTGGTAAAGCAAAAAGTTCAATTAAGTGAACTTGGATCATAAAAATTACAGCAATTCCTTTAAGAAAATCTGGTGTTTGATTTCGGTTGGAATTCAGGAATTGATTTTTATATTCTTTAAGATTCACTTAATATAAAAGTTTGCTTTAATTCCCGCATACATATAATTAATAGAAAAGTCATCAAACTTTGTATGCTGATATCCGAATAAAAATTTCCAATTTTGTGTTGGGGATATTTCAATCTGCCCAAGAGCCTGATATTTTTGTACATTATTTTGATTGAAAATTATAAGCAAATCAGAATCAAAATAAAACATACGTTCGCCAAAGAAGCCGCCAATTTTAAATGTCAATTCAGAAACCGGCATATAGTGTATTTTGAGTGCACTGGAAAATAAATTTTTTCCTGTTGATGTTCTGGTATAATTGGGTTTGATAGAAATAAAAATTTCATCTGTAAGAATTCTTTCAAACCGCAGAGTTATTTGATGTGCAGATAAAGGTGTTATTTCAGTTTGATTTATAAAAGTATATGCCCCCCCAAAGTAGTTCCAATCGAAATAATAAATAAAATCTATATTAAATAGGTGAGTAATATCCGTTGAGACTATTTCATCGATTTTATTTCGACTGTTTCCTCCTCCATTAGAAGCAGATGTATCATAAATGGGAGAGCTATAATCTCCCATAAAGTAACCATAGTTTAACTTTAGTGTATATGGGAAAAGATTAATGTAACCGCCGCCTAAAAAACTTTGCTGCAAATAATTATACTCTTGATGTTCAATACTTAAGTTATCATAAGCTGTAATCAGATAGAGTTGATTCGAAAGCTGCAAAGTATTATAAAAGGCTAATGACCGTGATGACTCGGAACTGGAGTAATCACCTTTTGTATAAAAAACGGATGGGCTGAGATAAGTTGAATCTGATTGAGTATAACCATTTGAAATAAATAAGCAAACGACAATCAATACTAATTCGGTGTTTTTCATTTTATTAATTTAAGTCCTTCAAGTGCAGAAGAATCATTTGCTTTAAGCATTAAAGCTTGGGTTAAAAGTTTTTTGGCATTTGTCAGATCGCCTAAATAATAGTAAGTCCAGCCTAAGGATAAATTAGGTTCATAACTGCTTGTATAAAGTTTATATGCAACTTCAAGATATTTTTTTGCATTAACATAATCAGCATTAGCTAAGTAAATTTGACCAAGCCTGAGATTTGCTGTATAATTTTTTGAATCAGTATTTATTATTTCAAGATATAACTTTTTGATTTCATCCCATTCGTTCAAAGCAGAAAGTGGTAAAGTTAATCCAAGTTTTGCTTCGATGCTTGAAGTATTAAGTCTGATAGAGTTTTTATAATACTCCTTAGATTTTGTATAGTCTTTCTTCTGATAATACAACCAGCCGAGTCTAATATTTAATAAATGATCTTCTTTATTTTCATTGGATATTTTTGTCAGGGCAGATATAGCAAGATCATACTTTCCATCATTTTCATACTTTATTGATTCATTAAAAGACTTAACCTTATCGTCTCCTGACTGAGAGCTAATCGTCACACTCAAAAAAATAAATATTGAGCTAATAAGCACAACACTTATTATCATAAATTTTTTCATTTCAATCTCCTTCATTTATTATTCTTTGCACTTTAAAAGTTTTTTTATTACTGTTTACAAACTCAAATTCTTTGATTCCAATTTTTTCATCAATTGTAATTGTACCATTATATACTTTATTAAAGAAAGAAAAAAGATTTTTTCCCTGAACATTTATTTCAGAATGGATAATAAAATTTTTATTCTCTTCATCCTCTTCGAAAGAGAAAACTCCTTTTGCGTCCAGCATGCTTTTATAGAATAGAAAAAATTCAGATATATATCTTAAAATACCTAATGGGAGTAATGAAACTGAATAGTGATCTTCCCAGATAAGATGTTTGTTAAAACAAAATGGAACCTGCATAGCAAGAAGATAGAAGTAATAAAGCGCTGTGTCCTTTTCTCCTGAGTAAGAGATGAAGTAAAATACTTTGTCAGTAATATAAACATCAGCACGAGCTTGATTTGAAGATTCAAAATAAAGTTGATTAGCCATATCAACTTTTAGTTCCCAACTTTCTTCTTTTTCCTCTCCATTAACTATGTATTTAAAATTTAATGTATCGCTAAGCTTGAAATTAAAAGCATCTTTTATTGTGCGATGAGTTTCAACATTTTGGATTATAGTATTTTTTTTCGGGAAAGAGAATGTTCTAAGGAAAAGATTATCACCTTTTTTCTCAATAAAATTTGAGAGAGGAAATTTGTGAGTTTTCTCTCCAAGCTTATCATTAACCTGAAACTGAAAATGAATATGCGGATAAGGCGATCTGCCACTATTGCCGCATAATCCTATTACATCGCCTTTTTTAACTTTCTGCCCATCTTTTACTTTAATAGAATCATATTTAAGATGAGAAACCGAACTGTATAATTCATACTCGTGTTTAATAATAATAGTGTTGCCCCAATTTTTTTGCAAGTTGACATTTCCAATTTCATTCTCGGGAACACCATCAATTACTTTAACAATTTCACCATCCAAAGGCGCTGCAACCGGAAGATTATAACAATAATAGTCTTCCGGTAAATCTCCTTTATTTGCAAACTGACTATTCTTTTCATCAACAACAACAAAATCCCAGGCATATTTCCAATCCCCCTTATGAGTATACTCCCCATCAAATGCCTGCGAAACCTGCCACTCACCATAAAAAGGAAGCTCTGGGAAAATAAATTTAAAATTCTCAAATCTTGCTTTTCTTTTTTGATGGTAATAATAATTTTCTTCGGGCGAACCAGGTTTGAAATAAAGTAAAACTAAATCTGTTTGTTCTTTTCTGAACTTCAAACTATAAATTGCTGAAAGCACAATAAAATTAAATGGAAGAACGAGAATTGGAAAAAGAGATTCGGAAAATATTTTAGAAAATACTCCTGTAAATATTACAACCATTAAGGTTGATATTATTACAAGCAAAAAACTTTTTCTTGATGTTAGTATTAAACTTCCACCGACTGCGAATGCAGTTAGTATGGAGTTAAAACCAGACAAGATTAATAATTGATTGTACTGGGCAGGCAAAATCAGATTTAAGAAGAAACTATTAAGAACAAAGGCAACAATACTTAATACAAAAAGCACGCGTGAAAAAAAAAGCACAGCAAATGCAATAATAATACCTGCCAGGTAATTCGGCTGGAATACTATCAACGCCATAGATTTTAAGTAATGCACAATCCCTGTAGGTAATAAACTATCCAGATCATCTGCACTAGATAAATAATGGTTTGTTTCTATGTGATTATAGTTTGTAAGAAAAATAATGAAGATATAGGTTGATAGGATGAATGGTAAACTAAGCCCTGGCAGATTAAAAACTTGCTCAAGAAGATGTTCTAAAGCTGCGGAAATAAAAAAAGTGATAATTATAAATACCGGAATTAAAAACAGCAATTCAATGTTGAGTTGAAAATAATATGCAGACGCTGCACCAAATAATATTCCGTTGAACCCGTAATAGCCGGTACGAATTTTAATTGAATCAAATTTTAAAATGTATGCTGCAAGATTTGATAAAATTACTGCAAATAGAGCAATCAAGCCAAGGAGCGGCATAGTAAATGTTGATAAAAGAACTACAGCACCAAACCACTTTCTGTTCGAAAAGAAAATTTGAGCGTATGAATATAATGTTGCGTCTATGAAGAACTGCATTAAGCTTTTTTATTTATTCAATTTTAATTTCTCAGGAAGAACTTCCCGGTCGAGTAGATAATCTAAATTTTCAGATTTCCTTATCAATTCTATCGAACCATCTTCCATAATCATTACTACATTTGGGCGTAAAGTAATGAACTGCATCCATTGGGTCATATCATAGGCACCGACATATTCAATTACTATTCTCTCTCCCTTTTTTACAGGAGGCAGTAAAATGCTGTCTCGAATAACATCAATATTCATACAGAGCGGACCATAAAGTGACGAATCTTCCGTATGTAAACCATTATCCTGCGCCGGAGATATTTTATGTTTATACCAGAAACTTGTAAAAAGAATATTTACTCCAGCATCAATTATAATAGCCCTTCGTCCAGTAGATAGACGTTTATTAGCAAGAACAGTTGAAATCAAATAGCCGGCATTATCAACTAAGGCTCGTCCGGTTTCAAGAATTAACGTCGGTAGTTCATCCGCACTATATGATGATTCAAACAATCCTTTTGAAATGGCATCAGCATATTCTTCAATAGATGGAATTACCTGTTCTGCGGGAAGATACTGACCGATTAAAGAATTTTTTGAGGCAAAACCTCCACCAAGATCAATATATTCTAGAATAATATTATATTCTTTTTTTATGCTGGATGCTAATACATTTAGTTTTGAGGCTGCAAGCCGGTAGGCTTCGGCACTCATCATATAAGTACCAATGTGAGTGTGAAGACCAGTTAGTTTTAATTTCTTTTCAGATATAATTCTTTTAATTGCCTGCCATGCTTCACCGTTTTCATAATTAAATCCGAATCTATCCCACATCGGATAAATCCCAACATCCATATTTACCCGAATGCCAATACTTGCAGTAAGATTCTCCGAATTGCAAATATCAATGATTTCATAAAGTTCATCGAAATGATCTACGTGTATCTTTGCCGAATCATTAATCGCCTTGATAAGCGATTCTTTTCTTTTATCGGGTCCATTAAAAATAATGTTTGAGCCTTTAATGCCAAGTCTTTTTGCTTTATCATATTCAAATTCTGAAACCACTTCTGCCCAAGAGCCTTCAGAGTGGAATATGGAACAAACCGCATCTAGATAATTAGTTTTATATGACCAGGCAAATTGAACTTTCGGATATCGTGTTTTAAAAATCCGATAAGCATTTTTTTGATTTTCTCTTAATTGTCTTTCAGAGATTATAAAAAGTGGTGATCCGAATTCTTCAGCAAGCCGGGAAATCGGTACACCTTCAATTTCTGTTAATGGTTTTACTGAAGGTCCGCTCCCGAACTTATTCATTAGTCCGGATTGATGTTTGTTAATTACCGGACGTTCATATCTTTTTTTTACAATCATGTTGTAATTTCTCCTAATGATGCTATTTTTTCAAATGAACTTATGTCCGTAATTAAATCCCAGGAACTTCTTACGAAAATTGTCCCAACTTTGTATGACTTAAATGTTTCAACCGCTTTTCCAAAAGCTAATTCAACAAGCGCATAAGGTAAATTTTGCCCGGCTGAAGGCGCAAGATAAACCCAGGCAGGAAACCGCGGATTAATTTCGAGAAGATAATATTCACCTGTGTCTGCAGACTTAATATATTCCAGTTCTAAACCGCTTTTCCATTTAGATTTTTCAATTATTTTTTTTGAAAGCTCAAGAATTATGTTATCATCAATTGTAACACCTGCCCAGCCTTTTCCTTTATCAGTGATATATAACTTCCTCATAGAAACGGCGCCAACTGTCCTGCCTGTTCCATCTCCTAATCCAACCACATTAAATTCATCACCTTTAACATATTCCTGAATTATAATTGGGAAGCCCCATTTTGCAGAAAGTTTGTGAAATGCGTGTAGAGTTTCCTCAAAATTATTTACAATGTAGGCATCGTAAAATATTCCTTTAACAACTGCGGGATACTTCACTTTTGAAGGGACAGAATAAATATCCTGCGGTGATGTTACCAAAATATTTTTCGGGACTTTTATTTTATGTTCATCACAAAATTTAACAAGGTTATCTTTACTGCGAATATTTAAATGTTCAATTGTAGGAAGGAACAATTCTATTCCAAGCTGTTTAAGTTT
>Ga0180072_1000025_pt1 | contig 7722 bp, 13 predicted proteins | sample EasRiv93B_16_10D_FD_123009 | JGI IMG/M metagenome (GOLD analysis project Ga0180072, IMG submission 123009) | Soil microbial communities from meander-bound floodplain in the East River, Colorado, USA - East River metaG ERMLT293B_16_10D | ecosystem: Environmental > Terrestrial > Soil > Floodplain ... | reverse complement strand
GATCCTCAATTAATGATCCATCATAACCGCCTTCATAAGTAACAATACCATTATAAACATAGTATCTAATTTTTGAATAATAGCATTGTGGGCAAAGTGACATTCTTTCATATCTCAATTTACCACAACTACACCTTAACTTTCCGCTTCTTCCTCCTAGTTTTCTTATTCCCATAATATTAACCTCAATCCTCCGGAGTTATCCCATTAATCGTGCATAATTCTTTATAGTGTTTTTCTGAATCAAAATTATGTCAAAAAATTGTTATAGGTCCAACGGTGATATTTTCACCTAAATATTTATATAGTTTATACTCAATACATTTATAATAATTATCCATTTTTAAATATCTCCTGGGTCATATTCATTATCCAATATATCAATCAATTGGTGATGCCTGTTATACCTGTTATACCACATTTCACGAGAAGTTGTTATTACATTAAAATTCTTTAAGCAGTTAATAATATACTTACATAAAATAAAGTCTGGGGTATTACTACCATTTTCAATAGAATACTTATTTAATAAAGCTGTTAATTCCTGTTCAAATTCATTCCTATACTCTTTATTCATTTTTTTAATCTCCTATATACTCAATTAAATTATCAACATTTGCCTCAACTAATTTATAATTTAATTCAGCCTGCAAATGTGCCAATAAATAAAATTTTTCATTTAAAGTTAAATTATAAAAACCAAGTAAAATTTCTTTGTCCATACTATCAATATTATCTTTCTCTAAAAATGATACAATTGCAATCTTTTCTATTTCGCCTTTTTCTGCATATTCAAGTAATTCTTTTATATAATTTATTATATTATTTCTTTTATCATTTAACCTTATAATTTTACTCATTCCTAATTCCTCCTAGCTTTGTCCGAGACAAAGCCTTAATAGTCATACTACTTATTTCTAGCACTATGACAAGCTTATAGACGTTTGTCATAGTGCTGATTTCATGGCTACGTCTATTTATAACTTGATTAAAAGATATTTAATTGTTACACGTTTGTCTGGGACAAAGGTTGTTTCTGTATGATCTATATACTCTATCCAATATATTAACCTCAAATTTATTTTTGAACTCTCCATCCAGTCTGTAATATAATGTCATCCAAACTATACCGGACGGCATCAATACAGTTATGGACTACTAGCCCGTTTTCTAATATAAAATTATGATTATCTTTAACTTCCATGTTCCAAACGTCTACTTCTCCACATTCTAATATTTCCACAACTTCTACAGCAACAAATTTGTTTATTATATCTATTTGTTGTAAATTCTTTTCTACATTCTGGACAAACTCTTTTTTCATTATCAAAACCACCTTCACGCCTAAAAGCACTTTTACAACTATTTGAACAAAATTTATTTTTACCATTATCAATTGATGTGAATTCTTTTTTACAAAATTCACAAATATAATTTTTTTTAACATGCAATATATCTTTAGTATTTTTATAATGTTCCTTGTGCCATTCTATACCATTTGTTGATCTATGCCATATTTTAGCAGAATTAATCCCTTTTTCATGAAAACTATTAAACCAGTTATCATCATTTAAAAATTTCTCATTTCCATGAATTTTTAAATGTTTTGACTTAGATATACATTCTAAATTATCAATTTGATTATTGTCTTTATTAAAGTCTTTGTGGTGAATATGATATCCTGTCGGTATTTCACCAAAATAATATTCCCAAATAAATCTATGTAATCTTTTTCTTATAGTACTATTTAAATAATAGCTAGTTTTATTATCCTTTGTAAACTTAATACCATTAAATTCAATCTGAATCATTAATATACCTCCTAGCATCCAGTTAAATGTATATTACTAGATACTATTAGATATGTCAATGATTTTATCACCTTTTTTGATTTCTTTTATAGTTTTATATCCACTATCAGTTAATATTGGGTGATAATCTGTACATTTTATTATTTTCCCATTACTAGTTTTTATTCTATAAATTTTCTGTTTTCCTGTTTTCCTGCAATCATAATATTCTTTATATTCAGGAATATTTTTATTAATATTCCAAGACAAAATTTCACCTTTGTTTAAATTTGATATGTATTCTATTCCTTTTGATGTAATAACTTTAGTATCTTGTGATATACAATGATTATCTTTATCAGGATATGCATTTTTAAACTTTCCTTCCTTATTTTTTTCATATTCGTAAGATGAAAACTCTAAATAATGCATTGGGCATCTTTTACGATCTATATATATACAATCTAAATCTTGTAACCACTTCATGCCATGCCTTACACTATCAGCACCTTTTTTACATGGTTCTATGTTAACATTGTATTCTGTTTGCATAGTATTAATCGTTCTTAATTCTGCACTATCGCCCTTTATTGTCTCATTCTTATTGCAGATGTTATTAACAAGAAATGATAAATGACCAGTGCCAATCCCAAACTCATAAATTTCTTTAAATATCCATAATGAATTATGCTTTTTAACATATCCATTTTGAGTAAAGGCGGTTGGATCAATCGTAAACCCAAAATCTAGACCTTGCCTAACTTTATTAAACTGAAAAATGTTTTCATCTGTTAAGGTAATTAGTTTAATATTTTTAAATATATTCCCACCTTCGCCAGTGACAAGACCTAAATACTCATTATCATATGCAGACCTATTTTTTCTTTTCAAATTTAATGCTTCTCTTATAAAATCAGGACCTAACCATTCAGGCGGAACAGTTTCCCACGTAGAATGATTTTTTATTTCGCTGTTTTGTGGTTCTTCGAGTGCCTCAATATTAACCCAATGAGCCATTGAAATTGGAGGATTATAAGTTTTTATACATATACTCTTTCCACCTCGTCGCAATGATTGCAAAACGATCCTAATTTCTTTTGCACTAGTATATTGGTCATATTCTTCTAACCAGATGTATTTTAGGTATCCTTTAGGAAAGTTTATACTTTTAATTTTTGTTGGTTCATCAACCCCCCTAAATAATATTTGTTGACCACTTGGGATATATACCATTTTCATTGGTGATATTGTACATTTCCAATAAGATTCAACACCAAATAAATTTATTGCCCATTTTAATTGATTATATACTGATTCCGATAAAGTAGCCTTTACCTTTCTTAGGGCAATACAATGTGTTATTTCTCCTCTAATATGGTAATCTTCCATCATCCCCCATACAATTAAAATTGCTGCAGAGGATGATTTACACGAACCACGCCCACCCGTTAGGGTAACATCACTTATAAGCCCATCTAAAAACGGAGTTATTAGACTATGGAAATTACTTGCTAATAACTCCGTTAATAACTTCTTCACTTGATACCTCTATCAAAAATAATAGCATCTTGTTTTTCACTGTTTTCAAAATTAGGATATCTTTTTATTAATGTTTCAATGGCTTTAATTGCAGCATTAACTAACATTATATTTTTAAATTCATTTTGTTTTGACATTCTAATAACACTAGTTAAATATGACATTATTTCCGTCAAATCTGCTGATCCGTTTTTTTCTGCGTGTTCCTTCGCTAATAATGATATTCTATTTCTTACTTCTTCTTTCTTTAGACATCTTGCAGCTGCTTGCTCCAAGTATTTTATTCGTTTTGATGGGACCTGCTCGAATGAATTATATTCATTCAATATATCGCAGAATCCGCTATTATATGCAGCTTCGGCCCTATTTACACTTATTAAATAATGTTGTATAAAAATTTCTTCCTGGGCCGTTACACTAAATAAGCTTACAACATCACCCATATATTTAATCCCCCAAATTGCTATTATTAGTTGGAAGTGCTACAGCACCAATTCTATATGTAATGTTAGTCATTACATTATTAAATGCGTTATCTTCTGTTGGAAAAAAAGACAATGATTGCCTTTTCCCCTCAAAGGTTAAATGGGCCTGCCATTTTCCCCTAGTTTTATCATATTTAATTTCTACAACAAACTTCAAGTCATTTCCATAGATATAAAATTCCTTTTCCATATCTGTATTTGTAATAAATTCTCTTTTAAATTGTACATTTCCATAATAAAAGCTTTCAAGAATATTTCTTTGTTTTCTTTTCTTTTCTTGGGTATTTATTACTTCATTAGGTAAGTTAATATTATCATTTTCCATTTTAATCATTCTCCTTTATAAAATTACATTTTGTTAATAGCATGCAATCATTAACAGAAATAAACTCTAACAACTCGTTCATACTAATCATATTAATAGCAATATCTACATTTGTATTTAATAATTCATTAAGTTCATTGTCATATTTTTCTTTATTTTCGCCAAAATCCCATATACTAGTATTCATATATACACAAGTCATTCTTTTGTTATTTTCATCCTTTAGTGTGTATTTTTCTATAAGGCTATTATTTATATTAAAAATAACCTTATTTTCTCTCCTTAATTCTTTTAAATTTTTATAAGTAAAAATCTTTATTGCAACGGGAATATCTTTCATACAAGACAACGATTCAAAAATTCTAGTTACTTCCTGAATTTCTCCATAATTCATATTATTTTTCCCCATATCCATATTTTTCAAGAATATCTCTTAATGCTTCATCAATTAAAGGCTGCATTGATTCGTAATTTTTACGAATCATTAATATTTTAATTCTGCGAATTAAAAGAGTATCAACCCTTACAAAAAATCCTTTCAACATTTTCTCCTCTCCTTATACTACTACATGATATAATTATATCATATGAAAAGATTGGAGGTCAAAGAGACCTCCGAAATATTATTTTTTTGGCATTGTCCAATATAATTTCTCTATTAATCCTTTTAAATTTAATGTAGGAGAATGATTTTTTTTAACAAAACTTATCCATACATCATCATACTGACTAACTTCCTTAATAATATCCTGCCAGTCTTTAATATCATTTATTGGTTCGATTGTTATTCCATATCTTCCAGCAATTTTTTGTGCTGTAAAAAGTGCAATATCATCTATTTTAGATTTAAGAATATCAAAATCCTTTTTATTATCACCAAATCCAAATTCAATAATTTTAACCTTACATTTATTATTACTTGCTTTAATAATCCAGTAATAATCTAATCCTTCCTCATTTTTTCTTCTTGTCAATCCTCTGATTCCAATTCCAAACTTACTTGAATATTCTTTTAAAAATTGTTCTGTCCAAATGGTGTCGGTGCTGTTGTTTATTCCTAGACAAATTTCAACACCATTTGCAATTTTATTGTATGCGTTTGTATGGAATGAATATACATCTAAATGCTCGTAGTTATCAGTTAAATTATTCATTTTAGATGTTCTTGCTGACAAGCTTACTGTTTCATTTGTTGATCTTGTTGTATGGATTGTTTTAAAATAAGGACTTAATAAAGCTTTAATTTTCATTCCAATTTTTAAATTATAATCAGATTCTTTAGTTTTATCATATAAAGTCGATCCAGGATCACTCCCACCATGTCCAAAATCCAAATATAATCCAACTTTTTTATAATCAAACATCTTTTAAACCTCCTCTTTAATTATTTTCATTGCTAAATCTAAATTTTTGTTTGCTTTTTCAATAAAAGTATTTAAGTCTGTTAAATCCTGTTTCCCATCTTCTATTAAAAGCAATTCTTTATATGCTTTATCCCAGTTATCAACTGTGTTTAATATACTTGATTCAAACTCTTTAAATTCTGGGGGTTCTTTTAACTGTTTAAGTTCTTTTTTTAGTTCTTTAAGTCTTTTTATTTCTTCTCCAACCTTAACTATATCTTTATTGTCACAATGTTTAGATATTCTAGAATAACATTCACCAAATTCTAACATTAGTGGGCTTACTTCTAGAAGGTAATCCTGATTTGTTAAAACATTTTGAGCAGTTTTATTAGGCTTTACAAATTCTGTTTTTTTAACCTCATCATACTTATAATCGCTAGAACATGCAATTATTAAAGCTATCATAATAATTACAAAAAGAATAATTATTTTATTCATATGTTTAAAACCTCCTTAACCTACTATTTGTATTATTAATATCCCATTTTCAAATCTACTATTTACATATTCACCCTCAATATACCTTGGAATTTCTTTAAACTTTCCTTCATATTGGATACCGCCTCTTTTGTATATCCGAACACTTTCTTCTTTAAATTTATTGTTCGATCTTATAAATTCTTTTATATCCATTTTTTATCTTCACTTTCTTATGATAGTAAACTGTAATGTTACCGTCTTACCTTTATATTTTCCCCCATTTTCCATAATTATAATATTTATTATATTACTTCCATAGTTCAAGGTTTTAGTTACTGTTGAGATATCATCATACACAGGGTCATCTTCTACAACCTTTAAATTGATTTTTGGATTGGTTGTATAAATTTTAGTTGAAGTTTTAACAGCTTTATTATTTATGTAAAATTTCCATTGAGAACCAACATAATTAGTTAATGTTACTTGTTTATACTTAGATATATATGTTTCGTTTAGATACGTCTGGCTGCCATTCTCGCAAGGAATAGCACTATACCCATACAATGGATATATATAGTCATAACTTAACCAACCATAACCAGATAGACCCCATTCTTTCCCCCAACTATTAATTATTTTAAATGCATTTTTTGAATCATCAAATCCAACTATAGTTATTGCATGGTATCCCCGCAAATTGCCTGAATAATCATCATATACCTGATTATTTGAATTTAAACTATCAAAATCAGGTTTTACTTGGATAGCTATACATATTGGAATTTCTTGTGTTGTTAAATAGTTTTTAAATGAATCGATATCATTTGGTACGACACTAATCAATCCATACTCATCTATTTTAAATAAGTTGGCATCTGTTAAAGCTGCGATTGATGGTTTAACTGTTGAATCTGTAGTATATGGCATGTATCCCCATCTGCTGCCACCTTGATTTAATAATACATTGAAGTTGTCGCCAAAACTTGTCCCTCCTGTTGTAGGTTGGTAATTTTTAATGTAGTTATATAGAAAACTTGGTGAAAATTTAGAACCACTATAATTTAACCAACCATTTTCCATGCTCTGTAAATATCCATTCAAATAGTAGCCAACTGCCCAACTTGTACATGATCCAAGTTGGCCTTGATCCATAACCTCAGGCATTTTCTCAGATAAATCAAAGCTTGTTATTGCTGGCTCTGTGCTAGATGCCTTTAATATATCTTTTTTTAAAATTTTAAAATCATCTGGATTGTCTTGTTCATATCCTATGTCTGCATATGCAGACATAGACAATAAAAATATAAATAATACTATTAATAATTTTTTCATTTTCCAATCCTCCTATTTCTTAATCTTCTTTTACGTTGGCTCTTTGTCCGACCAACGTATCTATCAATAATACTATTTTTAAGATTTCTGAACAAATTATCATTTATTAACATCTTTTTTACACCTCATTATTAATTGTATATTTTTTAAATCTAAATTAAATAAGTCAATAATATTATACAAACTTATAAAAACGTCTGCCATTTCTTCTTCTAGCTTTAAGAGCCTTAATTTCCCCCTTAAAGCTTTAGTTAATTCCTTTTGAAGTTCTGCTAATTCCTCTATGTCATGTATTATATTTAATTCTATATCATTCATTTACTTGTTCCATTCATACACATAATCATTATCATTATAGATAACGTTAGTTTTTGTAAATTTTAGCTTTGGATTTAAAAAATTTATATCATTGGAAGGCTCAAAAT
>Ga0180072_1000024_pt1 | contig 7768 bp, 7 predicted proteins | sample EasRiv93B_16_10D_FD_123009 | JGI IMG/M metagenome (GOLD analysis project Ga0180072, IMG submission 123009) | Soil microbial communities from meander-bound floodplain in the East River, Colorado, USA - East River metaG ERMLT293B_16_10D | ecosystem: Environmental > Terrestrial > Soil > Floodplain ... | reverse complement strand
TAAGAAAGATGGAACTAACCGGTGATGTTGCCGGTGATGATAACAGACGATGGGCAAAATGTAAAAAGTGTAAACAGACAATGATTATAAATATGACTTCGGATGTTGTAGCCCATAAAGTGTCGCTTGAAGGTATCGAAAATGAAAGTTGTGTAACATATACCCCTGCAAATGCTTATGAAGTTGGACAAACAATTTTTCATGAAAATTGGGATGATTTTGGAAAAGTTGTAGCAAAAGAAATTTTATCAAACGGACAAAAATCAATATCCGTTGAGTTTCAAAAACTTGGAAATAAAAAATTAGTTGAATTATACATTAAACAATTAGACCAAGAAGAACAAAGTGAGGTGATTTAGTTGGTCGGCATTCAAATTGGTGATAACGAATCCATTGATAAAGCCCTTAGAAGGTTTAAGAAAAAATATGAACGTTCTGGTATTCTTAAAGAATTTAAGAAACGTACTTTTTTTGTGAAGCCCTCAATCAAGAAAAGGATGGAAAAGATAAAAGCTGCCAGGCGTGCTCATCGCCCGGATAATATTGTAATGTAATTAAAAAATCCCGCATAAAGCGGGATTTTTTTTATTTGAGAGTAATTCTTGGTTCTATAACAGAAGGTTCTTTTTCACGTAAAAAGTTTTTCTCTAAATGTTCTTTAACAATCTCGAACGCAGAATCAATATCATTACAGAAATGAAATAAATCCAAATCGGATGCGTTAATTACTCCCTGCTCTATCAGAGCATCAAAATTAACAACACTTTTCCAGTATTTTTCATCGTAAATAACAAGTGCTAATTTTTTTCTAATCTTAGACGTTTGAACCAGAGTTAAAATTTCAAAAAGTTCATCAAATGTTCCAAAACCACCCGGGAAAACAACAAATGCTTTAGAAAGATATGCAAACCAGAATTTGCGCATAAAAAAATAGTGGAATTCAAAACTAAGTTCTTTTGTAACGAATGGATTAACATACTGTTCAAATGGAATACTTATATTTAATCCAACCGAATATCCGCCAGCTTTTTTTGCACCTTTATTTGCAGCTTCCATAACTCCCGGTCCGCCACCTGTACATATAATAAATCTGTTAGCATTAGTTTCAAGATTCATCGACCATTCAGTTAGTCTTCTTGAAAGTTCAACAGCATCCTCATAATATTTAGACATTTCTACATGATGTTGTGCCTTTCGCAATTCTTGTGCAAAATTAGTAATGGTTTTTGGATTGGCATTCTTAAACTTATTTAAATCTGCTATAGCTTCCTTACGGGATTTCAGTCGAGCTGAACCAAAGAAAACAATTGTATCCATTATTTTATGTTTTTTAAATCTTGCTTTCGGTTCAAGATACTCGGCAAGTAACCTGATTATTCGTGCATCTGATGAAGCAAGAAATTCCTCATTGTGATATGCTTTAACTGTCTTTTGTGCTTTTGCCATTTGTTGCCTTTTATGTTAGAAAAATTATTTGAATTAAAAAGATAAAAACGCTTATATTTAATTGAAGAATGGTTTCTGTTTATATTTGTATAGAAACGAAATTGATTAAAAAATAATTACGAAAATAGTATGACAAAATATTACTTTTTTTTGAAAGTTATGATAAAAAAGATTTTATTTATTTCTCTTTTATTTTCAAGCTTTACATTTGCGACCTCAAAAGAAGAGATAGCAAACAAAATCAGAGAGATAATTTCTATTCTGCCCCCAAATACAATTAGTGGAATTCTTATTTATAATCCTTTAATGCAGGATACTGTCTTTGCAATGAATGAGTCAATACCAATGACTCCTGCATCCCTAACAAAATTATTTACAACATCAACCTCACTTGGTGTAATGGGCGGTGATCACAAGTTATCTACAAAACTATTTTCTGATGACAACGACTTTAAAGATGGAATGTTGAATGGCAATCTTTACATAAAAGGATTTGGTAATTCTCTGTTTACAGAATCAGATTTAAAATATTTTGTGGATGAACTGATTAAGAAAGGTATTACCGTAATAACTGGATCAGTTTTAGGCGATGATTCCTATTTTGATGATATCTATACTCGAGAAGACTGGATTGAAGGGGAAGGCGCAAATGTAAAGCTTCCTCCAATATCAGCTCTTGTATTGGATAGGAATAGAACTACAATCAGAAAAAAAATCCGAAGAAGATATAGATACATTACGGAGAATGTTAGTGATCCACCAATATTTACTGCTAATAAATTGGCTGCTAAATTAAATGCATTGGGTATAGAAGTTAAAGGCAAATCAATAAAGGGTATTACGCCGTCAAAAGTCTATCTATTAGGTGAAAAAACTGTTCCTCTAAAAGATTTGATCGCACTTATAAATAAACATAGTGACAATTTTCTTGCAGAATGCCTCTTTAAAACTCTTGGCGCCGAAGCAAGTGGTTTGCAAGGCAATTCATTCTTTTCACAACAGGCTATTCTAAAATTCATTAAAGATAATAACATCTTTTATGCAGGGACAGAAATTGTTGATGGATCAGGGATTTCAAGGTCCGATCAGGCTACTCCACTTGCAATTAATGGTGTATTAGAAAAAATGTATTTTGATCTGGTTCACTTTGATGATTTTTATAATTCTTTAAGCATTGCAGGTGTTGATGGAACTCTAAGGGGCAGAATGATGAACTCAAGTGCGGGGAATAATTTTAGAGGGAAAACAGGTACGTTAAATGGTGTTTGTGGATTAGCGGGATACCTGACAACACCTGAAGGTGAAGATCTTATAGTAACAATTATTTTTGAATTTAATAAAGGTGGTTGGGGATATTATAGAGATATCCAGGATCAAATTGTTGAGTTACTTTTGGATTTAAAAACTAACAGCCCCGATTAAAAATCTAATCGGAGCTGCACTAAACTAATTACCTTTAGGTGCTTGGTTTTGTGGCGGAAGTGTTGGAGCGGTCGGAACATTTGTTCTGCCGCTTTCCTGAATGACACTTCTTTGCTCGGCTGTTGTTTGACCCGGTAAAAAGAATAAATTAATTACCAAGGCAAGAACAGCTAATGCACCGGCTAACCACCAGGTACCTTTACTTAAAAAGTCTGCGGTTCTACGGGACCCGAACATAGTACCCATACCCGCACCACCAAACGTTCCGGCTAAACCGCCGCCTTTACTTGCCTGTAATAAAACCATCACAACAAGAAGTATGGCGATAATAGTTGCTAACAATACTAACAATGTGTACATATTATATCTCCTTAATATTGTAGCGGGGGAGGGATTCGAACCCCCGACACGTGGATTATGATTCCACTGCTCTAACCAACTGAGCTACCCCGCCGAAAATTTAGGCTGTAAATATAATTCTTTGATCCTGAAATTCAAAAAAATACTTATTTATAGCTTATTTAGGCTTTCCCAGAGTTTATCCTCTAAGGATTTTAATCCAAATCCGGTAGCACTTGAAAATATTAATACTGTTTCTTTGACCTTTTTAATCTTAGTCTTAGAAAGTTTAACTATTTCTTTTCCCGGAATCAAATCTGATTTAGACAGCGATACAATTATTTTTTTATCAACAAGTTTCTTACTGTATTTTTTTAATTCATTATAGAGAGTATCAAAATCTTTCTGATAATCTTCAGAAGTAATATCAATTAAAAATAAAAGAATTCTTGTTCGTTCAATATGCCTAAGAAATTTAATCCCCAATCCTTTACCTTGATGTGCGCCTTCAATAATTCCAGGAATATCAGCTACAGTAAAGCTTTGATAATCCTTATATCTAACGATTCCTAAATTTGGTTCAAGGGTGGTAAAAGGATAATCGGCAATTTTAGGTTTAGCTGCTGAGATTTTAGAAATCAGTGTGGATTTACCTGCATTCGGAAATCCAACTAAACCAACATCAGCAATTAATTTTAATTCGAGTATCAGTTTTCTCTGCTCGCCGGGTTTACCTTCAGTTGCAAATCTTGGTGTACGCCTGGTGGGAGTTGCAAAATTACTATTTCCCTTTCCACCTGAGCCACCTTTTGCAAAAACTACTTTTTTATTTGATTCAGCAAGATCCAATAAAATTTCTTCTGTCTCGGCATCTTTAATAATTGTTCCAACAGGGACTTTAACAATAATATCATCGCCATTTTTTCCATCCTTTAATGCTGATGCTCCAGGTTTGCCGTTGTCAGCAAAAAATTTTTTCTTATATCGAAAGTCTAATAATGTAGATAAGTTTGGCAGCGTTTCAAAAATTACGCTTCCACCAACTCCGCCGTTTCCACCGGATGGACCGCCTTTTGGAACGTACTTTTCTCTTCGAAAAGCTACAGCTCCATTACCACCTTTACCTGATCCAACTTCAATTTTAACAAAGTCAATAAACATTAAATATCCACATTAAAATATTTTGCCACCGCATCTGAAAGTAATTTAGCATCTTTATTATGAGGTTTAATTCTTGCATACTTAAAGACATTATCTAGAATATGTGTTGCTTCATCATAAGTACTGCAATCGGAAATTTTTTCAACTGTGTTTGCAAAATCTTCACTATCAGAATTGAATAGATTCTTAATAATTCTATCTATTTCTTTTTTTGAAAGATAAGTAAAAACATCTTCAATCCTTTTTTTGCCCGGCAGTTCAATTGAATTTTCATCTTTTACATTTTCAGATAATTTAGATTCGTCAGTTCCAGGCAGGTCCCTTTCAAAATCTATTTTTTCTATTGCAACTTCATCTTCTAATACGTCATCAATCTGAAGTTCATGTTCAAATTCCAATTCACTTATCTCATCAGCAATATTTGTATCAACTTCTGCTTTTTTATTTTTTGTTATCGGCAAATCATCATCAATTGATATTTCGAGTTCATTGTCGTAAAAGTTTAATAGATCTTCTTGCTCTTTTTCGTCAAGGATAACAATCTCATCATCCTTATCTTTTTCCATTTCTTCTGTTAAACTAGCAAGTACATCTTCTTCATCAATCGATTCTTTTAATAACGATTCACTTTCTTCGACAGAAATATGAACATCCTTGATATCCAACCCGATTTCAGTAATATTATCGTTTACTTCTAACTCACTTTTAATTACCTCTTTACTGTCATCTATATCACGATCAATGTTTTGAATATCATCTTTAATAATCTCAAACTTTTCAGTTTCGGGTGATGTTAATGCGTGTTCCAGGTCGTTTAAAGATTTTTCATCAACTATTTCTTCAGTAAAAGGATTTTCTAAGGCTTCTTCTTCGCTAACAAATTCTTCTGATTCTCTTTCCCCAGAAAGATCAAACACGTTTTCCTTTCCAGGTAATTCTACATTTTCAGAAATAGGTTCTGAAGTTAAAAAATCTTCGTTTAACGGATTTTCAAAATGTTTTTCATCTGCAATTACCTTCTCCTGGTTATTATCTTCAACAAAAGGTGAATCAATACTTAGAGTTGAGTAAAGGACTTTTCGTATTTCATCAATATCTACTTTCTTTTTTACAGAACTAGCGTAGGCTCGTTTAAGTTTGAACAGAAGTTCGGTAAGATTTTTTTCTTTAAGAAAATTTTCAACTGAATCAACAGTAACAATTGATTTGTTAAGACCCCCAATGCTGAAATAATCTGCAATCGCATATAATGCATTATCAACAAGCTTGCTTTGATGCAGCATAAACAGTTCACGATCGATTTTATTCACAATAAGTTCAAACTCGGTAACAGTAATATTTAATATCTTTTTCTTTGACAGGTAAGCCAGGAAAACATTATTAAGATATTCATAATAATATGTGTAGTTAAGCATTAACTTTAATTCATTTACTGTAACCGATTTATTGTTTCCAAAAATCAGTTTTGAAAGCGACCACTTTGGACGCACAACATAATTGGCGTTAAATGAAACACCCTGAACCACAATGTTTTTTATATCTTCAAAAGAAATTTTCTTTGTTTTTTTGATTTCATTACCAATGAGAGTAAAATAGTTTGAGATTTCCGTACCTGAATAATCGAATAGAGAATTCTCTATAAGTTTTTTCCGGTCCTCAGAAATAAGGTAATCAATTTCACCTTCAACATATTTTTTTATGGATGGATGAATATCAATTGAAAGAAATTTTTCAATCGTTATAAAGGATCCCAACTCTTTAACTTTGTTAAGAGTAAAGTCACTTATGAATTTTATTTCGTTTTCAAACATATAATTCTCTTCTTGTTTGATTGTATGGCTAAAAATATAAAAAAATCCCGATTAAAGTTAATCGGGACTCGTTTTAGAACAAATATCTTTCTTTTGGGACTAAACTTCTTCTACTTCTTTGGATTTTATCTTTGCCATCATAAAATCTCTATTCATTCTTGCTATGTTGGTTACAGAGATTCCTTTTGGACACTCAGCTTCACAAGCGTAAGTGTTTGTACAACTGCCAAATCCTATATCATCCATAACTTTTACCATTCTTTCAACTCTACGGTAACGCTCTGGCTGTCCTTGAGGCAGCAAAGCGTACTGCGAAACTTTTGCAGAAACAAATAGCATAGCTGATGCATTTTTACATGACGCAACACAAGCTCCACAGCCAATACAGGCTGCTGCATCCATTGCTAAACTAGAAATCTCTTTCTGGATTGGAATGGCATTACCATCGGGAACTCCGCCAGTGTTTATAGAAACATATCCACCAGCTTGAAGAATTTTATCAAATCCAGAACGATCAACCATCAAGTCTTTTATAACAGGAAAAGCTTTGGCTCTGAATGGTTCAACCCAAATTGTTTCACCATCTTTAAAGTTTCTCATATGAAGCTGGCAAGTTGCAATTTTAGGTAATGGACCGTGAGCGTGACCATTTATTACAAGCCCGCAAGTTCCGCATATACCCTCACGGCAATCACTTTCAAAATGAATTGCCTCTTCGCCTTTTAATTCAAGAGTATTGTTCAGTTCATCAAGCATTTCAAGAAAAGATGCATCAGGTGAAACTTGAACTTTGTATTCAGCAAAACTTCCAACAGATTTAGAATTTTTCTGTCTCCAGATGTTAAGCGTAAGATTTAACTTTTTTGCTTCCATTATTTGTAACTCCTGATTGCCTGTTTTACATAGTCATATTTCAGTTCTTCTTTGTGAAGATTCCATTTATTCTCGCCTGCAAATTCCCAGGCTGAAACGTAAGAATAATTTTCATCATCACGTTTAGCTTCTCCATCTTCAAACTGATATTCTTCACGGAAATGTCCGCCGCAGGATTCTTTTCTATCAAGTGCATCAAGAGCCATCAATTCACCAAGCTCAAAATAATCAACCAATCTTCCGGCACGTTCTAATGTTTGGTTAACATCATCACCGCTGCCAGGAACTGTAACATTTTTCCAGAACTCTTCTTTTACTTGTCTAATCTGCTCGATAGTTTTTTTCAATCCAGCTTCATTTCTTCCCATTCCAACATTATCCCACATAATTCTTCCAAGCTGTTTATGTAAATCATCAACCGTCCTATTCCCTTTGTTTGACAGGAGTTTGTTTGTTAGATCTTTTACTTCCTTAGCAACTTTTTCAAATTCAGGATGATCTGTTTTTACTAAAGTAGGTTTATCGCCTGCAAGATAATTTCCCATAGTGTAAGGAATAACAAAATAACCATCTGCTAACCCTTGCATAAGTGCAGAAGCACCCAAACGGTTAGCACCGTGATCTGAGAAGTTTGCTTCTCCAAGTACAAATAGTCCAGGAACATTGCTCATCAAATTATAATCCACCCACAAGCCGCCCATAGTATAATGAGGTGC
>Ga0180072_1000023_pt1 | contig 8075 bp, 10 predicted proteins | sample EasRiv93B_16_10D_FD_123009 | JGI IMG/M metagenome (GOLD analysis project Ga0180072, IMG submission 123009) | Soil microbial communities from meander-bound floodplain in the East River, Colorado, USA - East River metaG ERMLT293B_16_10D | ecosystem: Environmental > Terrestrial > Soil > Floodplain ... | reverse complement strand
GTGGTAGGCCAGTCGGCATCATTCTCGTTATCACACGATGCCAACATGCCATCTAGACCAGAAGCACTACACCTGTTGTAGAACCTACGAGCCTGGGCAGCGCCACTGCCATTTTCCAACCAGTGGTATCCACCGGGGACCTTGTTACTGCTACGAGTAAGATCCACATTCCGATGAAAGTACTGATCGTCGTACCAAGTTCCTTGTCCGGACTTAGCGATGCAGAAATCAAATCCTTCGTCCATCGCCGGACCCACAGGGAAATCACCCTGGTGGTTGGAGATATCAATACCGTAAAGAGTCATCAACCCTCCCTTCTTGGCTGATTCTACCGCGACAAGTCGTGCGACGAGCAATCAAAGAGCGGTGCCGAGGTTTGCTGTTGCAGTGCCAGCTGTCATGACGCTGATCGAAATCTCTGGGTGATTAGCATCCACTAACATCTGAACAGTACCCGTACCAGACCATCGCACGAGAGTGAGTACGACTGAGAGCGAAATGTTCGAAGCAGGCCTGATGGTAGCCATCAAAGACGTAGCCGGGCTCGAAGATCCAGAAATCATGTGGGTTGAAGACAGACGGGGCGAGCTGACCGGGTTGGGTGTCGACCCGTCTGTTGTGATTCGATATGTCGCCCCAATGGCATCCCCACTCTGGCTGCTTGAGAGCGCCAAGCATGGGGACTCGATATCGTAACACTGCCCTGCCAGCAGCGAGATATCGTCGAGCCGGAGCACTCCAATTTCGGTCGATGTCGTCGTGGCAGACGATGTCGTTCGCCATCCAGAGGCAATCAGCGTACCCGGGATCTCACACCAGCTGGTTCCGTTGTATACTAGCTCCCGCCCGAGGTCGGCAGCGTAGAACAAATCCCCCTTTACTGCCCCGGAAGGCAGACCGCCAAAACCTGTTGTGGATGCTGCATAGTTCCCCACAACGCGGCCGGCCGTTCGCGTATACAACCTCGATGGGTAGATACGCGATCCGATTACCACCGTGTCGCCTACGTTCCTGCGAATGTCCGCAACACGTAGCCATGCTCCGGGCTGGTAGCTAGTCCCGCCAACGTTGAATGTACTATCGGGAAGTACGCTCGGGCTAGCCGCTGCGGTCCCGGATACGACCTGCCAGTATGCCCGGGGAAGTCCGGTAATGGTACCATACTGTGGATCGGCAATACGGAGCAACAGCGTGTCAATGCGTGGGTTGGACCCATTCGCAGCCGGCACGCTGACCAGCTCGTTCGCCTCCCCCCAAGCGAAATATGCACCCTGGCTAGCATTCTCGCTCCCCACGATCATCGCTGACCCAGCCGTGATCTGGATTTGGTCAGTGCTGCCAGTCCCAGATACTTCGAATTGCCCCCAACGAGAGATTCCAGACCTTCCGCCTGCAACAACCTCGTTGATGTTCCGCATCAACTCAGCTGGATGTAGATATCCAGCCTGGCTTATGTATGCCGGAGCAGCTTGCAACCCCATATTTAGTTCCCCTATCTCCAGGCAGAGCGAGCTGTTGCAGAAAGCGAAGTGCTCGGATCGCTGCTCGTGAACAACTTCAACATATTCGTAGATCTCGGCTTCAACGGCCAGAAATCCCCGAACAAGCTAGCAGAAGATATCTCTCCGTTGACCGTAGCGTACTGCCCCTCCATATCAATGATTACGATATCCCCTGCAGAGGCAGATAGGTGGTATCCTATGTACTCGCCGGTGGTCTCGTTCGATACCCTCCACGCCCCGCTGACCAGCGGACCAGTCAGCTGCAGCCTAGCATAAGAAGGCGCAGTACCAAGGTTTACTACTGCCAGCAAGTTCGCGTCTATGCCAGAGGAACCTACGAATTCTAGCGGCATGCTGAGCGGGAAGGAGAATCCACCAAGTGATGATCCAGCCGCCCCGACAGGACCATACGAGGATTCCGTCACGGAGAACTTGTACGGGCTCTCCGAGGAGACCGGTACCACCCAACGGAATTTGTCTGACCCTACCATCTCGAAGCTGATCTCGTCTGTCACCCTAACAGTTACAGTTTTCGGGATCGGCTCTTGCCTAGTTAATACAATATCGCTATTGATGGGAAAGGCGTCACCAATAAGCAGGTCTTTCAATTGCTCCGCTTGAGCCCTATCGGAGGCCCAGCAGTACCCGCCCAGGGTCATATTCCGGCCAGAGGAAGAGAAGTAGGAACCGAAGATGTCCCCATCCCCCCAAGCCCCTTTTGGGGTGGAGCTGGATATCAACTTCGAGGTGCCACCCCAACCAAGCATAGAGTCGAGGCCCCAAACCACAGCCCCCACAGGCTTATTGCCATCATCATTGAACGAGATGGCACCGGCGCTCACAATGTCAGCGAATACTGTTGGCATTCATCTCACCTCACAGAGTGACGCCGGTACCGACGAGCCCGAGCAGAACCCTACGGCTTACCGCATCACCAACATCATCTGGACTCATATTCTGTGGCGCGTTTACTGGAGCATTGACATTGTATATATTACTGTTCGTCGTCGTGTTGGCTCTTGACCCGGGAGTGTTATACCCGTACTTGGAAGATATCGAGTCATTTACACTTCCGACATGGCCCATCGCAGCAGACGCCAACTTAGCCATGGAATCCCTAGCGGCCATCGCTGCCAACGTGGCCGCAGACACAATCTTACCGGTGTGGTCAGATATGCCATTGGCAAATCCCTCATCGACCCAACGTCCATACTGGTAAGTATCACGGCTTGGAGATCCCATATGGAGAGCGCTCTGGATTGACTCTTTCACAGAATTGGCAAGATCCCTGGCCTTATTGACCACGGCACCGGCCATACTCGAAATTCCATTGATAAGACCCTGAATCAGATCCTTGCCAGAGCCATACAGCAGGCTACCCAAGTTACCGAGCGCCGAGAATATACGTCCCGGAATTCCAGAAACAAACGATACCAGCGATGCAGCACCGCCAGATGCAGCATTCCTCAGCTGCCCGAAGAAATCAGCCACCATACCAACGATACGGCCAATGGTTCTGATGACGCTCACCACGTTCTCTACATACATAGAGATTACACTGAATATCGCGCCCCAGACACGTTGTGTCACTCCCCATATGGTATCCATCGCTGCACCAAAGACGGATGAGATTGTACCCCAGTGCTTGCTGACGAAACCAGATACAGCCCCCATGACGGTGCTGATTATGAAGCTTATCGCATTAAATGCTGTCATAATGGGCAGGACAAGAGCGTTGAATATCGACGCCCAAATTCCGCTCATAAAGGTCCACCACACCATGACGGATGCAGTGATCAGATTAAACACAAGCCGTATGATGTTCCAGATCAAGGTGAATACGGCAACTACAGGAGGCCCAACAACTGCCCAGGCGGCAGCCAGAAACGATATGATGGATGATACTGCAACGACCACGAAATCAAATGTCGTCTTCAGGACATCCGCGACAACCTTAATGGAACGAATGGCTCCAGAAAGTATAGTCACCAGGAATGAGAATACCGGCCCGATGACACCCAGGATCTTAGGGCCTATCCAACCTATCCACGCTCCGAGCAACTTGATGGCCTCGACCAATACTGTACCCAGGAACTTAGCGACAGTTACAATAGTAGGCATCGAATACTCAAGAGCAGATGCGATACTGCGGAAAGCTGGCTGTACCCTAGTCTCGAAGAATGTAGTTACCGCTTCAATCGCCGGTTGCATCCGCTTCCAGGCGGTAGTGAATGCCCCGCCCAGGGCGGGCAGCAACTCATTGCGTACGTAATCTACCAGCGGCTTGAACTTACCTACAATCTGTGTTACGCCCTCAGAGACTACCCTTGCCATTGCCGAGACCGCGGTCCTGAATGTCTCGCTGCTCTCCCAAGCCTTCCAGATGGCGGCTGACAATGCGACGAACGCCGCTACGGCACCAGCGACGATCCCAGCCATCGAAAGCGCTCCGGAGGCAGCGCCTATGGATAAGATCGCCAGTCCAAGTCCGGCTGCTGCAGCCATAAGCAGCAGGAATCCCATAACCGCCAATGACACATACACGATTATCTGCTGCCAGCCGGGGCTGAGAGAGTTAAGCTTATTCGCCAATGTGGTAAGGAAATCTGCCACCTTGCGAATTATGGGTAGCAGCAGTGTACCGAAGTTTATGGCCAGAGTTTCGGCACTGCCCTTGAGTTGCTCGATGCTGCCAGCAACGTTATCCAAGCGCTGAGCCGCTACATCAGCCGCCTTCACCTTCCCCATGGCCGCTGCCATGCTCTCGAATCCAGCAGCACCCTGTTGGGAGAGTACGGCACCAGCCCTGATAGCATCGGACCCGAACAGGGTCTCTAGTGCTGAGAGCTTCTGCTGCTGGGTAAGATTGGCCAAAGACTTGTTTAATAGGTCGGATATCTGGGAAAGAGATTTCGCCTTTCCAGAAGCATCGAAGAATGCATTAGCGCCATCCTTCGTCATCAAGCCGAGTTCTCGCATCAAATCGATTTGCTTCTTGCTGGTGGGGTTCAAGTTCATCAGCATGGTTTTTAGTGAAGTACCAGCGTCAGACCCCTTGATGCCCATCTTGCCCATTAGGGCGATGGCAGCAGCCACATCATCGAATGATATGCCTGCCAAGTGAGCAACCGCACCAACCTGCTTCAGTGATTGTCCGAACTGACTTACATCGATTGATGATGCGTTTGCAGCTCCGGCGATAAGATCAGCTATGTGGACCATGTCCGTCGCGGCCAAGCCGAACGAAGACATAGCGTCAGCTGCAAGCTCTGCTGCTTCCGGCAGACTGATCCCGCCCGCAGCGGCCAGGGCTACGGCAGCGTCTGCAGCCCCGTTGAGGATGTCCTTGACCGAGATCCCAGCCTTGGCCAGCTCTTCCATAGCCATGGCAGCTTCGCTGGCCGAATATGTAGTGTCAGTGCCGAGCTGGAGCGCCTTCGCCCGAAGTTGGTCCAGCTCTGACTTTGTAGCACTAGAAACAGCTCCGATAGCGGATATCTGCTTCTCGAACTCGATAGCTTTCTTCGCTGACAGCACGAACCCTGCAGCGATAATGCCAGCGGCAACACCAGAAGCAGTCGCGACAGACTGTAGGCTGCCCCTCGTATTCCCGAGTGACCTACCAAACCTATCGGAAGCATCCGAAGATTGGTCCATAGATCGAGCGAATCTGCCATGCTCATCGCGAAGGCGACCGGTCTCGTCACGATATACCCTGGCATCGCCAATTGCTCTGCGCATGCCGTTATCGTCATAATCGACACGAATACGACCCGAAGCAGTTCCGAGTGTCCCTGCAGCCACCGGTCACTCCTCGCTATCCAGAACGGAACTTTGGTTCCATTCCTAGCTTCCTAGCCATCAGCATCCTGATCGCCATCTTCTTCTGTCCGGCTGACTTCTTCTGGTTTGATTCGATAGCGTCGATCTCAGTTTCGAGATTCATGCTGAATATCGCCACCGCTCGATCCAAATAGAATGCCGTTGGTTGCTCTTCTATTCCGTACAACTCACTTGGACGGCACCGGTACGCCTGTGATAGTTTCCACGTTGCCCACAAGTTGCTGGGTTTCCTTACGAAACGTCTCCAGGTCGCTGGTACCTCCCATCGCCCACTGCATGATGAACATCTTGTCGTCGAGATCAACATCGTCCACGTAGAGCACCTCTGGATCACGTTCTTCCCCGGCCTCTGGGGGGAGTGACACCTTCGGGTCACAGACGCAGAGCACTGTTACCTTGTCGATGACATCTAGCATCTCTACTAGCTTCTTCGGGTTGGAGCGTAGGCTCTCGGCTGTCGACTTCATCGACTCAGCATCCCCAAGAAGAGAATCGCCCGCGATCCCAGAGAGGGAGTCTAGGCTGTCGAGGATGCCATTCTTGATAAGGCCCTGGGGGCCAGGCCGACGGGCTGTGCAGGTATTCGGCTCGCCATCATCATCAACGGATGGCAGTACGAGCTCGTAAACCCTGTCAGCCTTCCCGAGACTGCGTCTCTTGGTGCTCTTCTTTACCTTGCCTGGCATCCTAGTGCTCCTAGCGGCAGTTGCGATTATTGCTCGGAAGTTCCTAATACGGACCGAAGACGGCCAGGGTAACAGTGGTCGGGATCGCGTGAGTCAGGTTGACATACCCGTTGGCATCCCGGAATCGACCAGCGTTCCCAATCCAAAGAGTCCGCTCCTTGTTCGCCCCGAGCGCAGCAGACACCTCGACATTTGCCCATCCAGACCCCGCCCCGGCCGCCGCTTCTGGCGCCTGCGTAGTCTGGTCGACGACCTTCAGCGAGCCGCTTACCGTCGCGCCATTCTTGTAGTGCAACATGTAACTACCGGTCTGGGCAGCCGCGAACCGGTCGGTGGCCGTGCACTGCGTGTATACCGGCTCGGTCGACACCAGCGTCGGACGCTGCTGATTGAAATCCGTCATCTCTACTTCCCTTTCCTTATGCTGTCAGCCAGCCATACCAGCGACTAGTGGAAGACTACGGAATCGCGGTGGCAGTCTCGTTCTGGATGAAGTCCCACACCTTGTTAATGTCGGCGGTGACAAGCGAGGCGTACCCCTCGCCGCTGGCTCCGGTCAGAAACCATTCACCGTCTTTGAACTCTCCACTGAAGTCGTCAGTGGACCGAGCCCGGTAGATCACGCAGTGGATATCACCGCCACTGTCAGAGATCGCCTGCCCCTGGATCTTGAAGTACGGACGCTGGTCGGTGACCAGCTTCGTCAGCTTCTTGACCTGGTTGGGTGTCGTACCGGTGGTGGTGATCGTTCCGCCGTACATCACCTGGACAGCCTCGAATGACATGCCGCCACCTTCGAGTTCCCACTCGACGGTAGGTCCGCTACCATGGCTGGCGACGACCTTATCGTCGCCTCGCAGCTGAGAGAAGTCCTCCTTCTCAGTGAAGGACAGCGTCCGACTGTTTGGCAGATCTACACCAGATGCCGCATAAACAGTGCAGGTGGTGTCGGTGAACGGGACCAGACGCAGGTCCCGCAATCCATACGGGAGAGGAATCGTTGCTAGGGCCATCGTTAATCGCCCCCTTCTTGTAGAGGTTCTTTGTACACCATGGTTGCTACCATCTCGCCTGAAGGGATTTTAAACTGGTGAAGGACTATCCTGTCAGCCCTATACCCGCAAAACACACTTCGGCATCTGATCTCCATCAAGTCGCCAGAGATCTCGCCAAACTTCTTGTGGTCACAACGGATATCAGTCACAGCCCCACTCCTGCAATTCGGAATGTGACAGTGCGCAGCGTTGCCGCATACACATCATCGTACTGGTCGGGTCCCGCCCCATCGTCGATCACCGAGATTACAGAGCAACCACCCTGACTAACACCCTCCATCAACGCCAGCGAGATCCTAATTGACTTGATCGCCAGGTCAATCCATCCATACCCCATCCCCCTGTCATACGCCCATATGGTTAGATTCTGCACACGAGCATCCGAATCGCGCCCGATGGGCGGGGAGGAATCTCTCCATGTCAATACGATCCAACGTTCTCCCGCAGGGGAATCAACCGGGGCTGGATATACGCCATCCCTGGCCAATTGGCTATCACCGAATATCGAAACGAACTGTGCATCCCCGAGGAGGTGATTGAATAGGATCTCCCTGATGTTGGCACTCATGTCAACGACCCATCCTATCCAGTAGCCCTTCGATGTTGCGCATCAGCGCAGCCCCTTGGGTCTGGAGTGCCGGAGCAATGATCGCATATCGACCAGAGAATCTGACCTCAAGCCAAATTCCATACGCCATAGAGTGGACCAAGTCAATCACCCAAGATGAATCGTCGCGACCTGGTATCGCCCTCAACCCCGCGCGGGCATTCCCGGTCCGATCGTTCCATCTGGCATTATCTTTCATCCAACCCTGAGCTACTATCGCCTGCCGGGAAATCACAGCATCAATCATTGGCTCGAATCGCCTATCAAATGTAGACAGCCCCGACTCGAGATCACCCAGGTCGAATCGCACGCTCATGCTACCCGCCCAAAGCGGAACACGATTGCTCTTACTTCATATCCATTCAGGGGAAGTATCTGCACT
>Ga0180072_1000022_pt1 | contig 8101 bp, 3 predicted proteins | sample EasRiv93B_16_10D_FD_123009 | JGI IMG/M metagenome (GOLD analysis project Ga0180072, IMG submission 123009) | Soil microbial communities from meander-bound floodplain in the East River, Colorado, USA - East River metaG ERMLT293B_16_10D | ecosystem: Environmental > Terrestrial > Soil > Floodplain ... | reverse complement strand
GTAACGATAAGTATTCTTGAAGTATTAGTTTTGTTCACAAATAAAGGGAATGTCTTTGCAGAGCGAATTCTTGCAGATAGACTTTCAAACGGTGATGAAAATGAAATAAAAGTAGTATTAACTAATAATTATACTATAAAAACAAAAGTAAAAATTATTGATGAGCTGCCTTTCATTTTTCAAATAAGAAATTTTGAGATTAACTCCGATCTTGAGAAAAACACTTCTAAAATATTTACCTACAATGTTAGACCCGTTAAAAGAGGCGAGTATCAATTTGGCGCTTTGAACATTTATGTTTCAACCATTTTAAATATTGTTAGTCGTCGCTATCGATTTGAACAGAATAAAATAGTTGCTGTTTATCCATCTTATATTCAAATGAAAAAATATCAGCTTATGGCTTTATCTGATAGGCTTGTTGAAGTTGGAGTAAAGAAGATACGACGCATTGGTCATTCGATGGAGTTTGAGCAAATAAAAGAATATGTGCTTGGTGACGATTATCGCACTGTAAATTGGAAAGCAACAGCCCGCAAAAGACAATTAATGGTAAACCACTTTGTTGATGAAAAAGCACAGCAGGTTTATTCAATTATCGATATGGGCAGAACAATGAAAATGCCTTTTGATGAAATGTCATTACTTGACTATGCAATTAATGCTTCACTGGTTATTTCCAATATCGCTTTATTAAAACAAGATAAGGCTGGAATAGTTTCATTTAATAATAAAGTTACTTCAGTTTTACCAGCAGAGCGAAATCCATTGCAAATGAAAAAGATTGTTGAACTTCTTTACAAACTACAAACTGATTATTTAGAATCTGATTATGAAAATCTTGCATCCGTTGTTAATTCAAAAATAAAACAAAGAAGTTTACTTTTATTTTACACCAATTTTGAAACTGCAAATACTCTAAAGCGACAATTGAAATATTTTAAGAGTTTAGCTGCATCTCATTTGTTGATTGTTATATTTTTTAAGAATACCGGACTTGATAATTTGCTCAATCGTAAAACTGAATCCATTGAGGAAATATATAATAAAACTATTGCGGAAAAATTTTCGTTCGAGAAGAAAATCATTCTAAAAGAATTAGCTTCAATTGGAATTCAATCTATATTAACAACTCCACAACAGCTTTCTATTAACACAATTAATAAATATCTTGAACTTAAGGCAAGGGGAATGATCTAATGGAAAATATTGAAATTGAAACCACACAAAATGTTGATATCCAATACAACGTTGCCAGTATTGGGGATAGAGTAGTTGCACAAATTTTAGATTTATTGATTTTATTCGGTTATGCTTTTGCGATGATATTTGTGCTGTTATTTTTGAACGATACATTTTCGGGTTCACTATATTACTTTCCAACGGCAGTATTTATAATAATATATCTACCATTTTTCTTTTATGATTTTTTATGTGAGACATTCTTAAATGGACAATCAATCGGCAAAAGAATTATGAAAATAAAAGTTGTAAAAATTGATGGGTCACAGCCAGGAATCGGGAGTTATTTTTTACGGTGGTTATTAAAACCAATAGATGTTTTTTTTACTTATGGTTCAGTGGGGATAATTACAATGCTGATAAATGGAAAAGGGCAGAGGCTTGGTGATCTTGCTGGAAATACAACAGTGATAAAACTAAAACAAGAAATTAAGCTTGAGGAAATAATGATCCCAAAAGTTATTCTGAATTACGAAGTTAAGTTTCCACAAGTTAGTTTGTTAACTGAAAAAGACATTCAAGTAATCAAAGATGTACTAAATCATAGAAAAAATACTGATGCAGTTTCATATCAAAATATTTTGGAAAAAGCTAAAGCAAGCATTGCCAATAAAATGGGAGTACAGAGTGAAATGAATGCACTTTTCTTTTTGGATACTGTGATTAAGGATTACACTCATCTAAATACAAATTAATATTTTACAAAAGTAAATTTGGCCTATTGAATTACCACGACAATCAGTGAGTGTTACACAATTCATTTTAGTTCTCATTTCGACCAAAGGGAGAAATCTGTACGAATTATCAGACTTCTCCCTTTGGTCGAAGTGACAAACTCAATTTTCACAAAGCATCCATAGCTTTGCTAAAAGTCGTGGCAATTATTACTCAAGTATTGTGTTGGATTTTTTTACTTTCCAATCTTTAGGAGCAATCACAACTACAAATTCACCTTTAGATATTCTTTCCGGAAATGATTCAACTAAGTCTTTTGGAAAGCCGCGCCATGTTTCTTCAAATTTTTTTGTAATCTCTCTACACACAACAATAAATCTTTCAGGTAAATATTCGCTCAACTCTTTTAATAACTTTTCGATTCTATACATTGATTCATAAAGAACAATTGTTCTTGGTTCGATTGCCAATTCCTTCAGTTTTGTTTGTCTTCCTTTTTTCTGTGGAAGAAAGCCTTCAAATATAAAAGCATCGGTGGGCAATCCACTCATACTAAGTGCAGCCACTAAAGCAACAGCACCGGGAATAGGAATTATTTCTATCTCATTTTCAATACAGGCTGAAACAAGACGAACACCAGGATCAGATATCAATGGAGTTCCTGCATCAGAAATCAATGCAGCAGTTTGGTTTGATAAAATTCTGTTAACAACGTGTTCAATTTTACTTTTTTCATTAAATGCGTTTAATGAAATTAATTCTTTTTTGATTTCTAAATGATTGAGAAGATTGCCGGAAGTACGCGTATCCTCACACAAAACAAAATCGACCTCTTTAAGTGTTTCAATTGCGCGCAGTGTAATATCTTTAAGATTACCAATTGGAGTACTTACAATGTAAAGTTTCATACTTAAAAATAGTTTAAAACAGTTACGGCTCCAACAATGGAGCCGCACCGTGCAAGTAGTTAATATATATTTTAGTTATTGGACATCGTAAAGCTTAAAACTTTTCTGACAATTGTCAAGCCCTTATCAATTTCATTTTCTGTAATGTTTAATGGTGGTCTAAATCTTATGGATTTTTCACCACAGCCTAATATCATAAGTTTTTCTTTGTAACAGTTTTCTCTGAACTGATTTCTAAGTTCGGCTGATGGTAAATCAAATGAACACATCAAACCTAAGCCACGAACATTGCTTATGAGTTTTGGATATTCATCTTGAATTATATTTAACTGAAACTTTAAATGCTCACCAACTTTGTTTGCGTTATCAACAAGATTTTCATTCTTAATAACATCAAGAATAAATTTTGATCTAACCATATCAGTTAAATCAGCTCCCCAGGTTGAGTTGATGCGGCTTGATACTTTGAAAACGTTATTATCAATATCATCAATCCTATTAGAGACCATTATTCCGCAGACTTGAGCTTTTTTACCGAATGCAATAATATCGGGTTTAACATAATAATCTGCTGCCCAGAATTTTCCTGTTATTCCAAATCCTGTTTGCACTTCGTCGAACATAAGTAAGATTTCATTTTCATCAGCAATCTCACGAAGCTTCATCAAAAATTCTTTACGGAAAAAATTATCGCCACCTTCTGCCTGTATTGGTTCGATGATAATAACTGCAATGTCATCCAGATTTTTTTTGATCGCTAAGTTAATCTCAGCCAAAGCTTTGTCCTCAAGTTGCATAACGTCATCAAGATGATTTTCTAATGGAAATTTAATTTTCGGATTTGTAATCCTTGGCCAATCAAACTTTGGATAATATTTAACTTTTGTTGGATCCGTGTTTGTAATCGACATTGTGTAACCACTTCTGCCATGAAAAGCTTCTTTAAAGTGAATTACTTTATGTCCTTTTTCTTCTTTGTAACCTTTGAGAAAATTCTTTCTCACTTTCCAATCGAAGGCTACCTTAAGACCATTTTCTACTGCAAGAGCGCCACCCGAAATAAAAAACAAATGTTTCATATAATCCGGTTTAGCAACTTTTGCAAAAGTATCAACAAACTCTGCCATGTAAGTTGTATAGATATCTGAATTAGATGGTTTGTTTACAGCGACTTTGCCAAGTGTATTTCTGATTTCATCAGAAATTAGATAAGGATGATTTAATCCTATTGGTGATGAGGCAAAAAAAGTAAAGAAGTCATGGTATTTATCACCAGTAACTTCATCTACAATAGTTACGCCGTTGCTTTTGTTGAGATCCAGAATGATTTCAAAACCATCTGCAAGCATATATTTTGAAAGAATTGATTTAACTTCATCAGCTGATATAGCTGGTTTGTATTCTTGCATAAATTTGCTTTCGTCTGTTATTAAAGAATTCATTTTCTACTCCTAATAGATAATGAGTGAATAATTGTGGTAATTTAGAAAAAGGCAGAGATAGGAGAGAGATTAGAAAACGTTTTCGAAACTAGATATAAAGTAGCTTCGCTGCGAGGTAAAGAAATATGTAATTTTTTGTTGCATAAATTTTTATTTATTAATACTAATATAGATAAGAATGACAATTATTTTCAAAGTTTCTCTTAAATTAATAAAAATTTATAGTGATTTTTTTAGCTTAAAATATTGCATTATTCAATTTAACTAGCTAAATATTGTTAGAACTTTTTGATTATTGTTAATAACAAATAAAATATTTCATTTTTCATACTAATTCTCATTTTATTAATTAATCTATGGAGAACTAAATGCAGAACAATTTACTTAAAATTCTCTCAATCATCTTTATCCTAACTTTGTTTATGTATCCACGTGATACTTATGCACAGCTTTCAGGAATAAAGACAATCCCTGGTGACTATGCTACGATAGCTATGGCTATAGATAGTTTAAATGCACTAGGAGTTGGTTCAGGCGGTGTTACTTTTAATGTTGCCGCAGGATACACAGAAAGCATTACAGTTCCGATTCTCTTAACTGCAACCGGAACAACGGGTAATGATATTATTTTCCAGAAGAACGGAGTTGGAGCCAACCCTATAATTTCTAGAACAGATGCGGGCACTCTTGCAACATCAATACTTGGCGGGCAGGGTGATGCTGTTATTATTATTCAGGGTTCTGATTATGTTACATTTGATGCTATAGATGTAGCCTCAAGTGATCAGGGGATAGAATATGGCTACTATTTACGCAAAACTTCAGATACTGATGGTTGCAAATTTGTAACAATCAAAAATGCCCTGATTGATTTAACCAAAGGCACAAGCGCATTTGCTGCAGGAATTTATTCTTCTAATAACGATGCTGCTTCTCTTGTTTCTTCAGCAACCGGTATTACAGTTACTTCTACAGGTGGAAGAAATGAAAATATTACGATTACCGGCAATCAAATACAGGATGTGTTTGCGGGAATTATTTTAAGAGGCTTTAATCATACTATAGTCCCATACGATTTCTATGATCAAAACTTTGTTGTAGGTGCAAATGGAGTTGGTAATATCGTACAAAATTTTGCTGGAAATACGGTTGCTACGACTTATGGTGTTTATTTAATTTATCATAATAATGCAAGCGTAAGTTACAATACAATAAATAACAATGCAGGCGGTGGCAACAGCGCAACATCTATCTTATATGGTATTTTTAATTCAACTGGGGCACTTTCTGCTTTTACGGCAAATAGTAATATTATTAATGTAACAACTTCTGCAACTGCTTCAGCTATTTATGGTATTAATAATACAGGAAGTGGAAATCTAACTTTAAATAATAATACAATTACAATTAACACAACAGCAACCAATTCAGGTGTTATAGGGTATATTTATAATACATCAGCAGCAGCCTCGTTAACGGTTTCAATAAATAACAACACATTAGTTGGAACTACTTTATCTGTTACTGGTGCTACATATTTAATTTATAATAACTCCTCTCAGTTAACACCCGGTATCACCAATGTTCAAGGAAATTCAATTTCCGGATTAGTTAATAGAACCGGAGCAACAGGTACAACATACTGTTATTATAATAACGGTTCTCCCACGGGTATTGAGAATATCTTTAACAATGTTTTTGACAGTGTTACAACAACCGGAACAGGTTCCCTGTATGGTATATTGTCAACTACAGGTTCAAGCCATACTCACAATATCTATAATAATACCGTCAGAAATTTTATAGGTGGAACGGGAACTGTTTTTGGAATTCATCGAACTCTTGCAAACGGATCAATTTATAATAATACTGTTTACGATCTGACTGGTGGTGCAACTGTAAACGGCTTAAGTAATGGCTCAGGAAATAATAATATATATAAAAATTCAATTTACAACCTAACTTCAACTTCGACTGCAACTACGGCGGGGTTAGTTAATGGAGTTTTGATTAGTGCATCTACAAATACATATGCTTACAATAATTTTATATCTGACTTAAAAGCACCAACTGCAGCCAGTACTGATGCTATTAGAGGTATAAGCATTACGTCTACATCCGCTGCTTCTGTCATAGGACTTTATTACAATACTATTTATTTTAATTCAACCTCATCCGGTGCAAATTTCGGTACATCAGGAATTTTTCATACTAATAGTACAACAGCAACCGTCGCTGCTCTTGATATGAGAAATAATATTGTAGTTAATACCTCTACACCGACTGGTACTGGATTAACAGTTGCATTTCGCAGAAGTGCGGCAAATCCAACTTTAAATAACTACTCTACCAACTCTAATTATAATGATTTTTATGCAGGTATCCCCGGGACCGCAAATCTAATATTTAATGACGGAACAAATTCAGATCAAACGATGGCTCAATTCAAAGCGAGAGTAAGCCCAAGAGAATCCGCTTCGATTTCTGAAAATCCAACATTTGTAAATAGCATAACACCACCATTTAATTTACGAATTAATACTACAGTGCCAACCCAATTAGAAAGTGGTGCTGCCCCAATTTCTAGTCCTTTGGCTGTTACTGATGACTTTGATGGTGATATACGAAATGCAACCACACCTGATATAGGTGCGGATGAATTTGCTGGTGTTGCACTTGATTTAACTGCACCGGTAATTTCTTACAACGCATTACTCAATACTGGTTCAACATCTGCAAGAACCTTAGTTGCAAGTATTAGCGATCCATCTGGTGTTCCAACAAGTGGTATTGGTTTACCAGTTTTATATTGGACTATTAACAGTGGATCATTTGCACCAGTTCAAGCTACTTATGCTAGTGGAAATAATTATTCATTCACATTTGGTGCTGGTGTAGTTCAGGGTGACACAGTTAAATATTTTGTTGTTGCTCAGGATAATGCAACAACACCTAATGTCGGTTCTTTCCCATCAGTTGGAGCGAGTGGATTTACAGCAAATCCACCGGCTGCGGCTACGCCTCCAACAACGCCAAGCAGTTATTTAATTACAGCTATTTCATTAGCTGGCGACTATACTGTTGGTTTAGCTCTATTTAATAGTGTTACAGGAAAGAACATCTCTTTTGAAAGAACTGTAAAAACGGTTCTGAAAGAAATTTGGGTAGCAAATCCAGAATCTGACATTAGGGAAGAAAGATATAAACCAGTTATATATGGAGATAAAAATAGCGGAGAATATAAATCAGTTGAAGTTGACGAAGTAACCTGGATTGCTATGGAAAGTGGTACACCATATTATGGTCCATTATATTCTAAAAAAGTTGATGATCCTACACTCGATTTACCTGATGGTATTGAAGGTGTTTATGCTACACTAACAGCTGCAATGGCTGATCTTAATATCAGAGGGGTTAGTACGAATGTTAACTTCCTTCTTACTGATTCGCTTTACTCAACTGGTGAATCATTCCCAATACTAGCTAACATAACTAATGAAAATCTACCATCGTTATCCAAAAAAATTACCATTAAACCAAGTACAGGAGTAACTTCTAAAATTAGTGGTTCCTCAACTTCTGGGATCTTTGTAAGTTTTGGTGTGGATTACATTAATCTGGAAGGCTCGAATTCAGGTGGGACTGATAGAAGTCTAACATTTGAAAATACAAATTCTGCAACTAACGCATATGTTATTGGAATATTTAACAATGGCGTTAAAGGGGCACAAAACAATTCAATTAAGAACTGCATTGTAAAAGCTGGTGGTACTGCAAACAATACCTGGAGTATAATCTTAAATGCATTAGGTGGAGGATATATCAATACTACAG
>Ga0180072_1000021_pt1 | contig 8243 bp, 8 predicted proteins | sample EasRiv93B_16_10D_FD_123009 | JGI IMG/M metagenome (GOLD analysis project Ga0180072, IMG submission 123009) | Soil microbial communities from meander-bound floodplain in the East River, Colorado, USA - East River metaG ERMLT293B_16_10D | ecosystem: Environmental > Terrestrial > Soil > Floodplain ... | reverse complement strand
TGCAGCGTTGCCCATGCCCATGTACCCCGCGCCCGTGGCGTTGCCCGCCGCCTGCGTCGCCTGACCAGCGTTCGCCGCCGCCTGCGTTCCCGCGCCGGTCAGCGCGCCCGCCATGCCCGCCAGAACGCCTGTGCCCTGCAAGCCCTGGCTTGACAGGTTTGAAAGGTTACTGAGGTTTTGCTGATAGTCCTGGTTGTACAGTCCAGCGTTCTGATTGTATAGGTCATTCAACACGTTACCGCTGACGCCGGTTCCGGCCTTGCCCGCCGCCGCCATCACCGACGCATCGGTATTCTGGATCATTTGCTGAAGGTATGGGCTGGACTGATAGGCTTTCATAGCAGCCGCTTGGGCTTCAGGCCCATTCGCGCCCGTGAGATCACCGTAAAGCTTGTTCGCGCTGGTTCCCTGGTCAATAAAAGGCGTTACAAGGCCGCGATTTTCCTCATAAATCTTCTTATTTTGCTGGTACATCTCCATTTGCATCTGGGCGGACTTTTCAGCCGCGTCAGCGGAGGCCTGTGATCCAAAGTAAGAGCTGGCTGCGCCCGCAACCGCAGCGACTGCGAGAATTAGTGGCATGTCAGCGCCTTTCCGTAAATAGCATAGGTTTTTGAGTATCCAGCGCGCGCCACGAGCTTTTCCACGCGTTCGTCTGGGCAATGGAGCAACATTTTCAAAGCGCCGCGTTCCCTGGCAATGCATTCGGCTTGTCGCCTTAGCTCTGCGCCAAAACCTTTTATGCCAGGGCGACTATACCAATGAAGTTCTATACACAGCTTTCCATTAAGCGTAGGTTCAAACGCTACGCGACCAATGAAAAATCCCGCAAGTTCAGCTTCGTACTCTGCAACAATCACAAACGACTCTTCAGAAGACAGGTGAAACACTACTTCCTTCAGCCAATGTATCGAGGCAGCGCCACTTGTGTCACAAAGACAAAACAGCTCTACAAGCCCCTCGATGTCATAATGTGTCGCCGCTCTAATCATGACATATCCAGCCCTATGACGTAACCGCGAAAGTTCACGCCACCGTCGTTTGACGTCAACAGGAAGGTGTCTTTCTTCCCGGAACCCGATGTCAGCGTCGGGCCAACGCCAGAAGGCCAAATCGTTGTCCCTGGCCACGCGGTTATATTGAACGCTCCGCCATTGGTGACTTCCAAGAGCAATCGCCCAAGGTTACCGCTCGCGGGCCAGCTCGTAACAGTGAAGCTCGTCACGGTCGCGCCCAGTGTCAGCTCGATGTCGCCGCCGCCCGCCATGTCGATATTAAGTGACGCGCCAGCGGTTACCGGCTGTGTTCCGTAAAAGTTCAGACCAACTTGCACGTCATTGAAAAACTTGTCCCAGACAAGCGTCAACATGCCGGTCGCCTTGTCCACGATGGATTTGCTCTGTGGTCGTAGGATCGGCATTATGTGTTGACCTTTCGCCCGGTGATGCTGGCCTGAATGACGCCGCGCAGTATCGACGCTGACGCGCGCACACGCCAAATACGCCCTTTATTGCTCATTCTACCCCAGCGATTGGTGCGAATGAAGCGGTTTGTCTCGCCAATTCGCCCAAGCCTCACAGTGCGTTCGCATTTGAAACTGCGCCCACCATCGTCGCTGAAATCAATCATCAAGAGCGGGTCGACGTCGGAGCTGACGCCTGTCGTCAGGCCGCGCCCAGTGATGCAATCAAAGTCGAGCTGGTCAACCACAACGCCGTCAGGGAAACTGTTGGAATTTGGACACCACAGCTCAACAGTGAATTCGCGCCCATCGTCATTGTGCTTAGATGCATCCAACTGGTAGAGAATGCCATTTTCGCCAGAGCTGCAAATATACTTGGCGTCAAAAACAATTGCGTCATTGACAAGCCAATGATCTAACCCGCCCGTTTTGCGCTGAAACCAACGTTGCATTGCGATGTCATAAATCCAAGTCCACGACGTGGAACGGATTTGATAACACTTGTGGCCTTCCCACTGGATTATGGAGCCGATTATTCCCATGCGGTCTGCCGCCGACAGTCCGGAAATGGCCCTGTCCACAGTGTGCGTGCTGATCCTTTGGGCGCTGCCATCAACGCCGTTGCGCACGACGCCGCTGTGATCAATCCAGTACATCCCGGTTTCCGCGTCCGCCAGGGAAAACTTAGCCAAAAGCCCAAGGGGGAAATATTGCTGAACCGGCTGGAAGGCAAACGGCGTGGTGCCAGCATTGCCCCACACCTCGGTTGACTTCGACTTGAAGACGTAGAGAAAGCCCACATGGGCCCAGACACGAATAATCTTGTCGCTTGTCGATGCGGCGTAGGCGTACATTAGCGAACTTATGCCGGTAGCCTGGTCAATCGGGGGCGTGTGAATAATCTTGCCCGCATCGGTCCCGAACACGAAATATCCACCCGTGTAGCAAACGCTGTTCGGGTTGGTCAAATTCGCTTCAGACACACCTTGGTCGGTTACCGTCCCATTAATCAGGGTGTAGTACTTGTTCGTCTCGTTGCATATGGCGATGGCTGGATTTGTCGGGTTCATATTCCGCGCCATGGTGAGACGGCTGGTTCCCGCCATGCCCGCAAGAACCGTACTTGCGCCCGATGTGTTGAACTGGACGACAGCGCCGCCCAGGACCGCAATCAGTTGGCTGTCGTCCAACAGGATCATTCCGCGTTCTGCGCCGGTGAACGTTTCCTGTGACCATCGCGTCAGGCCTGGCGCCGCGTAGGTCGTGAACGCCGCCTTGCCGTCTTTGTCAGCGCCCAGAACCTCAGCATAAGCGTTGACCAGACGCGTGTTCGCCTCCTGACCATCCTTGCCAATGGTGCTTTCGGTGGGCAGTCGCAGGGGGAATTGCGCCATGATTAAGCCCTCGGTCTATAGCTGGGCATAAATTTCACAAAAGGTGGCCGGTCGAAGGCTTTCGCCGCGCGCAGAAGCCCCATCGCCGTACTCTCGATCCGAGTAGCGCTCTCACCCTCAACACCGTAGGACGCCAGACACCGCGCCGCCAGACACATGCCCACGGTGTCGAGCCATTCCGCCGGAATGTCCAAATCATCATTAAGCGTCTGACAAACCTGAAAACGCCGCTGATAGCTGTACACGATGGCGTCAGTGGTCACCGTGCGTGGGACGGGCCAAATCGAGAGCGTTTGCCCAGTGCTCTGCGGGTTGAAATACCATTGGGTCGGCACACCTGCTGAGTTCTTAACCGGAAGGGTTTCATACTGGTTGCGCGACATGACCATCATGGGCAGGTCGTGGCCATCCGGATAACGATAGCGCGCCTCAATGATGCGCAGTGGATCGGCAGTCGTCAGGGAGTAACTGGGCGTGGCGTCGGCAAGCAACTGGATGCCCTCGGTCACGCGCCAAAGATGAGGCCCGCGCGTCTCGTAACCCTTGACCATCACATTCAGCTTGCGCAGAATGGGCGCAACCTCAGTGATATCAAGTTCTTGCCCAATGGGAGACGCGTTAAGTTCGCCCAAGGCGAAGTCAATCACTTCGCGGGCGGTCATGGTCAGCGTGGTTACACCCGAAGTGGTCATTTCACCCTCAAAAAATCAAAATTGCAGCGCTTGTTGCTTCGGCAATCGCATAAGAAATAACAATGAACCCCTGTCCACCCGAGCCGCCAGCGCCGCCGCCCGCTCCACCGCCGCCAGCGCCGTAACCAGGCGTTGCGGAAGGGCCGGTTCCTGAACCACCCGAGCCGCCCGATGGGCCAACGCCTCCACCGTATATATCATAGTTAGCGCCCGCCAAGCCTGCAACAGTTGCGCCCGAACCACCGCCGCCGCCATTTACACCCGGTGAACCGACAGCGCCGCCGCCTGTGCCCAAGACATTGTCGCCACCGTTGCCGCTACCATCGCCCGCTGAACCGCCATCAGCGCCGCCGCCGCCAAAGCGCGAGGTCGCCACCGAGCCAGCGCCGCCATTGCCATGTGGCCCGGCGCAACCGCCGCCGCCGCCACCGTTCATGTAGCCGCTGGGAACTGTAGAGCCATTGCCGCCACTGTATTTCGTGTCGCCTACGCCGCTCGCAGCCGCGCCGCCTACGCCGCCCGTACCAGCCGCTGACGCTCCGCCACCCTTCGCGCCCACACTGGACGCGGCAAGGTTTGCGCCATTGAACCACGTATCGCCGCCCGTTGCTCCAGCCGCGCCCACGGTGTACGCCACGGACGCGCCGACAGCCAAGGCGAGATTGGTTATGCGGGAAAACGCTCCGCCCGCGCCGCCGCCGCCGCCCACCGAACCGGAAGGCGCATGTCCGTCACTCCCAGCGCCGTAAACGTCAATTATGTTGTCACTGCTAAAGTCTATCGGAACGTCCCAAGACCCAGCGCCTGTAGTCGTAAGAATTACTGAAGCTGTAGCCATGAAACGCCCCCTATAGTTTAACAGTACACAAAGATTACAGCATCCGGCTGACACGGGCAATACGTTATAACGATTAACCCTTGCGCCCCGTCGCCACCTATGCCCTGAGTTGACGGATTAGCATTACCAGCGCCCCCACCGCCGCCGCCGCCGCCGTACAGACCACCCGCGCCACCAAGGCCGCCCGTCTGGTTCGCGGCGCTGTTGGAGCCGCCGCCGCCGCCACCGCCACCCGATCCGTACAGCACGCTTGCCGCAATGGCTTCAGCCCCCGTTCCACCGGCGAACGCCGTGGCCGGGTTGGTCCGGGCGTTGCCCGAACCGCCGCCGCCCACCCGCCCGATTGTGAGGTATGCGCCGCCTGCGGAGTTGAACCCGCTTTCGCCGCCGATACCAGCCACAGACGAGCTCGCGGCCTGCCCTGCGGTTCCGTTATTACCGCCACCGCCTCCACCGCCTCCTGAACTCCCTGCCGTAACCGCGCCGCCAACCGCGCCCGCGCCCAGCGAACCGGCGCAACCGCCGCCGCCGCCGCCGCCCGATCCTGACGCGCCCGCATAGGAGGCTCCTCCGTTGCCGCCACTGTATTTCGTGGTTCCGGTTCCGCTGGCTGACGCTCCGCCCGCGCCACCGCCGCCCGCATCTGGAACTCCACCGCCGCCGCCTTTAGCGCCCACGCTGCACGCGCCGATGTTAGCCCCATTGAACCATGTGTCGCCACCAGCGCCGCCTGTGGCGTGAACGCCTGTAGCGCCGACACCCACCGCCCCGACGCTGATGGTTATGGACGCTCCGGGCAAAAGTGCAACCGAGTCTGCGGAATAGCCACCGCCGCCGCCGCCGCCCGCGCCATACGTTCCTGTCGCCGTGGTCGAGCCGCCGCCGCCGCCCGCGCCGTACGTCTCAGCAAGGTTGTTTCCGGTGTTGAAGTTTGCCGGGACAGTCCATGAACCAGCGCCTGGCGTCGTCAGCAGCACCACGGCTTTAGGCTCATAGGTGATTGCGATCAACCCGCCGCCACCCGCGCCGCCCGCGCTGCCGTTCGTCGAGCCGCCGCCGCCGCCCGCGCCGTAGTTGCCCGCGCCGCCCGCGCCGTTGTATGCTCCGCCGCCGCCGCCTGAAGGGCCGGTTGTCGTTGAATAGAGCGGGAATTGACCACCCGCGCCGCCAGTCGTGCCAGACGCTGCCCGCCCAGCGCCACCGCCGCCGCCTATTGTGCCACCGCCGCCAGCTCCGCCCGTGTTCGCTGTACCGCCGCCGCGCCCGGTCGGACCAGCGCCGCCAACGCCTGTGGTCGTCCCTGCCGCTCCACCGTTAGCGCCCCCACCCCCACCGCCGCCCGCCGCCGCCGCCGCGCCCCCAACCGCGCCGTTGTCATATGGCCCAGCGCAACCGCCGCCACCCGCGCCGTTGTTGTTGCCCGTGCCTCCAGCTCCGCCCGCGCCGCCGCTGTATTTCGTGGTTCCGGTTCCGCTCGCAGCCGCTCCGCCCGTTCCACCCGTCACACCGTTGGCCGCGCCGCCGCCTTTAGCGCCCACGCTGCACGCGCCGATATTCGCGCCGTTGAACCATGTGTCTCCGCCCGTCGCTCCGCCAGCGCCCACTGTGTACGAGATGGATGCGCCAGGCGTCAGCGCCAAATTCGGGACTGCGGAATAAGCGCCGCCAGCGCCGCCGCCGCCGCCATTTGTGCCAGCACCGTTTGCGCCGTTTGAACCAGCGCCGTAAACCTCAACAAGATTGTTCGCGCTGTTGAAGTCAAGTGGCACAGTCCACGCGCTCGCGCCGGGATTGCCGAATAGATAAATGGTTCTGGTCATCGGTTACGCCATATTCTGGGCGACGACATAGCCCCTGAAGTTGGTTCCACCGTCAACTGACGTCAGAATGATTGTATCTTTCTTTCCGTTCCCGCTGGTGATTGTTGGAACCGCGCCACCCGCCCAAATCGTTGTTCCGGGCCACACAGATATGTTGTTCGCCCCACCGTTGGTGATTGACAGCATGAGACGACCGAACGTCCCTGACGCTGGCCAATTCGTCACGGTGAACGCCACACTGATGCTATGCCCAAGGTCCAGGGAGACGTGACCACCGTCCGCCAAGTCGATGGCGAGGGATGTTCCGGCCGTGGCGACCGCCTGATTAGTCAGCGAACCCACGCCCAGCGCTGCTTGAGCGCCCGCTATCGTTGTTGCGCCGGTCCCACCATTGGCGACTGCGAGCGTCCCTGACGCGGTGATTGTGCCAGTGTCGGTGACTGGTCCGCCCGTGAAGGTAATCCCTGTGGTTCCACCGTCCACGTCAACGCTGGTGACACCCGTCGCCGCAGCCGTCGCCCAAGCAGGGTTAGCCGCAGCGCCGCCAGTCTGTAGAACCTCGCCAGCGGCGCCTGGCGTCAGCGCAACCCACCCGCTTGCGTTGCGGTAAAGGATGCTGCCTTGCGTCGCCCCGATGGCGTCAAGCAGGCTTGTCCAGGCCGCGCCGTCAAACACGTAAAGAGCGTCGCCCGCCACGGAATACGCCGTCCAGCCTTCCGCAGGCGTCACAAACGACCAAACGTAATCATAGATTGCAACGTCAGCATCGTGGCCGAGCCAATCGCCAGTTGCGCCGACGCTCACAATGTACTTGTCGCCGGCGGCAAGACTGACGGGTGGGGCTGCGAGCGTGTGGTCAAGCACGTTCATCTGCAGGACGCGGTCAATGTCCGTTATCGCCTCGTTTATCGTCACTTCCTTCTGCGACTGGTTCGAATAGAGCAGTGGAAGGTCGAAATTCGATGTAGTAGCCATTAAATCAGCGCCCCCAGTGTCGCTTCTCTATAAGTCCCGCGCCCGAAAATCTGGTCTGTCTGGTAAACCCGAACGGCCAGCGACGCCTGCGGCGCGCCCCAGTCCGCCAGGATCATATCTGCGGTGTAAGTGACAGTCGAGCGCCCAACCACGCTTAGAGTGCGAACAACAGCCCCGCCGGGTTGTGTGAGCACGTCGAGCTCGTATCGTTCGTCGTTGCTGTCAAGCGGAGCGTCCCAATCGAAGGATTGCAACGCGGGAAGCCGCGACCGGCGAACCCACGAGATTGTCACATCGCCCGACGTGACGGACGCGCTGACATTGACCGGGCTGATGGGCTTTGAGGCGACGCCCATGAAGGTTTTCATGATACGGTCGTTGCTCGGGCCAGCCTGACCAAGGTAGGCAAAAGGCGAACCGGAAGGTGTGGCCATGGCCAACTCAGTTCCGTATCGCGCTCGCAATAGACGCGTGAGGCTATACGTGTTCGGCGCGGTCAAGCTGGCGACCTGGTATTGCAACACTTCCCAACCGTCAAAGGGCGACTGCACTGCCACAAGGTTAGCGCCGTTCAGGACTTCCAGCTCTGTAACCGTGGGCAATGAACCACCCGTGAGCTGGACTTTCAGTGACCGTCTGTTGTCCCACGACCCTTCGAAGTTGTCGCCAAACGGCGCAATCGTCAGGCCGGTGACGGTGACAGGCAGAATGAACTTGTCGGCGGGTTCGGGGCTGACCAGGGTTGCGGCCTGGTGGTCAAATATGCCGCGAACCATGTCTTGAGGGTGACGCTCTTCGTAGCAAGGGTTGCAGACCTTAAGGCCGTCCCATTCGACCTTAATCAAGTCCACCTTTATCTTTTTGCCACACCGCTGGCACCAGACATTATTCGACCCTGGTTTGAAATAGGTTCCGGTTGAGGTGTGGCGATGGCTCATTAGCTGGCTGCCTTTTGATTAATTCGTTGTGACCGTCCACCCACGCCCCTGTAGTGTTGACTTAGCCGTTGCGCCTGTAAGACTGGGGACAGCGTTCCCAACGCCCCCAATATTGAGCGTGTAT
>Ga0180072_1000020_pt1 | contig 8244 bp, 5 predicted proteins | sample EasRiv93B_16_10D_FD_123009 | JGI IMG/M metagenome (GOLD analysis project Ga0180072, IMG submission 123009) | Soil microbial communities from meander-bound floodplain in the East River, Colorado, USA - East River metaG ERMLT293B_16_10D | ecosystem: Environmental > Terrestrial > Soil > Floodplain ... | reverse complement strand
TAAGAATAATCCCATGGAACCCAATTGTTTGATCTATCGTGTGTAAAATAATTTGCTTGTAACATTTTAACAGGAACCAAAACAATTCCAACAGCTAGCACAGCATAAGCCGCAGCATTGCGGGCAGAAACGCTTTTTATTTTTTTCTGGATTAAATCAATCAATCCTCTAAGTCCAATTGCAATCCATATTGCATAAACAAAAAAAGCACCAACATAAAAGTAATCTCTTTCCCTTGGCTGTGGCTGCTGCTGATTTTGATAGAATGCAGTTAAGTGTCCCATAAAAATAAACATTATCATAAATACAGCCGCCATCTTCCAGTCTTTACGGAAGTGAAAATAAATTCCAAGTAAACCAAGTAAGAATGGAATACCGAATAATGAGTCTTTAACATCACCGGCAAAATTAACACCAATAAGCTTTCCAATAATGTTTCCAATGCCATTAAATGGAGCAATGTTTGCGCCTTGATCTTGCACCCAACCTTCACGTCCAGCAAAATTCCATAGCAGGTATCTTGTCATCATATGATTCATTTGATATGAATATAAGAAATCAAGATCTGAAGAGTAATTTGTGTAAACAATTTGCTGATGCGGTTCTGTTGCAAATCTTCTTTTGAATGTAGGGAATTCGCCATACTGTTCACGATTTAAATACTTAACAAGTTCTGTAAAAGTATCCGGGTCATTCTCATCCATCGGAGGATTTTGATTAGAACGGATAATAACCATTGCAAATGTCATAAATCCAACAAGAACAAAAATGAAAGTCATAAATACCAGGTGCAATGTTGGCTTGGATTCTTTTCTTGAGTAGTGAACCCCATAGCCAAGTCCTGCAAATAGTAACGCAAGAATAATTATTTCGGTAACAATATTGTCACCTCCAATTGCCGTCATAATTTCCGGAAGATATTTTACAACACCTGGATATGTTGCAAACAGGGCTATTCCACCGATGATAAGCGGCATATAAAATGAATTTCTTGTAAAAATCTTCTTCCAATAAACGCCCATAATAAGCGCACTAATTGCAACAATAAAAAGTTTAAACTTTGTATCAAAGTCTTTATACTCTTCCGGCGTAGGTGCTGTTTGGGTTTTTTGAGAACTCCACCAAAAAAAAGCAAGCAAAATAATTATAGCCGAGTGACCTAAGAAAATATAACCTGTTTTCTTTAGTGATTCTTCATCATTAACATATTTTTTAAACATAATAATCATTACAACCGGAACGGCGGCAAGAACGCTCATTAAATGTACACCGGTTGAAAGCCCGATCAGGTAAGCAATCATCAAAATATATTTTTCGCTGTCCTTATTATCAGCCCGTTCGTTCCATCGGATAATTAAATAAGTAACGGCAGCAAAAATAAAAGTACTGAATGCATAAACTTCGGCTTCAACTCCGTTAAACCAAAAAGTATCGCTAAAAGAAAAAGCAAGAGCACCAATAGCAGCGGACACATACGTTGCAATTGCATCAAACATATTATCTGTTTTTTTGCCTTTGTAATTTTCTATCAGTTTTACTGCGATTAGATAGAGAAGAAGAATGGAAAGTGCCGAAGAAATTACAGAGATCATATTAACTCTATAGCCTAAGTTTTCACCGATTGGAAGTTTTGAAAAAATATTTCCAAGCAGTAAAAAGAATGGTGTTCCCGGAGGATGTGGCACTTGTAATGAGACTGACGCCGCTACGAACTCACCGCAATCCCAAAAGGATACCGACGGCTGAACAGTCATGAAAAGCACTATGAAAGAAATTATAAAAACAATTCCTGCGATAATTTTATTTAGCAGATTGAAATTCATTATTACCTCTGATTTGGAATGAGCTTATTAATAAGTTGTATCTATTAAAAATTACTCGCCTTACACAGTGTTTTTTTAGTATAAGGCAATTCACTCTTCGACTTCGCCCAGAGTGACATATATTGTTTATTTTTTCTAGGTCATACTGAGCGAAGTCGAAGTATGACAGCAATGATAAAAAAAATAAATTACATTTAATCGCTTTTCGGTGTAAAGCGAACTATAACCGTTTTTTAGACGTTCAGTTTTCTGATTCGTTGCTTTTTTTGAAAAAATGATCGTACTTTGATTTATCTACGGGAACATAAAACTTATCATAAAGGTCTTTAAGCATCTTCATCGAAACAGTATCAAAATCTTCATCATCCTTTTGGCGTTTAACAAACTTTTTATAATTCTCAAGTTCGTTACGATCCATTTTATTCTCAAATTTTTTGAGAAAATCTAAATATTTTTGCTGATCTCTGTATGCCATTGGGAATACCTTTCGTGTTGGATAAGCAAATTTTGCCGTGCAAAAAATAAACAAACTTTAAGTGCTAAAAAAATGATTTTATATTGTATAATGCTTAAATCTTTTTATTACTGAGTGAACCATAAATAATGTATTGCTCATGAACATTTAAGCAATTAAGTTGCGTATAACAATTATCATCTATAGGTGAGCGTGATGAAAAAAACAATAGCCCTCGTTTTTGTCTTGTCATTTTTCTTTCCCGTGATAGCACAAGACACAACATCAAACAAAATTGCTGTTCTGCCAATAATCTCAAACGGAATTGATTTAGCTTCAGTTCAAACAGCTGAATCAATTCTTAGAATGGAGTTGAGCAATGCCAGCACAATGAACTTAATCTCCGAGAAAAAAACTCTTGCCAGTCTTGGTAATGAAAATTGCACAGATGAAGAATGTGCAAAAGAAATAGGAGAAAAGCTTGATGCAAAACAGGTTTTGCTTTGCAAACTTAATCCACTGGGTGAAAAAATTATTGTACAATATGTTTTGGTAGAAACATCGACCGGGAAAAATCTTTTATCAGAACGCGCAACCGCAGTTAGTGTTGAAGATCTTGACGCCGTAATGAAGCGCGTAGCCGTAAGCGTTGCAAAACAAAAACCCTTTAATACAAATCAGGAAGTTGGAAATATTGTTGGACAGGAATCTCTTGAATCGTTACGCCAAAAAGCTCGATATAATTTTGGTGTTGGGTTTGGATATTTGTTTCCATCAGTTGGTTACGATATGGATAAAGAAAAGTCATTTACAATTAATGCATACTTTGATTATGAAGTTAAAGATTATGCCGTAGGTTTAATGCTTGGCGCAAGACAAGGATTTGCAATAAATCTTTATGGAAATTATTTATTTTCTAAAACAGATGTTTGTCCTTATGTTGGTGGTACTTTAGGATTCCATTGGGTCTCTCAGCATTCGCAATCTTACAATTACGATTATGGGTATGGTTATTATGATTCAAATTATTCCGATAAGGATGGTGATGGCATTGAACTTGGTTTACAGGGTGGGGTAAGACTTTTCCACACCTACAATTTCCAAATATTTATTCAAGGTGAATACATAATGACGTTTAATGATTATAACGATAAAGCCTTTGTGTTTACGATTGGGATATTATGATAAAACACATTGTGCTCTGGCGTTTGAATGAAAGCGCTTATGGAAATGACAAAAAAACTAATGCGCAAATATTAAAAGAAAAACTTCTTGCAATGCAAAACAAAGTTGATGGTTTGCTAAAAATAGAAGTTGGATTTGATTTCAGTAATGAAAAGGATTCCTGCGACGTTGTGTTGTACTCTGAGTTTGAAAACAAAGAAGCATTACATCAATATCAAATTCATCCCGATCATGAAGATATAAAAAAATGGCTTAGAGAAGTACGATACGAACGTAGAGTTGTGGACTATGGGATTTGATTAAGTGTTTCTTAGTGAACTTAGTGTCTAAGTGGTAAAGTTTTTTCACCACCAAGACACTGAGAACACTTAGTTTCACTAAGCTACTTCCTCAATATCTATTTTTAATTTCACTTCATTTCCAAATAGTTTTGAAACCCTGCCGCAGAAATTGATTAAGTAAGAAAGAATATCTTCAGCTTTTTCAAATCTATTTTCAATCACTAGCTTCATCACTTCTTTTTGCTGATTAAATTTTATTTTGTCTTTATAATTATCCATGATAAATCTCATCAGCTCAACAAAACGCACTTTGTAATAATCCTCTTTTTCTCCACGTGGAAGAATTATAAAAATATTTTTTCTCTGGATTGCAACTCGTTCAAACAAAGCAAATGACGAATAGAATTTTAAAGTTGCTGTTAGAACCAATCGCTTTACAACTTCTGGAAGAACGCCAAATCTATCTAACATTTCTTCTTTTAGTTCTTCAATCTCAGATAAACTTTTTACAGAATACAGTGCCGTGTAAAAGTTTAAACGGTCCATTTGTTCCGGCATATAAGTAATCGGAATACCAATTTCAAAAAATGTATCAATGGTTGGATCTGTTCGCTCTTCGATCTTTGGCAAAGATTTAAATACTTCTTTAAAGTCCTGATACTTCAATTCATCAACGGCTTCGTTTATCAGCTTAACATAAAGATCAAAACCTACATCGTTTATAAATCCTGTTTGCTCGGTGCCAAGTAAATTTCCCGCACCACGAATTTCTAAATCGCGCATTGCAACATTAAACCCAGAACCGATCTCTGTGTATTCTTCAATCGCCTGCAAACGGCGTAATGCTTTTTTTGTAATTCCACTTAAAGATGGAACGATAAAATGTGCATAAGCTTGTCTATCGCTTCTTCCAACTCTCCCGCGCAATTGATGAAGTTCTGCAAGTCCAAATCTATCTGCACGATTTATAATTATTGTGTTAACATTCGGTATATCAATTCCTGATTCAATAATTTTTGTGGAAAGCAAAACATCAAACTTACGATTGAGAAAACCGTGAATAACATCTTCAAGCTGCGATGGTTTCATCTGCCCGTGCGCAACTCCAATTTTTGCTTCCGGAACATATCGTTTAACATAATCCGCAAGTTTATCAATCGATTGAACGCGATCGTGTACAAAATAAATTTGTCCGTTTCTCTTCAGCTCATTCATAATCCATTCGCGGATTTTCAAAGCATCAAAAGTTGAAACGTTTGTAAAGATGGGCTGCCTGTTTGGAGGTGGAGTTGCAATTATTGAAAGATCGCGCGCACCAAGTAAAGATAAATTTAACGTTCTTGGGATTGGAGTTGCGGTTAGCGTAAGCGTATCAACATTTACTTTTACCTGGCGGAGTTTTTCTTTTGCCGCAACACCAAAACGATGTTCTTCATCAATGATAAGTAAACCAAGATCTTTAAACTTAACATCCTTAGAAATTAATCTGTGCGTTCCAATTAAAACATCAAGCTGACCTTCTTCCAAAAGTTTTACAATTTCTTTTTGCTCTTTCTTAGTTTGAAATCTTGAAAGTGCTGCAACACGAACCGGAAATTGAGTTAACCTATCTTTAAATGTATTATAATGCTGTTCCGCTAAAATCGTTGTTGGAACAAGTATGCCAACCTGCTTTCCATCCTGCACAGCTTTGAACGCGGCACGCACTGCAATTTCTGTTTTACCAAAACCAACATCACCGCAAACCAAACGATCCATCGGATTTTGAGCTTCCATATCACTCTTAACATCCTCACTTGCCTTTGCCTGATCTGGAGTATCCTCATAAAAGAAAGATGCTTCAAGTTCTCTCTGCCAAATAGTGTCTGAAGAGAATTGATATCCTTTAGCTGATTTTCTTTTTGCATAAAGTTCAATCAGTTCGCGGGCCGCTTCTTTAATCTTCTTCTTTGCTTTGGCTTTTTTGCTCAACCATTCCCCGCTGCCGAGCGTTGCAAGTGTTGGTTTGAGATTTTCGTTTGATGAATATCGTTTAACCAATGCGAGATAATTCAGATTTACATAAACGACTCCACCTTCAGCATAAAGAATCTTCATTGATTCCTGATCAGCATAACCAATCTTGATTGTTTGCAATCCTGCATACTGCCCGATTCCATAATCCTCGTGAACTACATAATCGTCACGTTTTATCGAAGCAAAACTTTTTGCTTTAGATTTTTTATATTTTTTTGTTGAAGAAATCTTTGTGCGATAAGGCTTGTTAAAAATTTGATAATCAGTTAGAAGAAGAATTTTCTCGTCTTTATTAATAAATCCTTCTTTAATCGCTAGTGTCTCTATTTTAATTTTTCCCGATTCAACTAACCCTTCAAGTGCAGGACTAATTTCGCTTAACAGCTCGCTTAATCTTTTTGTCTGAAGTTCATTTTCTGATGTGATAATTACATTAAAACTTTTATCTGTAAAATCTTTTAATGTATTAAAAAGAATTTGATAGTTTGAATTAATTGTCGGGGCTGGAGAAAATCCAAGTTCAATTCGGTTCTCAGAGGTTAACTCTTCTTCGATTATCCAGTTAGCGTTTTTGCTTTTGTAATCAAAAGGATTTAATGGTTCGGTAGCCTCAATCTTCAGGTTGAGTTCTTCCACAGGCATAAAGCCCGCGGCTGCCTCTGGAAACTCATCTTCATCAAGAACTTTTTCTTTTTTCTTTGATATTATTTCTTCTTTAACAACAGAAACAATTTCTGTTTTTGTTGATTTGATATTATTCAATTCATAAGCAGATGCGATAAAGATTGGATTATTTAGATAGCAAAAAATATCTGAGCTAAATTCGGTTGTTTGATTTTCAAATGCACCTGCTAAGGTTACTTCCTCAACTTTTTCAAATGAACGCTGGCTTTCTGAATCAAAGTAACGGATTGATTCGATGAAGTCACCATCAAATTCAAGTCGTACTGGACTCTTTTCACTGTAAGACCAAAAATCAACTATTGCTCCGCGTTGCGAATAATAACCGGGAGCTTCTACAAATTTATCTTTTGTGTAAATGAGCAGGTTCAGGTATTCAATTAAGTCATCGTACTTTAAATCTCCACCAACAGAAACTTTTGTTGTAAGACTATTTATTTTTTCTTTATCGGGAAGTTTTAGGTTAAGAATTTCATAAGTTGTGATGAGGACAAACTTTTTTCGTTTAGATAGTTCAGTGATTTTTTCTTGAATTGATTCAACATTATAATCATCAATAACAATTAAGTTATCAGCAAGACCAAGAACATTTAATTCAACCTTAGTTTCATTAACAAGTTTGATATCTGAAAGAAGTAATACTACTTGCTCATTCTTATCCAAAAAATCTTTAACAGCAAAACTTTTAGAAGATCCGTATAGCGGACTTATAAAATTAACTTTTGCAATAGAGGAATTTAATAATTTCCCCAAAGCATCAAGTGAAATGAAATTAAAATTGGAGGTGTTCAATTTATTCATATTAAACAAAGCATAATCTTAATTGAAATAATTAGAATAGGATTCCGAAATACTATAATTTAAAAAACAACCTGGATCGCTAAACCCATAGGTATAGGATACAGATTAACCGAAATATCTTTTGAAATATTTGTGTTGTGATTATTTACAAACTCTCCGGAAAAATATCCAATTGTAGCACCCATTAAAACATCAGAGAACCAATGTTGATTGTGATATATTCTGGCGTAACCAACTAACCCCGCAAGTGAGTACCAGCTAATCTTCCAAAAGATGTTGTCTACCTCGTTTGCCATCACTGTTGAATAGGCAAAGGCAAGTGTCGTGTGCCCGGAGGGAAATGAATTATAGTCGTTATCAAAAGTAAACGGATTTGTGAAATACTGGCTTTCCTGTTTATAAGGCCTGCCTCGACCAACAATAGTCTTAGTAATTAAAGTAATTGATGATGCCAGCAAAGTTGCTTCAGTAAGCTTAACAGCAAGTTTTCTGATTTTTGAATTATCAGCAACTAATCCATAGCCATAGAAAGCAAGAATACTTGCACTTACAAATTCTACATAGTAATATTTATCAATATCAAATACGGTACTAGCAAATTTACTTTGATTTTGTTGAGAAAAACTTCTTACCTCTTTATCTGCCAATGACGCAAGTGCTGTAATTCCAACTACAGAAGATAATGTTATCCAATCTTTCGAATCGAATCGAAATGGTGATGTATAATAATCTCCGCTGAGATCTAAAGCATCTTTAAAATCGCTGACAAAAAGACTATCTGTCTGGGCGCGGATTAGAATAAACGGAGTAATTAAAAAGAAAAGGAAATATTTCATTAAGAAGAAAAAGTTGTTTAATATAATTATTTCTGTAACTCTATTACGACTAACTTCTTTCCTTTCTTGTTTCTGATATTTGTTGGCTTGTATGCAAGCTCGTAAACAGTAGATTTTTTTATGAAGGATTTATACTTCAATTCTGCTTTCTGAAATTCTTCATCAAG
>Ga0180072_1000019_pt1 | contig 8251 bp, 5 predicted proteins | sample EasRiv93B_16_10D_FD_123009 | JGI IMG/M metagenome (GOLD analysis project Ga0180072, IMG submission 123009) | Soil microbial communities from meander-bound floodplain in the East River, Colorado, USA - East River metaG ERMLT293B_16_10D | ecosystem: Environmental > Terrestrial > Soil > Floodplain ... | reverse complement strand
TTCAATAAATTTTCGCTTAACTTCATCTTCCCCTACATTTACAGAAGCTAAAATCATACTTTGAAGTTTTTGTGTTAACCTTGATTGTCTAACGAGTTCTTCAGCCTGAATTAATGCTTGTTTATTCTGTGGATCAAAAATCGCTTGTTCGTAAAGTTGTTTATTAAAATTGCCAAGAGAATCAATGAAATTTTGTTTAAGAAAATCAGGAGGATTATCTCCTAATATCACATCTTTAATTTCTTGATCTGTAACTGAAATTCCATATTTTTTAATTAACTGAGCAAATATCTTTTGAGTTACAACAGCATCCCAAACTTGTTCTCTAATCTGATCAATTTGAGTTTCGTCAGGATCTTTACCTGTTTGTTTTTTTTGATTTTCAGTTTGCTGATCTAATGCCGTTTGAAACTCCTGGTATGTAATATCTTCACCATTAACAGATCCGATATTATTAGTTCTACCGCCACCACCAATTGCTTCCAACACGTTGGAATCAGAAATTACCATAAACAGTACGAACAAACCGCCAACTGTTAAAATAAAAGCAGGAGCTAAACTCCTCATTTTGGCCATCATAGCCATAATATCTATATCTCCGTATTATTAAACTTTGAAAATTTAAGCCGCCTAAAATAGATACATCACTTATAAAAAACAATTAATAACCTTCGTAATAATCAGCAAATAAAGGTTTTAAGGTTAAATTACCACATAACTGAAAGTAATACATTATATAAAGTTGACTTTGAGACGCATCAAGGGTATTTTTTGATGATTTTATTTTAAAAAAGAGGTAAAATTTTGATAAACAATACAGAGTTTCTTGCAAACGTTCCCATTTTTTCTGATTTAGATTCTGAAACATTACAAAAAATTGCTAAATCAGGTGTGCTTCAATCTTACAAAAAGAACAGCATAATATTATCTGAAGAAGACACAGGTTCAGCTTTATTTGTTATTGTAGAAGGGAAAGTAAAAATATCCAGATCAAGCAATGATGAAAAAGAAGTTATTCTTGCAATTTTAAATGAGTCTGATTTTTTTGGTGAAATGTCTTTGCTTGATGGGATGGCAAGATCTGCAACCGTAACTTCTGTTGAAGATTCAAAGTTGTTCATTATACAAAGAGCAGAGTTTTTAGATCTGCTTGCAAAATTCTCTGATGTTTCTGTTGCATTACTTACTGAGCTAACAAAAAGACTTAGAAGTGCAACAATGAAAATTAAAGCACTGTCACTTAAAGATGCAGAAGGAAAAGTTGCAACAGTTTTACTTCAGCTTGCCGATGATGTTGGGAAAATTCGACAGGGCGTGGTGGAAATTGATCATCTACCATTTCAGCAAGAATTAGCAAATATGGCTGGCACTTCAAGAGAAACAATTTCACGTACTTTACACTCTTTTGCAAAAAAGGGTTTAGTTGAATTGGATGGCTCAAAACTTAGAATAATTGATTATGAAAAATTCAAAGAAATGTTTAATTGATTTATGGGTGGAAAAATTGATTTACATTTACATACTTACTTTTCAGATGGACAGCACTCTCCTGAAGAATTAATATTAAAAGTTAAAGAAGCCGGAATTGATTTTATTGCAATTACTGATCACGATACCGTAGATGGAATTGCTGAGGCTATAGAAGCAGGTAAAAAATATGGCGTTGAGGTTATACCCGGCTTAGAAATTAGTTCGGATATAAGAGATCGCGAAGTACATCTGCTTGCATATTTTTTTAATCCAGCTAATAAAGAATTGGAAGAATATCTTAAATTTTTTAGAGCAGAAAGAATTAAGCGAGCAACTATCATAATCGCGAAACTTAAAGAACTTGGATTAGTTATTCAGTTAGATGATGTAATGGAATTAGCAAGAAATTCAGCCGTCGGAAGACCACATATTGCGAAAGCACTTGTAAGAAGTGGATTAGTTTCAAATTATTTTGAAGCTTTCAGTAAATATATAGGGAATGGATGCCCTGCCTACGAAAGAAAAGTACATGTTTCACCAAGAAGTGCATTCAAAATTATCAATGATGCTGGTGGATTATCTTTTATTGCGCATCCGGGACATCTACCAGATGTAATAATGGTTGAATTGATTGAAGCAGGTTTAGATGGAATTGAAGTTATACATCCTTCACATTTACCGCATCAGGTAAAACACTACAGGGGAATTGTAAATGAATATTTTCTGCTCGAAAGCGGAGGATCTGATTTTCATGGCGGTGAGAGAAATGATTATTCTAACTTAGGAAAGTATTCGATATCTTATTCTAAAATTGAAGCAATGAGAAAACAAATTTTAAGGAATACGGCATAACGATGAAAGCAATTGAAGGAAAACTTACAGGAAGCGGAAAAAAATTTGCAATAATTTATAGCCGATTTAATGAGTTTATAGGTGATGGTTTACTTAAAGCAGCTAATGATTGTTTAGTTAAACATGGTGTTAATGAAAATAATATTGATATTATAAAAGTACCTGGCGCATTTGAAATTCCTGTAACCGCAGATAGAATAGCTTCAAAGAAAAAATATGATGCGATAATTTGTTTAGGCGTAATTATAAGAGGTGCAACACCGCATTTTGAATATGTTGCTTCAGCTGCAAGCAGTGGTATATCTCAAGTTTCTCAAAAATATTCTTTGCCTGTAATTTTTGGGGTGTTAACAACTGATACTATTGAGCAGGCAATTGAAAGAGCAGGATCCAAAGCTGGTAACAAAGGATGGGATTCAGCTTTAACTGCACTCGAAATGGCAGATTTATTTAAATTGATATAGGCAAATTTTTTCTGCTTTTATTATTAGTAATTTATTCTATTTTAATAACAACAATTGAGAAGATATCGATATAATATTTACTGCTTTTAATTATTTAGGATTTCAAATGAAAAATATCATATCACTCAGTGTTGCATTAATATTCTCCATATCTTCTTTTTCACAGCAGCAATCCAATTGGCAGAATTATGCTGATATGAAATCAGCCAGAGATATCGCCACAACTACAACGGGGTTTTGGGCAGCAGCTAAAGGCGGAGCTTATTTTTTTAATACTGCAGACAGCACCTTCAAAACTTATAGTAAATCTTCTGGATTAAATGGGACAGAACTTACAGCTGCAGGGATAGATACTGATAATAAAGTTTGGTTTGGAAGTGCCAGCGGACTTATTGATGTTTTTGATCCGCAAACCAATTCATTTCGTTCTATCCTTGATATTTATAATTCAGATAAGACAAGTAAGAAAATAAATGATATAACTATTTCGGGAGATACTATATACGTAGCCACTGACTTTGGCATTTCTTTAATCGATTCAAAAACTTATCTGTTTTACGACACCTACTTTAAATTTGGAAGTTTTACATCAAACATTAAAGTGAATAATATTTTATTTAATGGATTAGTTTATGCAGCCACTGAATCTGGTGTTGCTATTCAAAAGGCAGATGCAACAAATCTGTCTGCTCCGGAATCCTGGAATATTTATGATCAAACCAGCGGGCTGCCAGTTGGAGGTACCAATGTTATTGGTTTTTACAATAACATATTAATTGCCGGTACAAATTCCGGTTTATATAGTTTTAATGGAAGCACTTGGCAGCAATATTTAAGTTTACCAGGGGTTAAGATTATTGATCTTTTATCAATTGGTAACACATTATATATTCTTTCGGTTAACAATGTTTATTCTTATGATGGGACTAATCTATCTGAAGTATGGTCAACAAACTCACAACCAGTCAAACTTGGCTATCATCAAAGTCAAGGATTGGTTGTTGCAACTAAATCAGGAATTTATTTTAATAATAGTTTTGTTTACCCTAACGGTCCTGCTGCCAATCAATTTCCAAATATGACTGTTGATAAAACTGGAAACTTATGGTCTGCAAGTGGTAAAGATGCTACTGGTGTAGGAATTTATAAGTACAATAGATCTGAATGGGAAATTTTTGATGTTCAGCATTATCCAGAACTTTTTCAGAATGGTTATTACTCAATTTTCTGTGCTTCCGATAATAGTATTTATTCCGGAAACTGGGGACAAGGCTTTGCAAGAATAAGAAATAATGAAATTACAAGATTTCATTACGGCAATACTGGTATGGTGGGAATCCCTAACGATATTGATTTTATTGTCATCACTGGGTTTGCAGAAGATTCCAAAGGTAATATCTGGGTTTTAAATTTAAATGCGGCTGATAGTAAATCATTATATGTATTTACATCGGATAGTATGTACTCGTTCAGAAATCCACTTGAACAGCATTTCGGTTTTTGCGAAGTAGAAAATTTAGTCATTGATCAGTACGGAACTAAATGGTATTCGATGGGTAATGATGGAAGTATTGGATTATTTTATTTTAATGAAAAAGGCACATACAATGATCCATCAGATGATGTGTATGGATACATAACAACTGCAAAAGGATTAGAAAGGAATGCAATTTACAGTTTAGCAATTGATCGCAGAGGGGAATTATGGGTAGGAACAAGTTTGGGTGTAAATATTATTTCCAATGTTGATGCTGTACTTTCATCTTTGAATCCACAATTAAAGATTACAGAATCTTTTTCTGTAAGACGAGAAACAATTAATGCACTTGCTGTTGATCCGTTAAATCAAAAATGGTTGGGAACAAACCAGGGAATGCTTTTATTAAGTACAGATGGCAATCAATTACTTGCAACACTTGATACTAAAAATAGTCCGCTGCTTTCAGATCAGATAGAAAGTATTGCAATAGATGAAGGGACAGGAAGAGTTTATGTTGGAACAGCATCAGGTTTAACCTCATTCGATACACCATCAATACTGCCCGTTGAGAGTTTTAATGGATTAAACATTTATCCTAATCCTCTTTTTATTACAGATGGCAATATTTTAGTAACAATAGATGGGCTTATAAAAAATTATGACATAAAAATTGTAACTGTATCCAGAAAACTGGTGCGTGAATTGTTAACCCAAACACCGGATAATCCTGGCGGGCTTGTTGCTTATTGGGATGGGCGCGATGATAATGGAAATTTAGTTAACAGCGGCGTTTACATTGTTATCGCTTTCGATCAGGAAGGCAATAGTGTTGAAACTGGAAAAATTGCAGTTATAAGAGAGTAGCTTTTAAAATAATGATTGATCTTTCAAATATTTCACTTCAGTTCAGCGGTAAATATCTTTTTAAAGATGTTAATTATAAAATTTCTTCCGGCGATAAAATTTCATTAGTAGGCGCAAATGGAACTGGTAAGTCTTCCATTCTAAAAATTATTTCAGGCTCGCTTCAACCAGAATCCGGTGAAGTTTTAAAACAAAAACGTATTGCAATAGGTTATCTCCCTCAAGATCACGTTACTCATCTTGGCAAAACACTTTTAGAAGAGGCATCTTCAGCTTTAACAGATATCAAAGAACTTCAGAACAAAGAAACTTCATTGTCCGAAGCATTAGCAAATCCAAATCTTTCTGAAGAAGAACAAATGGATCTGGCACATCAACTTGGTGAGGTACACCATAAACTTGATGGATTGGATTCTTATACTGCAGAATCAAAAGTTGAAAAGATTTTAGTAGGACTTGGCTTTGCTGAAGAAGATTTCACTCGACTAACTGATCAGTTTTCCGGTGGTTGGCAAATGCGAATTGCACTTGCAAAAATACTTATCTCACAAAATGATATTCTCCTTCTCGATGAACCAACAAATCATCTTGATATTGATTCACTTGAATGGCTTATTGATTTTCTTAAAGCTTACAAAGGCGGCTTATTAATTGTATCGCACGATAAAAACTTTATTAACCAGGTTACTAATCGTACTCTCGAAATCTTTCTTGGTAAGTTTTTCACTTTTAAAGGTGATTATGATTCTTACATCAAATATAAAATTGAGCGTGACGAATTAACTGTTCATCAGTTTGGACAGCAACAGAAGAAGATTAAGGAAACTCAAAAGTTTATCGAGCGGTTTCGCTATAAGGCTACAAAATCGAGGCAAGTGCAAAGCAGGATAAAGCAGCTTGATAAAGTTGATCTTATAGAATTACCTGAAGATAAAAGTGAAATTAATATCAGATTTACTGAGCCGCCTCAAAGCGGAAGAACCCCGATAAAGCTTTCTTCTATCTTTAAATCTTACGGAGATAAAAAAGTTTTTGAAGGGATTGATTTTGAAATAGAAAAAGGTGAAAAGATCGCTTTTGTAGGCCCAAATGGAGCTGGCAAATCCACTCTTGCAAAAATTATTTCCGGTGTAATCAATTACAATTCCGGTAACAGAACTTTAGGACACAACACAATAGTTTCTTATTACGCTCAGGATGTAGCGGATAATCTTAATCCCATTTTAGATATTATTGAAACTGTTGATGGAATTGCTGAAAATAAAACGGTAGGACAGTTACGTTCATTACTTGGTTCATTTCTTTTTTCTGGTGATGATGTTTTTAAAAAAGTTGGGGTGCTTTCCGGCGGGGAAAAAAGCAGAGTTGCCCTATGCAAGGTATTACTTACAAAAGCTAATTTCATTATTCTTGATGAACCTACAAACCATCTGGACTACACTTCAAAACTTATTCTGCAAAAAGCTTTAATGGATTTTAATGGTTCACTAATCCTTGTTTCCCACGATGTTGATTTTTTAAGACCAATCGCATCAAAAGTAGTTGATATCCGCAAAGGAAAGTTAAAAACATATTTGGGGGATATTGATTACTTTCTTTCGAAACGAGATTTATCATCGCTCGAAAGAGATGCTGTAGTCTCTGAGAAGAAAGAAAGAGTTGAAGGTACAAATCGTAAAGAACAAAAAAGAATTGAAGCCGAATTACGACAACAGAAACATAACGCAACAAAGAATTTGGTAAAAGAAATTACAAGCTGGGAAATAAAGATAAGTTCTTATGAAAATCTTATGAATGATCTTGAAAGTAAATTGGCAGATACTAATATTTACAGCAATGGTGATATTGCAAAAGATATCACAAACAGGTTTAATAAAACTAAATCTCAGCTTGATCTGGCTAATAAAAAATGGGAAGAACTAACCGAAAAACTTTTAGAGATTGAATCTCAATACACATAAATTTTAGTTCTAATTAATGGTGGACTACACTAGTGCATCTTTAAACTTTAATACCTAAAAATTCTTCAGCCAAAGCTAAACCACCATAAATCGCAGCATCATCCGCAAGTTTTGAAGGAACAATTTTAACACCTTTTGCAGCAGCATCAAAAACATGATTTTGAAATTCCTGTTTAATAATTGGCATCATAAAATCTCCAAGCGCTTCAATCATTCCGCCGCCAAGAACTATCATATCAAAGTTCATTAAGTTACACACACTTCCAAGCACATCACCTATTACTTCACATGCCTCAGTAATTCTTTTTGTAACAACTTTATCTTTTCTATCAATAGCATTTCTTAAAGCTCCGCTTTTAATTCTCTGATTTGATTTAATCAAATCAGAAAGAACACTTTTCTTTTTCATTTTTTTTACGTCGGAAATTATGTTGTTCACGATAGCAGTTCTGCTCGCAAGAGCCTCAAAGCAGCCTTTTTTTCCACATCCACACTTTGGTCCATTTTTTTGAACCATCATATGCCCTATTTCGCCAGCAACAAAATTAAAACCACGATATATTTTTCCATTTATAATTATACCGCCGCCAATTCCGGTTCCAACAAAAACCGCTAACATATTTACAGATTTTTTTCCTACACCATAACTCTTAATCCCAAGAGCACCAAGATTTACATCATTTTCTAAAAGTACAGGATAAGGAATTAATTTTTCAAGTTCAGCTTTCATTTTATAATTCTTGATTCCAAGATTTGGTGCGTGACCAATAATCCCCGTTACAGGATTAACAGCCCCTGGAACTCCAAAGCAAACGGCAGCGATGTTTTCTTTTTTAAGTTTTGATGAAGCAACAACTTTTTTAACAATTTCGGCAACATCTTTAACATAAACTTTGGTTCCGCTGTTTATATTAGTTGGTTTTTTCTGACGGGCAATGATTCCCTTTTTTGAGTTAAGAACAGAAGCAAGGATTTTAGTTCCACCCATATCTACGCTTACAATGTATTTTTCCTGCACTGTTTTTCTCCTTGGATTTTGGATTTGAAGTTTACATTGGAAAACTATGAGATATTTTTTTCTTATACAACTTGAATTAAAATTTTACTGAAGAAAATTGCTATCTTGTTGCAGTTTTTACAAAGTATTATGAATAAAATTT
>Ga0180072_1000017_pt1 | contig 9663 bp, 7 predicted proteins | sample EasRiv93B_16_10D_FD_123009 | JGI IMG/M metagenome (GOLD analysis project Ga0180072, IMG submission 123009) | Soil microbial communities from meander-bound floodplain in the East River, Colorado, USA - East River metaG ERMLT293B_16_10D | ecosystem: Environmental > Terrestrial > Soil > Floodplain ... | reverse complement strand
TATATATCATTCTGCTATACCGGATTTTCCAGGTTATCGTGGTGATGCAAATTTGATCCGTAATTATTCTGCTGTTACCGGTGCCGCAATGATGGTAAAGAAAAAACTATTTGATGAACAAAAAGGATTAGATGAGAATTTTAGGATCGATTATAATGATACTGATTTTTGTATGCGTGTTATGGAAAAAGGATACAGAAACGTTTATACACCATATTCTCTTTTCTATCATCACGAAAGTACGGTACTTTCAAGCGGAAGATTAAATAAAAAGGAAACCGAACTATTCCAGAGAAAATGGAAAAAATATCTTAACAATGATCCATTCTACAACCCAAATCTTACAAAAAAAGCTTTGGATTATTCTTTAGATCTTTGTCCGATTTAAATGTACTTGGTTGAACCAATAATTCGTATAAAATGAAAATGTGGAATCCAGAATATGACAGGTAAGCAAAAAAATAATTCTAAAAATCTACGTGTACTATTTGTAAATCGACCAGATATGTTTACCGTACCTGGTGGCGATACCACTCATATGATTAGATTAAAAGAAGGACTTGAAAAACTTGGAGTAATTGTTGACATATCAGCAGAACTTTATCCTGATCCAGCTGATTATGATATTATCAATGTATTTAATCTTCTGATACCGCAGCATACATTAAGACAGGTTTTATCTTTGCGGGCTGATTCATTAGTTCCAATAATTTTAACACCTTTTTATTGGGATAGAAGTGAAAGTTTATGGGGGGAATCAGCAGTTACTTTAGCTGTCGAAAAAGCTAAAAACTTTAAAGAGCTTGATGATTTACTTTCGCAGATAGCAAATGGAAAATTAAAATCAGGAAAATATTCAAAGACAAGTAATAATAGATTATATGCAGATTATGATGTAGAACAAAAAACAGCTTTGCAGTTTGTTGATCATTTAATTCCTATAAGTTTGAAAGAACAGGATTTAGTAGTAAGAAAATTTGAATATCCCGAACAGTGTTGTACAACAATTATGACAGGTACAGACTTTCCAAAGAAAAAAGCATCTTCAGATTTATTTGTAAAAAAATATGGCATTAAAGATTTTATTTTAACTACAGGCAGAGTAGAGACCCGTAAAAATCAGCTAATGCTGTTATATGCACTTAGAGATAGCAAAATACCAATTGTTGTTTCAGGAGGTCAACCAGATAAACATTATCTTGAGCTTTGTAAACGAGTTGCATCCCCTAATGCTTTATTTGTTGGAAGATTAGATGATGAGATGTTAAGCTCCGCACGTGCAGCAGCAAGAGTACACGCTTTGCCAAGTTGGTGGGAGTGTGCAGGTATCTCACATATGGAGGCATCACTTGATGGATGTAATATAGTTGTGGGGAATAAAGCCGCAGAACCTGATTACTTTGGAGATGGTGCTTACTATTGTGATCCTTCAAACGTAAATTCAATTAGAACAGCGGTACTTTCAGCATATCATAACTATGAAAAAGATGCTGAAAGGATTGAACAGCTGCAAAAACATATTTATGCTAATTTTGGTTGGGATCAAATCGCCAAAAAACATTTAGAAATATATAACATGGTTTGCAAAAAATATTTTAATGTTGATGCAAATAGTCTAAATCAAAGAAAAGCTTTACCTCGAATCGCGCAAGCATATAATTATTTTTTAAAAGGCAATCTTTCTGCTACAATAAAATTATTACCAACACTATTCAATTCTGATACTAACCATCCGTTAAGCTATTATCTGGCAGGTAAAACATCAATATTAGCTAATCTGCCGGAAAAAGCTGTTGAGATGTTTCAACAATCTCTTAAGTACGATCCTAATAATACTTTAGTAATGAGAAATTTGAGCCAGGCGCTATTGGCTAGCGGCAAACATAAAGAAGCTCTTAAAATGCTGGAAGAACTTTTAAATCTAAGCCCGGATGATAACGAAACAAGATGGCTGCTAAGCCGAACTTTATTAGCAATGGGTAGTTGGGATAAAGCTCTTGAAACTATTGAAGGGAAAAACATTTTACTTTTTAATGAAAAATCAGCTAGCATTATAATACTAACATATAATTCAGCAAAAACCATATCAAAATGTTTGCAAAGTGTATATGAAAATCTTAGGGACATTGATGAGGTTATAATTGTTGATAATAATTCAGAAGATAAAACTTGTTCTGTCATAGAAAAGTTTATTGCAGGTAAAAAGCAATTCAAATTAATTAGAAACCAAAATAACATTGGTTTTTCTGCTGGAACAAATGTTGGGATTAAAGCAAGTAAAAATTCTTTTGTAGTATTATTGAACCCTGATACAATTGCAACAAAGAACTGGATGGAAAGACTAATTTTTCATTTTAATGATTCTAAAATTGCAGCAGTTGGGCCAGTTTCAAACTATGTTGCCGGATATCAAAAAATGGAACTATATCTTAAAAATATTCCCCAAAACGCTGCCCTCAATGAAATTGTGAAATTGATTTATAATGAAAACAAAGGAAAATCTGCAGACACTAAACTACTCATTGGTTTTTGCGTTGCTATAAGAAGAAATGTAATAGATGAACTTGGCTTATTGGATGAAAATTTATTTTTAGGGAACGATGATCTTGAGTTAAGCTGGCGTTTACGAATCAATGGGTATAGTCTTAAAGTTGCAACTGATACTTTTATTTATCACGAAGGTCAGCAAAGTTTTAATACTAAACCAAAAGAGTTTGTAAATAATTTGGTGCAAGAAAGTACTGATGCATTATATTTAAAACTTCAGGAGCATTATGGAGCTAACAACGTTCCAACTCCAAAAGAATTGTGGGATATAAATTGGTTTACGCCAACTAACTCAAAGTTTAATTCATCAACAAAGCTATTTGATAAAAAAAGTATTCATGCTGATGAAATTATTGAACAACCAATTCTGGAATGTGAAACAGGGAAAAGCGTATCCATTATTATATTAACTTATAATGGTGTTGAGTACACAAAACAATTTTACGATTCACTAATAGAATCCACCGATTTGAATTATGAACTAATTATTATAGATAATTCAAGCACAGACGGAACCAAAGAATATATTCAATCAATTTCTTTAAATAATAAAAATGTAAAAGCAATTTTTAATGATGATAATCTTGGTTTTCCTGTTGCAGTAAATCAGGGAATCCAAACAACCCAAAGCAAGTATATTCTGATTGCAAATAATGATATTATCCTTACCAAAGGTTGGCTTAAACGATTGATCCAAGTTGCAGAATCTGATAGAAGAATTGGAATTGTTGGACCGATTAGTAATGAAGTTAGCGGTGTGCAGAAAGATAAAGAAGCTAAATACAAGACCATCGAAGAAATGCATCTTTATGCTGATAGCATAAAAGAAAAGAATAAGAACAAAACTTTTCATTTTCCACGGGTAGCATTTTTATGCACGCTAATTAAGCGGGATGTTATAAATAATATCGGCGGACTTGATGAGAGATTTTCACCGGGCAATTATGAAGATGATGATTTTTGTTTGCGCGCTCAGTTAGCAGGATATAAAACAGTTATTGCTCAGGATGTTTTTATTCATCATTACGGTTCTAAAAGTTTTAAGGCGGCTGGAGAAAAGCAATACGGCAAAAGATTAAAAACTAACAGAGAAATATTTGTTAACAAATGGGGCGCAGATCCTGATGAAATATGGTTGCAGAAAAAACCATTTAATAATTATAAAACTTTGTTTGTTTCTATTAATCAAGATGAATTTGTTAAAAGATTTGAACGTGCCAGTAAGCATTTAGAAGATAAAGAATATAATTTTGCATTGAGTGAACTTGAATTTTCATTAAATCAATATGATTCATCAGAGAAAGCAGTTTCAATCATATCCAAAGAAGATTTATTAATCCTTTCTGCAAATGTTGCGTTAATCTTAAAAGATCTGGAAAAAGCAAAATCTAATTTTGAAGAAGCTTTAAGAATCAATCCAACTTCATCTGAATCTTGTTTTGGTTTAGGACAGGTCTTTTATCAAGCAGAATTGTTCGAGGAATCAAAAACAATGTTAGAATGGGCTGTAAAAAATAATTTCAAAAACGCAAAAGCTATTGATTCACTTGCGTTAGTAAATGAACTCTTATCATTGCCATATAATCATAATTCACTTTTAGAAGCAGAAGTTACTCCAGTTACTATTGAAAATTGAAATATGAATAGGTTAAGCTTGTGCATGATTGTAAAGGATGAAGAAAAGCATTTGGCAAGATGCCTTTCCTCTGTTAAAGATGTTGCGGATGAGATTGTTATAGTTGATACTGGCTCAAATGATAAGACTTTAGAGATTGCTGGATCATTTGGTGCTAAAATATTTCATTTTGATTGGGTTAATGATTTTTCTGCAGCAAGAAATTTTGCTCTTAGTAGATGCACTTGTGACTGGATTCTTTATCTTGATGCTGATGAAGAATTGAATCCTGGTTGTATTAAGGAGGTTAACAAGTATAAAACTCACACACCTGTAGGAATTTATTGCACAGTAAAAAGTCTTGGATCATCAAGTGTAAATGGAAGCGTAATGAAATATCCCCGATTATTTTCAAATACGCCCGGGGTTGTGTTTAATGGCAAAGTCCACGAACAGATAATCGATTCGTTAAAGAAAAATAAAATATCACTAATTGATTCAGAAATAGAAATTATCCATCATGGTTACGTGCTGGATGAAGATGGTATGCGGGAAAAAAAGGAAAGAAATCTGTCTTTGCTTTTATCAATAGATAACAACAAAGCCAGTGCTTATGATAAATTAAAATTAATCCAAACTCTAATTTCGTTAGAAAAATATGACCAGGCTGAAACTAGATTAAACAAGTTGATAAAGAATAAAATCTTATCCGGCGACAATCTTAGTTTGGCTTATTATTATATGGCTTCTGTAAAATTTGAAATGAATGATCTAAGCTCTGCATTGGATTACGGCTTAAAAGCAAATCGAACTCTTAAGGATAAGCCGGAATTAAACTATCTAATTTATCTTATTTATTTAAGAATGAATAAAGTGGAAGAAGCTAAGAAGTATCTTTTAGCTTCCATAAAAACTAATAAAGAGTTATTGAATAATATTAGTTCATTTAAAAATGAAAATATCTTAGATCAAACCGAACTCTACTTACGGGCTATCGATCTTAATATCAAGTTAAATAATGGGAATGATGCTTGTAGAATGATCGAGGAATTATCTGGATTATTATCGATAGAAAAGGAAATTGATAGTAAAAATATTTTTTCGATGTTTGAAAACCTGTTCCTTAAATTTTCTTTGTCCTATTCCGATGCTGATTTATTAGGCAAACTTATCTGCTCTTCACATTTGTCTATTGTAATGGATATAGTTAAAAGTTGTAATGATAATTTAGCATTACAAGAGATAATCAATTTAATGCTGCAATTCTTTCCGCACTCTGCTTTGTTGTATAGAAATCTTGCTTTGCTATTTGTTAATTCTAATAACGAAAAAGCGATTGAAATCTTTAATAAATCATTAGAGATTGAGAGTGATCCATCTGCATATATCCACTTAATAGCAATTTATATTTCAAAGAATGATTACAAAAAAGTAATTGAGTTGTTTAACAATCTTCAAAACAGGTATTCAAAAAATATCCAGATAAAGCAAAAAATTGATATTTTAAGAGAAAAACTTAATTCAATCCTTACTGTATCTGCTTTGTAAAAACCACAGATTAAATAATATTATACACAACTCTAAACATTTCTAAAGTACCTACGATAATCTATCAGAACGAAAAACGTTCTAGTAATAAACAACATTAACAACAATCAAGCAAGGATGCTTGATTAAAATAACACGGAGGTTCTCATGGCTTTTCAAATTAACACCAACCTTGATGCATTTAATGCATACAACGCATTAGCAAAAACTAGTGCAAGCACCAACAAAGCACAGTTACGTCTTGCTACAATGAAAAAGATCAACAGTGTAGGCGACGATACTTCTGGTTTTAAAGTTGGAAAAGAATTAGAAGCAGGTAACTTGAAAATGAAAGCTCAGTTGAATAACATTTCTTCTGGTAAGAACTGGTTATCAACCGCTGAATCTGCTTTAATACTTGTTGACGACAAATTAAATCAGATCATTGCTAAACAAGAAGACGCAAAAGACCCATTAAAGAGTCAAGAAAGTCTTCAAAAAGACGTTAAAGCAATCGCAGATGAAATCCAAAGTATTCTTGTTAACACCAAGATTAACGGAACAGATGTACTTGCAAGTGCAGTTAGTTCATTTGGTTCTGGCGGTTCTGCATCATCTGTTGTTAACATCGGTGCACAAGTTGATATGACCAGCAACCAGACTGCTTTAGACGCAGTTAAAGCAGGTAATGCTGGATCATTAACTCAAGCAGTAACTGATTTCCAAGCTGATATTAAAACAGCTTTAGGTTACATTGGTAATTATAGCCAGACATTTGCTTCAAGAGAAGAATATCTTACTTCTTCAATTGCAAATAACACAGCATTGATTTCAAGTATATTTGATGCAGATATGGCAATGGAACAGTTGAATGCAACTAAAGGTCAGATAGGAACACAAATTGGTACTGCAATGTTAGGTACACTTAACGCAGCCCCACAAAGTCTTCTATCCTTATTTCGATGATCCTAATATAAGTTAACTGGGTGTTCCCCCGGAGAATAAGCTCCGGGGGTATTTTATAAAAGAACTGGGAAAATAAAAAATGTATCAGGCTGCTGTGCAAAATAGAAGTAAATTAAATCCTTATCTGGCAAATCAAATTCTTAATGCTACACCGGAACAACTTTTAATAAAAATTTTCGATTTTGCTGTTGTTCACTCTGAAAAGCAAGATATGATTAAGACCAACAATGCTATACAAGAACTTATTGGGTTTTTAAGATTTGATGATGAAAGCTATAAAGAGCTATCAATTAATTTAATAAAACTTTACCAGTACTGTCAGGATCAGACAAGAAAAAGTAATTTTGAGATAGTTTCAAAAATTTTAACCGAGCTTAGAGAAAGCTGGTTACAGGCAATTCAAAATAGATAGGCTCTATTATGGCTTATGATCTTTTAACAACATCAGGAATAAATTCGTTAGTGAATTATTATGTTAATAACGAATCACAAAAGCGAATTTCACCACTTCAAACGCGTAAAACAAAATACAAAAACATTTCTAACATTTACTCGGGTTTATTAACAAAAGTTGATGCACTTAAAAGTAAGATGAATATTCTTAAGGCAACTGGTACTTCATCAGCATTTGCTTTAAAGAAAGCTACTTCAAGCAACACTACTGCTGTAACAGTAAGTGCAAGTACCGCAGCTCAGAAAGGTGCATTTGCTCTTCGAGTAAATCAGCTTGCAAAAAATGATTTGGTAGTATCGTTAGACAAAAACTCCGCAGATTTTTCCTCCATCACAACACCAGGTACTTATACTTTTGCTATTAATGGCGGTGATGGTAAAGGTGGACAATTTTCTAGCAATGTTTCTGTTACACTTGAAGCTGCTGATTTTACAAATGGAAATATTTCTTATGCAAACTTATCATCAAAGGTGACTAAAGCTATTAATGATGATAAAGCAGTGGTAACATCTAATTCTGTTACTGGCAGTACATTATCATCCGGTTCATTTGCTGTAAATTTAAACGGAACGGAAACTACAATTAATTATTCAGCCGGAACTTATGATGAAATTATTGATAGTATAATTACACAATTAGAAGATGTTTCCGGTTTAGCAGCAGAAAAAGTTGTGGATGGATCAAACGTTCGACTAAAATTGACCGTTACAGATTCATCAAAATATATTTCTATAAGTGGTGATACAGGCACGCTTGTTTCTGAACTAGGAATATCCGTTGACCAGGAAAAAGGCGCTTCAGGAATTGTTTCAGCAACTTCTTTTTCTCCTTCAAGCGGATTGGCTCAGATTTCTCTCACTGCAAAAAACTCAGGTTCCGGTTTTAAAATTGAAGATCTTTCAGACCTGTCTGGTGGAATGCTTGGTGAATTTGGTTTAAATCTTGGAAGCACAAGAACTGCTTTCGTACAAAATGAAAGCGGTATTGATACAGCAGGATATGTTCACAGCACTACTCTACTTAATTCTAAAGTTTCTTTTAACGGATTAAACATAGAAAGAAATTCAAACAGTATTTCCGATCTTGTTTCAGGTGTTACATTAAATTTAAAATCAGTTATGGCTGTTGATGATAATGATGTAACTGTGGATGTAGCCAATGATGTAACTGCAGTTAAAGCAAAAATAGATGAATTTATTACATCCTTTAATGATGTTTACAATTATCTTAAAATAAATACTTCTTCAAGTGATGGTATGAGAGGCGTATTACTGGGTGATTCTTCCGGCAGCTCACTTTTAAGTTTATTAAGTACAACTGCATATTTGCCGGTTAGCGGATTAGGTTCCGGTACAATTAATTCGCTTTCGGAAATGGGAATAACCTTTAATAGTAACACCGGGCTTTCAATAACAAATTCAGATCAGCTAAATAATGCATTAGAAAATAACATTGAAGAAGTTGAACAAACTTTTAATTCAGACTCAGGCATTGCTGCTAATCTTTATAACAAGTTATTGCCATACACAGGTTATAACGGCTATCTTACTAGTAGAAAAACCACATTTGATAATAGTATTGAATCTATGGGTGATTCGATAACCCGGATACAAGCTAAGATAGAAAAAGATTCTGGGGTACTAAGAAACAGATACATACAATTACAAAGTCAACTCAGCACATTGTTAAATTCAACTGGTTCATTTGGAGCTGATCTTTTTTCGTAAATATTATGCAAAAAAAACAACAAACATCCAGCGGAGTAACAAAGATTGAAAATTTACTAGATGAAGTATATAAAGATCTTAGTGAACTAACCGAAGAAAATTTTGACCAAAGGTTTCAATCTGCAAAATCAAAAATGGATTCAGTCAGGAGAGTAAAAGTTGAAAATTCTTCAAAATTCATCAGTTTTAAGCAATCCAAAAAAATTGTACAAATGGCTAAACTAATTTCTGAAAAGTACGATAATGTTACTAAAGATTGGGCAAATAAGCTCAAGCTGGTTCAGAAGGAAATAGAATTATCGCAGAACCAGAAAAAAATAACAATCTACAACAGGTAAGGTTATGGAAATAAGAAATATATTATCATCAGTTTATAAAAACGATGACAAGTTTAAAAAGCCATCAGATAAAAGTCCTGATGTAACCAAAAAAGATAAAATTGAAATTTCTAAACAAGCAATAGCTTTACAAAATACAAGCGATACAAAAAACCTGGCTGATATACAGAAAAAGATAGACAGTGGTTTTTATAATTCCGATGAAGTGCTTAGCAAAGTTGCAGATTCAATTTTGAAGGAGATCGGTAAGTAACGGGTACTTTACCGATCTTTTGATTTCCCCTCTCTAAAAACTTCTTTTATTAGATTTAATATTTTATATTACCAATAAATTATTTTCGTTTATCTATTTAAGTTTGCGAATAAGATGAGTAACAAAGATATACTCAATAATAAACTTCAATTGCTCGGTAAGCTTTCCGCAAGTCTTGTTCACGAAATCAGAAATCCACTCTTTGCACTTAAACTAAATTTAGACTATCTATCTAC
>Ga0180072_1000016_pt1 | contig 9715 bp, 8 predicted proteins | sample EasRiv93B_16_10D_FD_123009 | JGI IMG/M metagenome (GOLD analysis project Ga0180072, IMG submission 123009) | Soil microbial communities from meander-bound floodplain in the East River, Colorado, USA - East River metaG ERMLT293B_16_10D | ecosystem: Environmental > Terrestrial > Soil > Floodplain ... | reverse complement strand
TACCATTAAACCCAATTATTTCGGAAATTAATTTTGCTAAATCTGCTATTGTAATATCTTTTCCTGATCCAACATTTAGATGTGTTATCCCATTTTCATATAGATCTTTTGCATCAATTCTTTCCATCATAAAACCAATTGCATTTGCAAGATCTTCCACATACATAAACTCACGCAAAGGATTTCCGGTTCCCCAAATTGTAACAGAATCTTTTACTTCAATTTTTGCTTCGTGAAATTTTCTGATCAATGCAGGAAGAACGTGTGAAGTTTCTAAATTAAAATTATCATTTGGTCCGTAAAGATTAGTCGGCATTGCTGAGATGTAATTACATCCATACTGACGATAATAACTTTCACAAAGTTTTATTCCTGCTATTTTAGCAATTGCATAAGGTTCATTAGTAAACTCAAGAGTATCGGTTAACAGATATTCTTCTTTCAATGGTTGCGGTGCAAGCTTTGGATAGATACAAGAGCTTCCAAGAAAAACTACCTTTTCAACTTTATTAAAATATGAAGAGTGTATTAGATTAGCTTCAATCATCAAGTTATCATAAAGAAATTCAGCACGATATGTATTGTTTGCTAAAATCCCGCCGACTTTTGCTGCTGCAATAATTACAATATCTGGTCGATTAAAATCAAAGAAGTTTTCAACTTCTGATTGATTTCTTAAATCTAGCTCAGAAAGTTCCTTATAAACAATATTTTTGTAACCGCTACTTTGCAATTCTCTTAATATTGCAGAACCAACCATTCCGGTGTGTCCAGCGAGATATATTTTTTTATTTATTAAATCTTCCATTAAGAATTATAATCCATAATAAACCGAGAAATAAAATTCATTCATCCCTTTATCAACAAAAGAAAAATTTTCTTGCTGGATTGATGAATTGATATATTGATAATTTAATTTAGCAAAAAGTTCGTGAGTATATTCATACTTTATTTCAGCACCTAAATATGAATAGTTTTTTCTTAATCCAAACAGAAATGGCGGCTGAGGTTGAATATTATACTGCTGTTCTACATTTCCATCTTCACCCTTACGAACATATTGGCCAAAGATTGTTGCATGTAAACCACGAAAGAAACGATAGTTTAATGAGGCATATATTAAATCAGCATTGTGCCCCATCCAATGACCGAGTGAATAACCAGCGCTTTGATAATTTTTTGTTTGGATATAATGTCTGTAAACAAAAGGATAGATTTTTGTGTACTCAATTGTAGCTGTTAGATTTTCAATTGGCAAATCTGTAACTGAAACCCCGAGTGTAAAACCAAGTTGATTTCGTTGTTTGTAAGAATCAAATAAGCCGCTAATTGTTATTTCATCTATAAATAAAGTTCCGTAGAGATGTGAGTTTTTAATATGTCCTTTTGAACTGGCGGAAAAAAAGAATTGGGCATTGCCCCCTGCTGCATTTAATTGATTGCTAAGTTGATGGTCCGCCAATCTAAAGAACATTATAGGTATTAGATATAAAAATTCAAGTTCATCATCATAAATAATTGATTCACCAACAGATAAATCTAAACCTACCAATGGAGTAACAATAAGAGAATGGGTTGCAATAAATTTATCTTTAAACGAAAAACTAATTCCTCCTGAAGTATTATAAAAAAAAGAATTTGAATCAGGAATACCGGAAGAAAGCCAGCCGTGCATATAATTAAATCTAAGCCAATCTACAGGCTTAACATCTAATCTTATAAATCCATAAGATGGTGGTTTTTTAGATAGAACAAGTAAGCCGCTTTCACCATAGCCCCATTCATGAAAACCTTTCCCGGCAGAAAACGAGCCCCAACTCCAATCTGCAGCAACTACAGCATTAATTTCGCTGTACTCAGTTTTTTCGGCTGAATAATTAAAAATGTTTTCATCTGTTCGTCCCTCAACGCCAGTTACCGGGGTAAATTTTTTATATTTATCAATTGTCTTTCCTGATTCAGTATTATCTCTAAAATCAAAACTAAAACCAAGATAATTATCGATATAACCGTAAGTGTAAATTCCATTCCAGGTGTGTGTAAGTTTTTCGCTATCACGCATACCTATTTTTAATCCGAGTATTGGGCTGACATTTATTTTAAAAAGATTATTTCTAAAACTAAAAAGTCTTAGCCTGTTTGCTTCATCAAAACATGCTAAAGATAATTGAACTGAATCAATTGCAATTTTATTTATTATATCAAACTCAATTTTAAAATCCTTAAAAAGAAAATCTAATTCTTCTTTTTCTAAAGAAGTTAGCTCATTCGATTTTTCAGAGACTTCAATTAATTTTTCAGCAATATATTTTCGGCTGACCGGTCTAATTTGATCATCAAAAACAACAATAGATTTTTGACTAAGTCTTGAAAGAAATGAATAAACATCTCTGTGTAATGGCTCATAAACTACCTGCGCAATTGTAAGTGAGCTTAGAGCAAAAAACAGAAATATCTTTTTAAATATCATTTTAACTATTTATTAAAAAACTTCTTGAATGTTTCAACAACATAAACTAATTGTTCATCATTCAATTCCGGATAAATTGGTATTGCAAGTGATTTATCTGCTGAGAATTCTGAAATTGGGAAATCACCTTTTTTATGTCCCAGCTCTTTAAAGCACTCTTGTAAATGGAAAGGAACTGGATAATAAATTTCCGTACCAATTTCATTCTTAGTTAAAAATTCTCTCATTTCATCACGTTTATCTACACGAACTATATATTGATTATAAATGTGATAATTCTTTGCACCGGATTTTTCATAAACTGCTTTTGGTAGTAGAACTTTATTTTTTGCATCAAAACTTATTTTGCCTGTTTCATCAGCTAATCCTGCTGCTAAAAAAAGTTGCGTGTAACGGTTTGCATTATGTCTTCTTTTTTCAGACCATTTATCAAGATGTGGAAGTTTAACTCTTAATACTGCAGCTTGTAAAGCATCAATTCTAAAATTTCCACCAATAACTTTGTGATAGTATTTGGGTTCGCCGCCATGCACACGTTTTATAGTAAGAATTTTTGCAAGATCATCATTGTTTGTTGTAACTAAACCGCCGTCACCGTAACATCCAAGATTTTTACTAGGAAAGAATGAAAAACAACCAATATCTCCAACGGTTCCCACAAACCTTCCATCTTTGTATTGTGTTCCAATTGCCTGAGCAGCATCTTCAATAACAATTATGTTGTGTGCTTTTGCAATTTTAATTATTTCAGCTAAGTCTGCACTTTGCCCGTAAAGATGTACAGGAACAACTGCTTTAGTCCTTGGGGTAATTTTTCTTTTAAAATCTTCTGGATCCATATTAAAGGTAACCGGATCGTTTTCAATCAGCACAGGTGTAGCGTTTAATCTTGAAACAACTCCAGCCGTTGCAAAAAACGAGTATGTGGGAACAACTACTTCATCACCAGGTTTTAAATCAATTGCCATTAAAGCTAATAACAATGCATCTGTTCCGGATGAAACTCCAAGCGCGTGCTTGCAACCGAGGTAATCACAAAATTCTTTTTCCATTCCGGTAACTTCCGGACCAAGAATAAAATATTGAGATTCTGCAACTTTAATTACTGCTTCATCAAGTTCTTTTTTTAAAGATTGATATTGTGGCTTAAGATCTAATAGTGGTACACGCATGTTATTTCCTTTGTAATAAAAAATTAATAGATGAAATCTTTTTGAATGTTTTTAAATAGCTGGGCATCAAAGTCTTTCTCAGAAACAATTGGATTGTCAATTTTCCAATCAATATTTAAATCTGAATCATTAAAAAGTATTGCGCGTTCATCTTTTTTACTATATAACGCAGTACATTTATAAGAGAAGATTGCCTCTTCAGAAAGAACAGAAAAACCGTGTGCAAACCCCTGGGGAATCCAAAGCTGCGTATGATTTTCTTCTGATAACTCAGATGAAAAATATTTCCCAAAAGTTGGTGAACCAAAACGAATATCTACAGCTACGTCTAAAACTTTTCCAGAAACCACCTTGCAAAGTTTACCTTGTGCTTTATCACCAATCTGGTAATGCAGTCCTCTAATCGTTCCTTTTTTAGATTTGGAAATATTGTCTTGAACAAAACAAAAATCTATTCCTGCTCTTCGATAATTATCTTCGTTAAAGCTTTCAAAAAAATAACCACGCTCATCACCAAATACTTTTGGCTTGAGGATAAGTAATCCTTCAATTTCAGTTTTAATAACCTCCAATAGAATTATCCTTCCTTTAAGATTTTTTCAAGATAAGATCGATACAATGATTTAGGGATAGAGTTTACAACTTCTGTAAACTGTTCTTTATTGATAAATCCCTTGTGATATGCAATCTCCTCTATGCAGGCAACTTTTAATCCTTGCCTGTCTTCAATTACTCCAAAAAAGTTTGATGCTTGAAGTAATGCTTCGGGAGTTCCTGTATCAAGCCAGGCTATTCCTCTTCCGATTTTTTCGACACGCAATTGTTTTCTGTTTAGATACTCTTTGTTTACATCCGTAATTTCCAATTCACCGCGTGAAGACGGCTTTAAATTTTTTGAAATAATAATAACTTCATTATTATAAATATATAGCCCGGGCACGGCGTATTGCGATTTGGGGTTTTCGGGTTTTTCTTCAATGGATAGCGCATTTCCGTCTTTATCAAACTCCACAATACCGTAACGTTCAGGGTCATTTACCTGGTAACCAAAAATAGTAGCACCAACATTTTTCTGAATTCCTTCATAGAAGAAAGTTAAATCGCCGTAAAAAATGTTATCACCCAAAACCAGACAAACATCATCATCGCCAATAAATTTTTCGCCAATTATAAATGCTTCAGCAATTCCATTTGGTGCAGGTTGAACAGCATAACTAATATTCATTCCAATTTCAGAACCGCTATTAAAAAGTTGTTTGTAAAGCGGGATGGTTTCTTGGTTAGAAATAATTAATACATCTTTTATTCCACCAAGCATTAAGATTGAAAGGGGATAATAGATTAATGGCTTATCATAAATAAGAGCCAATTGTTTACTATAAACTTTTGTTATAGGATAAAGCCTTGAGCCTGAGCCGCCGGCTAAAATAATTCCTTTTACATTTTTTTTTGTATTCACTGATTAATCTTTATGGTTATTAAATAATGATGTAAATATAAAAATAATACCTTTATCAATTTTGATTTTTTAGTACCAAAAAAAGGGTTAAAATTCCTTGAAATAGATGCTTATAGCAGAGTTCCACCTAAGATCAAAATGGCAACACTAAAATAGATTATTAATCCAGTAACATCCACCATTGTAGCTACAAGCGGGGCAGAGGAAGTTGCAGGATCGGCACCCAATCTTTTTAGAATAAACGGAAGCATTGATCCTGTAAGCGTTCCCCAAAGCACAATACCAATCAAGGTAACCCCAACTGTTGAACCAATCAAAAACCAATGTGGCGCGATTGCAGGCGTAAAGTTTGAAAGCACAGCAACCTGAATAAATCCAATTGAACCAAGAATAAATCCTAACATTAAACCCGAAAAAATTTCTCTTCTCATTATATGCCACCAATCTATAAGTTTGATTTCACCAAGAGCCATTGCACGCACCACAAGCGTGGCTGCCTGTGAGCCGGAATTTCCTCCACTTGAAATTATAAGGGGAATGAAAATAGCAAGAGCTGCAACTTTAGCTATTTCATCTTCAAAAAATCCCATTGCTAGTGCAGTTAAAAATTCGCCAAGTAACAACAGCGATAACCATGGGGCTCTTTTCCTAACCATTAGTAAAACCGGGATTTCAGAATATGGATATTCCAATACCTCAATAGCAGCCTGTTTATGGATATCTTCCGTTGTCTCTTCTTCCGCGATATCAAAAACGTCATCGACAGTTACAATTCCAATTAACATACCTGCTCGATCAACAACAGGCAAAGCTACTCTATCATATTTTTTAAAAGCCTCAACAGCAGTTTCCTGATCATCAAAAACATGAAGTGCTACGAAGTTTTCATCCATCAAATCCGCAACAGTTTGATTTAATGGCGCAAGTAAAAATTCTTTTATCCTCACGTCATCAATTAGCTTTCCTTTTTCATCTATAACATAGACGATGTTTAAAGTTTCTTTATTCTTTCCATGCTCACGTATATAATCCAGAGTTTGTTGGATTGAGTATGATGGTTTTATTGCTATGTAATCCGGCGTCATCAATCTTCCAACAGAATTTTCCGGATAGCCAAGTAAAGTTAAAGCTATCTTTCTTTCATCAGGTGAAAGTAATTGAATAAGCTGTTTTGCAGCTGCAGATGGAAGTTCCTCAAAAAGCCAGGTTCTATCATCAGGATCCATCTCATTAAGAATTATTGCGCTTTCTTCTTTACCCATAAGTTTTAATAATTCCATTTGAGTATCAAAATCCATATACTCAAACGTATCAGCCGCTAATTCTTTAGAAAGCAAACGAAAAATTATTACTCTGTCTTTTTCAGGAAGGTCTATTAAAAGTTCGGCAATATCAGCGGCTGTCCAATCTAAAAGGATCTCCTTTAAGATACCAAGCTGTCTCTCTTCAATAAGAGACTGGATTTCTGGTTGTAATAATCGGCTTAGCATCTGAAAAATCCTTATTTTAGAGAAAACAATTTGTTTTTACATTTTTTAGATTTGTATTGTTTTATTGGCTTGCAAAATAATTGTATTATGTTCAAATCTCAATCGGAAATTTAGGAATTACAACCCAGAATAAAAATTATGCTAAAATTAATTGTTGACGAAAATATTGCTTTTGCGGAGAAAGCCTTTAATCAGTTTGGAAATGTAATATTGTTATCAGGTCGAGAAATTACAAATTCAACTTTAAAGGATGCTGATATTTTAATAGTTCGTTCTATTACTAATGTTAGTAAAGAACTTCTAAAAAACACGGGTGTTAAATTTGTTGGAACTGCAACAATTGGAACAGATCACATTGATTTAGAACATCTAAAAGTTAACAATATTTATTTTGCTGATGCAAAAGGTTGTAATGCTTATTCCGTTGCAGAATACATTGTTGCAGCACTATTAAATCTTGCTGAAAGATTTGATTTTTCGCTACAAGATAAATCAATTGGGATTGTTGGAGTTGGTAATGTCGGAAGTAAAGTTACAAGGTTTGCAGAAGCACTTGGAATGAAGGTTCTGTTAAACGATCCACCACTAAAACGAAATGGTGAAAATAAAAATTTTGTTGAATTAGATGAGATTTTAAAATGTGATATCATTACACTTCATACTCCACTAAACTTAAATGGAGTTGATAAAACTTATCATCTTTTTGATAAATCTAATCTAAACAAATTAAAAGATGGAGCAATTCTTATTAACTCCTCGCGTGGTGCTGTTGTAAAGAATTTAGATTTAATAAATGCAATTGATAAAAAAAATCTAAAAGTAGTTTTAGATGTTTGGGAAAATGAACCCGATTTTAATGAAGATTTGTTAAACGAAGTCTTAATTGCAACTCCACATATTGCTGGTTATTCGTACGAAGGAAAAGTAAAAGGCACTAAGATGGTTTATGAATCTCTTTGTAAATATTTAAATGAAGAAATTACTTTTGATTTTAAATTAGATACTCCACCAAATTCCATCTTACATTTTGAAGATGAAACCAATATTGAATCTGCCTTAAATAGACTTATCTCAAAGATATATTCAATCAAAAATGATGACGATAAAATGAAGAAAAGTTATATAATGAATATGCAGGAACGAATTGAGTATTTTGATTTACAAAGAAAAAATTATCCAATAAGAAGAGAATTTGACAACTATTCTATTGATTCAGAAAAGTTGTCTAAAAGGACAAAGGATATATTGGAAAAACTACGATTTAAATTATTTATTTAGAAGTTCTACTTAGTTTAAATTCAATAGGAATGATTAGCTGAACCTTCACTCGGGTTCCTTTTTGTAAGCCTGGTTTAAAGCGAGTATAATAAACAGAAAGCCTTGCATTTTCATCACAGCCATAACCAATTCCTTCCAGAACTTGCGCTGAAGAAACCTCACCATTTTTTTCAATATTTGCTTGAATTTTTACAGTGCCTTCAATTTGTTTTTCTCTGGCTAATTGCGGATAAACAAGTTTTTTATAAATGGTATTCATTCCGCCGATAGGTTCAGGCATTACTTCAACCTCAGAGAAATAAATACTATCAGCATTTAGTGTAATCACTGGCTGTTCAACCGGGGGCAAAATAAATTCATCTTCACTACTGTTATTTTTTTTCTTTTCCTGTTGCTCTTTCCATTTGGCAATCAGCTTGTCACGATCTTCTTTTCTAAACTTTCCCACTAAAAGATATTCCTGCCCATCTCTTTTGCCCTCCTCAAAATAAGCCTGATCGATTATTGTTCCTAAAGAATCAAAGTGAACATAAGGTCCTATTCTTTTTCCATTTTCAATAAAGTAATTTTCTTTTGTTTTTCCATTAGGATAATAATTAGTTACTCCGCCTTCAACTTTATCATTGATGTAATTTCTTTTTTCTTTTGGATTCCCATTTTCCCAATAGAATAAAGATTCACCCTGGCGAACGTTTTTTTCATACACCACTGCTGCTTCCAGATTTCCATTTGGATAATATGTTTTAATGGTATCAAGTTGTGCTGATACATTAATCGTATAAAGAATGAATATTGATACGAAAACAAACTTCATTAAATAGACCTGATAAATTTTTGTGGCAAAAGATAATATTTAATTATGTGTAATTAGAGGCATAATTAAGGTGATGATAAATAGGATTATTGCAATCCCAAAAAAGAAATATCCAACTTCAGCATCAAATTGAAGAAGACCAATTTCACCCAATAAATAATGCCAGTCATGATAAACTTTATTACCCCCAAGTAAAGGCAATATTCTTGCTTGAGCATCTGCAGCATAAACGGAAATGTTAATAAAATTTTGCCCAAGCCAAAGTAACGAGAATTGCATTCCAGTTCTATATTCATTTCTAAAAAAGTAAAAGAAAATTATCGATGGGAGAATTATTTGCATTAAAGTTCCGCCAAGAGTGTAGATGTATTTTCCAAAAAACATAAAGAAAAAGTGCCCTGCTTCATGAATAACCAAATCTGCATTATCAATAAATCCATAATCGCCACGATTAAAAACCCAATAAAGTGCAATCGGCAAAATAATAATGGAAGGGATCCACCTTTTAATTTCATCCAAATTAGTATGAGGTTTAGATTTTTTTAGACTAAGCTCGATTTCTTTCTTTAATTCATCATCCATAAAATTGCTTAAATAAAAAATGATATTTAACTTGGCAGTGAAATTAACTAATCTAAACCCATCGTTCAATTGTTTATAAATAAAAAGAGAGGCGCTCTATGAGACAAAACGTATTAATAATTTTCAGTGTGATGATTTTATGCTTCATCTCTGTAGCACAAGATTTTAGAACTCCACGCCCTAGTCCCGATGCAACTGTTTCGCAATTTGTTGGCGTTACAAAAATCACAATTGATTACAGTAGTCCCGCAGTTAAGGATAGAAAAATTTGGGGTGAACTTGTTCCATTTGGACAAGTTTGGCGAACCGGCGCAAATGAAGCTACTACAATAACATTTACTGATGCCGTTAGTATTAATGGGAATGAATTAGTTGCAGGTACTTATGCAATTCATTGTATACCAAAGGCAAACGAATGGGAAATAATTTTCAGTAAAGATGTTCCTGTTG
>Ga0180072_1000015_pt1 | contig 9743 bp, 9 predicted proteins | sample EasRiv93B_16_10D_FD_123009 | JGI IMG/M metagenome (GOLD analysis project Ga0180072, IMG submission 123009) | Soil microbial communities from meander-bound floodplain in the East River, Colorado, USA - East River metaG ERMLT293B_16_10D | ecosystem: Environmental > Terrestrial > Soil > Floodplain ... | reverse complement strand
TCTTCCATTTGAGCCCAGGGATTTGTATTTGTATTCCATGTTTCAACTTTAATTTTTAGCGAACCATCAATTTGTTGTTCCCAGATTGTCATATACTTTCCATTGTCCACCCATTCGGGCATATTGGGACCGGACATTGTCATATCATAAGTACCAATTTCAATTATAAGGTTTCCTGAAAAAATCATATCGGTATTATCAAGAACAAAGCTAGTTGTTTTCCAACCGGATTTTGCCTGCATTTCGCTTAGTTCTCTAACTTTGGCAATTCCCTTTACTGTTGGTTGATAGCTTGGCATTGAAATAATATCGTCAGTGTACATTGACATCATAGTTTCTGTATCATTAGCCAACATCGCCGTAACCAGAGTCTTATTCATCTTTTCGACTTCTAATTTTAGCTTTTCGTTCTCTTGTGCAAAAATTGTTGATGAAATAAAACAAAGCGAGATGAAAATTAAAAATAGTTTTTTCATTGAGCCTCCTATTAAAAAAAATTATTATTTGTTGTTCCTTCAAACTAAATCTAAAAAAGATGCTAATTGTTTACAACAAAATTGTTATTAAATCTTGAGTATTCCTTTTCGTATTTTAAGTTTGATATGTAAAAATAATTAAATCATTAAGAATGCTAAAAACAGATTACGGAAAACTTGCCGAAACTTATAACAAGCGATATGCTGCAAATTATCTTGTCAATATCGAAAAGGAACTAAAGAATTTAATCTCTACAAACAGTTATAAAAACATTTTAGAAGCTGGCTGTGGAACAGGAAGATGGATTAGTTCACTTGAAGATGAAAGCGAAAAGATTTTTGGTTTAGATTATTCGTTTGATATGATGAAAATTCCCAAAGCGGAAAAATCATATCTAAAGCTTATAAATGCTGATGCTATTCATATTCCATTTAAAGATAATACTTTTGATTTGATATTTTGCGTAAATGCAATTCACCATTTCCCGGATAAAGAAAAATTTGTTGCAGAGTGCAAACGAACGTTAACAAACAAAGGGATGCTTGCTGTTTTTGGTGTCGATCCGCATATTGATAAAGATTGGTATGTTTATGATTATTTTGATTCCGTTTATGAAGGTGATTTGGATAGATTTCCTTCGCTGGAACTATTAAAGAGATTTTTAGAAGCAGAAAAGTTGGTGGAGATTGAAATTAAAGTAGTGGAAGAAGTTTACAATGAAAGAATAGGCAATGATGTTTTGAGAGATCCTTTTTTAGAAAAACACAATTGCTCACAACTTGCAAATCTTTCGGATGAAGAATATCAAAGAGGAATTGAAAAGATTAAAAATCAAACAAAGAAAAATCCTGAAACAGTTTTTAAAACATCGGTTATCTTTTATATTGTAAGTGCAAAGAAAAATAAGGAATAAAAAATGCCTATAATTATAAAATCACCAACAATAATTGAATCTGCCGGAAACAAACCGAAAATAATTGAAGAATATTTTGGAAGAGTTAACTCAAAAACTGAAGCCATAAGCATTGCAAAAATGACAAGTCACCAAGGTTGGGTTGAACCGGGACAAAGACCGGAGTTTGATGAATATACAATTGTGTTAAAAGGAATTTTACAAGTTAAAACCGAAAAAGAAATAATTGATGTTAAGGCAGGCTCTGCGATCTTAACCAAAAAAGGAGAGTGGATACAATACAGTACGCCTTATGATGGAAGTGTAGAATATATTGCTGTTTGTTTACCCGCATTCTCTCTCGAAACTGTGAATAGGGGCGAATAAAAAAATCTGGATTTATGGAATAATTTATGATGAGCTTTTCTAATCACACCTAATAAAGAGTAACTGATTATGAAAAGTATGCATGCAAAAATTTTATCCTTAATTATTTTACTTTCAACAAATATCTTACCCCAGCTTGAAGAAGATTGGCAAGGCTATAAAGTAGGTATTCCATTTATAAAAATTTTGGACAAACGACCAATTCTTGTTTCAGATAAATATCAAACTCAGGTATATCCTCCGGAAACAAGTTATAAAATCGATGGATATGTTTACAAATTAGAGTTAACAATTTCTATTAGTGGTAATAAAGCAGATTTTAATCCGCCCATTTCAATTGTAATAAAAACTCCAGCAAATGAAGAAAAGACATTCACTTTCAATGCTGATAGAAATTCATTACTCTCAAATAGACTTTATGAATTTGAGTGTGAATAAAGATTAAAATATACAGGTTATATTGAAGTGGGATTTTTAAGAAAGTTTAGTGATTCCGCAACCCCTGCTCCTGTTTATGAAACCGGATTACGATTAGAGTAGATTGTTTGTCTTCTCACAATTAAGAACAGAATTTATTTCCCTTCTTTGATATGAAAAGTATATTGTAAAAACTTGCAATTTTTATCGTTATTTCAATATTTATGCACAAATCCTTGTGGAATATTATTTGACTATAACAAACGACAATAAAAAGAAGGCATCCTATCAATGTTTGAATTTGGTTTTACAGAAGAGCAAAACATGCTTCGCGATATGGTTCGTGATTTCACCAACAATGAAATAAAACCTATTGCCGCTAAGATTGACGAAGAAGCAAAAATTCCCAGAGAGTTAATCACCAAAATGGCTGAGCTTGGTTTTCTAGGAATTTCATTTCCGGAAGAATACGGCGGCGGCGGATTTGGCGAAGTTGGTTATTGCATTATGCAGGAAGAAATTTCCCGCGGCTGTATGTCAACCGCAACATTTATAGGTGCTCATCAGTCAATTGGAACCAATGCAATTTTTAACGGTGCATCTGAAGAACAAAAGAAAAAATTTATTCCACCCCTTGCCTCAGGTAAAAAGATTGCCGCCTTTGGTTTAACAGAAGCACAAGCAGGTTCTGATTCTTTTCATCTAAAAACCAAAGCAGATATTGTTGGTGATGAATGGGTTATCAATGGTGAAAAACTCTGGATTACTAACGGAGGTATTGCAGATTTTATTTCTTTGTTTGCACGTACTGAAAAAGGAATTAGTCTTTTTGCTGTTGATACAAATGTTCCAGGTTTTAAAGTTGGTCCACCAGAAAAGAAAATGGGAATTAAAGGAAGCGTAACAAATGCACTAAGTTTTGAAAATGTTCACATTCCCAAAAATCATTTAATTGGAACTGACGGCAGAGGATTTATATATGCAATGAAACCTCTTGATGCTGGTAGGCTGGGACTTGGGGCTGCTTGTCTTGGCGTTTCAAAAGAGCTGCTTGAACTTTCTACAAAGTATGCAAAAGAACGTGTGCAGTTCGATCATCCGATTTCGCACTTTCAGGCAATACAGTTTATGATTGCAGAAATGGCAGTTATGATTTACAATATGGAATCGATTGTTTACCGAACTGCAGTTGATTATGATTTAAAGAAAGATATTTCAAGACAATCTGCAATTGTAAAATATTACTGTTCAGAATCTTTGGATAAGGTTGTTGATTTTGCTGTTCAGATTCATGGCGGAATGGGCTATTCACAAGAACTTCCTATTGAAAGAATTTATCGTGACAGCCGAATCAATAGAATATTTGAAGGAACAAATGAAATTCAAAAAGGAATTATCGCAAGAGAAGTAATTAAGAAAAACGGGAAAATTTAATCCAACTAAAAGATTTAGAGAAAAAAATGCCAATAAAAAAATCAGTTAAAAAACCGGTTGCAACTAAAGCAAAATCTAAACCGGCAAAGCTTTTTTATTATCGTATATTTTTTGACGATAATGAAAAGAAAAACTATATGAAGAGTACGCTAACACATAAACAAGTAGAAAAATATTTAAAGGTTTATGAAAAAACTCATCAGAAGTTTTTAAACTCAGAGTTTGTTGATTACTTAAAGAAGTATGATAAAAAAACAGAATTAATTGAAATAAGCGATATCTCGTATTAGTAATACTGTCTGCATCGCTTTCTATTCCCGGCGGATTGTTTGTTGCCTCCTTCAATTTTGCCGGGAATTGTTATTTGTAATAATTATCATTCCCGCAAACCTGCTTGCAATAAAAAGGAGCGGCAATCTATTTAACAACTATTTACTTCACACTCTTTTCTTTTATACCTAATTTTGAGTTGTAAATTTTAAATCATTTTTGCATCAACTTACGAAAAGGCAAGGATATGAAAACTTCTATAACGCTTCTAGCCATTTTAGTATTTGTTTTATCATCATTCATAAATTCACAAACTAAAAACAAAGGTGTTTTTGTTGAACCTAAAGATGGTTTCTATAAAGAAGTAGAAAAGGGAATTAATGATTTTAAAAATCTGACCAAAGAAAAAAAGAAAAGTTTTAAACTGGATTTTACCGGTATAAATCATCCGCAATCCAAAGAAGAGTTTAAATATTACTGGCACAACGAACCTGTTTCTCAGGGACAAACAGGAACCTGCTGGTCTTTTTCTACTACCTCATTTTTTGAATCTGAAGTTTATCGCTTAACAGGAAAGAAGGTTGAGCTTTCTCCAATTCATACAGCTTATTGGGAGTATGTTGAAAAAGTAAAAGAGTTTGTTCGCACACGCGGTAAATCAATTGTTGAAGAAGGTTCTGAAGCAAATGCTGTTACTAGAATTTATAAAATGTACGGCGCTGTACCTGCTGAAGTTTGTACGGGATTATTACCTGGTCAGCAATATCATGATCATAGCGATATGGTTAAAGAAATTCAGACCTATTTGCAAAATGTAAAAACAATAAATGCCTGGAATGAAGATGAAGTTGTTGCAGTTACCAAATCAATTCTAAATCATTATTTAGGCGAGCCTGTTTCGGTAGTAGAAATTGATGGAAAGAAATATTCACCAAAAGAATATCTTACAAATTATATAAAGTTAAATGTGGATGATTATGTTGATGTTCTTTCTTATATGCAGCAACCATATTGGCAGCAAGTTGAGTATGAAGTTCCGGATAACTGGTGGCACAATAAAGATTATTACAATGTTCCACTCGATGATTTTATGAAGACACTTAAGAATGCAATCAAGAACGGTTATACATTAGCAATTGGTGGTGATGTTAGTGAAGCTGGTTATGATAGCTGGGCAAAGTGTGCAGTTGTTCCAACGTTTGATATTCCATCCGAATACATCGATGAGTATTCAAGACAATTTCGTTTCAGTAATGCAACAACAACTGATGACCACGGAATCCATTTGGTTGGATATACAGAGAAAAACGGAATAACATGGTTTTTAATTAAAGACTCCGGCGCAGGTTCACGCAATACTGGTGATAAAGGTTACTACTTTTATCATGAAGATTACGTTAAACTAAAGATAATGGATTTTATGGTTCATAAAGATATGTTTAAAGATTATTTTTCAAAACTTATTAAATAGTAATAGAACACGGATGGTGCTGATAACGCTGGTTAGCGCGGATTAATCCGTGATGATCCCTTTAATCCGCCTCCTCCGTGTTCCATTGTTTTAGAAAATTTTAATTGCGGCTCACTTATGTATGATTTTATTTTCAAGCCCTTCTATGAAATGACGGAAGATGACTACAGAACAGTCGGATTCAAATCTGGATTAGAAATTCATCAACAACTTTTCACAGAGAAAAAACTTTTCTGCCGCTGTCCTGCAGGCAAATACACAAGAGAATTTGATGCAGAGATCTTGCGCCATATGCGCCCCACACTTTCAGAAATGGGAGTTTATGATGGCACAGCTTTGATGGAGTTTAAAACTAAGAAGAATATTATCTATCACATCAAACGAGAAACAGTTTGTACCTACGAAATGGATGACACGCCGCCATTTTTAATAAATGAAGATGCGCTTGAGATTGCAATCGGAATTGGAATGTTGTACAACTGTAATGTTGTAGATGAAATTCATATTGCACGTAAGCAGTATTTAGATGGAAGTATTCCAACCGGGTTTCAACGAACTGCAATTTATGCACTCGATGGATGGATACCGTACAAAGATAGAAAAGTAAAAATTGTTCAGATGTCTATTGAAGAAGATTCGTGCAGAGAAGTTTCTGATATCGGTCACGATAGAATTTATCTGACTGACAGACTAGGAATGCCGCTTATTGAAACTGTAACTGAACCTGCAATGAAAACTCCACAGGAAGTTGCAGACGTTGCATGGCAATGCAGTAAACTTGTAAGAAGCACACAAAAAGTTCGTCGCGGAATGGGAGCTGCTCGCGAAGATGTAAATGTAAGTGTTGAAGGCGGAACTCGTGTTGAGATAAAAGGAGTACCCCAAATAACATTAATTCCACTTCTTACATATAACGAAGCGATGAGGCAGTGGAATCTTTTACGATTAAGAGAGGAGTTAAAAAAACGTGGAATTACCCCCGAAACATTTAAAGCTGAATCTTATGACATTACAAAATTGTTAAAGAAAGTTCATTACGCCCCGCTGAAAAATGCTGCTGATTCTGGAATGAAACTTAGCACGGTTGTATTAAAAGGTTTTAAAGATTTACTTCACTGGCAAACACAAACGGATACATATTTCTCTAAAGAAATTTCTGATCGTGTCAGAGTGATTGCTTGTCTTACAAATATTCCAAATCTAATTCACTCAGACAGTAAAAGTGATACTATAAGTTCAGCTGATTGGTTAAAAGTTAAAAAGTTTACAAACGCTGCTGATAATGACACGATGGTAATAGTTTGGGGAAGCGAAGATGATGTGCAAACAGCTGTGAATGAAATCATCATTCGCGCAAAAGAAGCAACTATTGGAATTCCATCTGAAACACGACAAGCAATGAGCGATGGAACAAACGGATTTGAACGTATCCTTCCCGGTGCAGATAGAATGTATCCGGATACAGATCTTCCACCGAAAAAAATTACTAAAGAAAAAATTGAACAGATAAAATCATGGTTACCCGAACAATTCTGGAAAAGAATTGAATGGTATATCAAACTAGGAATTCCCAAAGATACAATTGAAGAACTTTCTGTTTCAAACTATGCGGAGCTTTTTAAGAAAGCTGTAAACGAGTGGAAAATTAATTCAACCACTGTTGCCGTATTTCTTATTCAATATCCAAAGAGATTGAAGAAGCAAGGATGCATGATTGAATGGCTGCATGAAGGAATGTTTGAAGAAATTCTAAAATCTTATGCGGATGGAAAAATTCCTAAGGATGCTTTACTCACAACATTGAAAACCGTTGCAGAACTTGGAATGTTTACCGAAGAAATAATTCAGAATCCTGCAACCGAAAAAGAAGTTGATGAAATAATTGATATTGCAAATTCAGAGTGTGATAAGATGACTATTTATAATCAAAACAGTAAAAGTATTTTGTTGATGGGAATGATAATGAAAAAACTTCGCGGACAAATCTCTGCAAAAGTTGTTGCGGATAAAATTGGTTTCTCAAATTAATTGAGTTTAATAAATATGAATAAAGAAACTGCAATTAAAATATTTGAACAAAAGAAAATACGCTCACATTGGGATGATGAGCAAGAGAGATGGTATTTCTCTATTATAGATGTAATTGGAGTTTTAACCGAAAGTACTAATCCAAGGAAGTATTGGAGTGTCTTAAAAACTCGCCTTAAAAAAGAAGGAAGTGAGTTGGCTACAAATTGTAGTCAACTGAAAATGCTATCAAATGATGGCAAAAATTATAATACCGATGTTGCTGATACAGAGCAACTTTTCCGTTTAATACAAAGCATCCCATCACCCAAAGCTGAACCATTTAAATTGTGGCTAGCTAAAGTAGCTAGAGAACGTATTGATGAAATTGAAGATCCTGAAATTGGTATAGATCGTTTAATGGAAACATACCTTAAAAAAGGATATAGCAAAGAATGGATCAATCAACGACTAAAGACTATTGAAGTACGAAAAGACCTTACTGATGAATGGGAAAAACGTGGTGTATCAAAGGGGCAAGAATTCGCGATACTTACCGATGAAATTACAAAAGCCTGGAGCAGTTTTTCTGTTAAGCAATACAAAAAGCATAAAGGATTAAAAAAAGAAAATCTAAGAGATAACATGGGCAATTTAGAACTTGTTCTAAATATGCTTGCCGAAGCAACCACAGCAGAAATTAGCAAAGAAAAGAAACCAAAAACATTTACTGAAAATAAAACCATTGCTAATCAAGGAGGAACAATTGCTGGAAATACTCGAAAGGAAATTGAAGTAAAAACAGGCAAGAAGGTGGTTACAAGACTTAATGCAAAAAATTATTTAAATGATAAAAAGAAACTAAAATAATGGCTGAGATAAATTTAGAAGATTATAAAGGTTATCGTGGAGTTGCATTAAACACTCTGCAAAAATTTAAAACACCAATCTGGAGCGATGTAGAAATTCTTACAGACGAAGGAAGTTTTAAGGGATTAATTTTACCTCGTTCAGAAACCGCGGATGAATTTCACATCGTTCTTAAAATGCCGATTGGCTATAACATTGGAATAGCTGCAGAAAAAATTAAAAACATAAAAATCTTTGGGAGACGAGAAGCGAAATACAAGATTCCTGAAAAAGATTTTCCTTACGATCCTAAAAAGCCAAATGTAAAATTACTTGGCACAGGCGGGACAATAGCTTCGCGTTTAGATTATCGAACCGGCGCCGTAATTCCTGCATTTTCTCCTGGTGAGCTTTATGGATCAGTTCCAGAGCTTGCAGACATTTGTAATCTTGATACTGAAAAGTTGTATGGTGTGTTCAGCGAGAATATGGGTCCCGAACAATGGATAGGATTAGCAGAAGCAATCGGAAGAGAAATTGAAAAGGGCATTCAAGGAATTGTAATCGGACATGGAACAGATACAATGCATCACACCGCGGCAATACTTTCTTTTATGGTTCAAGATTCTCCTGTTCCGATTGTTATGGTTGGCTCACAGCGTTCGAGCGATAGACCATCATCCGATGCAGCATTGAATCTAATTCATTCTGTAACAACAGCTGCGATAAGTGATATTGCAGAAGTAATGGTTTGTATGTTTGGTCCGACTAGTGATATGTATGGATTACTACATCGAGGAACACGAGTAAGAAAAATGCATTCAAGTTATCGATCAACATTCAGAACGATCGGTGATATTCCAATCGCAACTGTAAGCAGAGAAAAAGTTACTCCAATTCGGGATGATTATAAGCGAAGAAGATTTGATAACGATGTAAAAGTAAATGCTGTATTTGATGACAGGGTTGCAATCGTTTATTATTATCCGAATATGAAACCAGACATGATAGACTCTTTAATCGAAAATGGATACAAAGGAATTGTAATTGCAGGTACAGGGCTAGGACACGTAAATAAGCCATTATATCCAGCATTAAAACGTGCACAGGAAAAAGGAGTAGCGGTTTACATGACCGTTCAAACACTTTGGGGTTATGTGCAAATGTATGTTTATGATACCGGAAGAGATATGATGGAACTTGGCGTTATTCCCGCGGCTAATATGCTGCCAGAAGTTGCTTATATGAAACTTGGCTGGGCATTTGGGCAGACTGATGATATAGAAAAAGTAAAAGAAATTATGCTTACTCCAATTGCGGGAGAAATTACTGAACGCGAACCAAGCAATGGTTATTTAATTTATCAAGGCGGTTTACCTGAGGTTGAAGAGTTTATAAAGCAGTATAGGAAGTAAATCCCTGGTTGTTGACATTGCAACGGCGTTTACTATCTTATAAACACTTATTAAATTTATTTAGTAATCCACCATTTTAAAAGGGAATAAGATGAACCGGTTTACAATATTCTTTTTACTTGTA
>Ga0180072_1000014_pt1 | contig 9975 bp, 7 predicted proteins | sample EasRiv93B_16_10D_FD_123009 | JGI IMG/M metagenome (GOLD analysis project Ga0180072, IMG submission 123009) | Soil microbial communities from meander-bound floodplain in the East River, Colorado, USA - East River metaG ERMLT293B_16_10D | ecosystem: Environmental > Terrestrial > Soil > Floodplain ... | reverse complement strand
TTCTGATCCTCTGTTGTGGGGTTTGTGTTTACTCCTGATGTTTTATAGCTCATTCCCATATCTATATCTACATTCGCAAAATGTTTCTCAGACCACAAATCACACATATTCTCTGATTCCCACTTCGCTGCTTCTGTCGTGGTGCTCTTGGTTATCTTTAATGATCTGCCCATTGAGATTGACTGATCTGTTGCCCAACTTAAGGTTGATCCATCTGGCTCTGTGCCCTTCGTCCAGTATGATGGTAAGCCTTGTTCGAAACTGCCGAATTCGTTTATTCCGCTTTGAGCTTGCAGAGGATATTGAACTACTATCAGCATTATGACAAACAGACCTATCCACCATCGGGAAATGTTGCTAATTTTATACATAGCTTCTCCTTGAAATTAATTAATAGTTAATTATTGAACATTTGAACTTTAATACTTCCAGAAATATTATTATCAGAAAAGATATTAGCCATATCTTGTAAATGAATTTGTTTAGTAAGTAATTTTTGAACACTAATTTTTTTATTCACTAAAAGATCAATAGCCGGTTTGAATGTAAATGGATTGAGAAATGAATTGAAAATCTTCAACTCTTTTTGAAATAGATATTGAAGATTTAAAGTGAGATTCTGATCTTTTGGTGCAAGACCGAAAATAACCACCCTACCTCCTTTACCAGAAATCTTAATCGCATCTTCAACTGTGGCCTTACTACCTACACATTCAATAACAACATCCACTTGTGAGCCGGCCAAATCCTTAATCTCTTCAAATATTTTTTCATCATAAGGATTCAACGAACAATCAGCACCAAGTTCAATTCCTAATTTTTGTTTATACGAATCTGGTTCAATTAAAATAATTTTTGATGCCCCGGCATTTCTAACTAGCTGAATCATAAGTAATCCAATTGATCCTCCACCGATAACGACCACTGTATTACCTGGTTTAATATCCGCATGCTCAATACCTCTTAAGCAGCAAGAGAGAGGTTCAGAAAATGCAGCGATGGATAGATCAAAATCAAATGGAAGAATATAAGCCTGAGAAGCAGGAACAACAGAATGCTCTGCGAAGCCGCCATTCATAGTTACTCCTAGAGCTTTAAGATTTTCACAAAAACTAACCATACCTTTTCTACAATAATCACAATGACCGCAATAAATATTAGGATCAATTGCAACTTTATCTCCAATATCAAATTCTAAATCTGAATCGCCTTTCTCAATGATAGTGCCACTGTATTCATGACCAAGTATAACTGGGATGCTTGAAAGAGCTTTACCCTCATATATATGTCTATCAGTTCCACAAACACCGCAAGAGACTACTTTAATTAAAAGTTCATCTTTTTCTAGCGTCCGAAGGGAATAATCACAAAGGACGATATTTTTATTTCCATTAAATACTGCAGCTAGCATAATTTTTTATTTGAGTTTACAAATAGAAGTTGATTCTCTGACAATTAATTCAACTGGAATAACGATTTTTTTGTGCAAAGCTTTTTTATTTTTTATAAAATTTACAATTAGTCTGAGTGCTTCAATTCCCAGCTCATCTTTGGGAACTTTTATTGTCGTCAATGATGGATCCAGCATTAGGTCAGCTTCGATGTCATCAAAACCTATCACTGAAACATCCTTTGGAACTTTAAATCCATTTTTGTCTAAATAGTTCATTACTCCGATAGCCATAGCATCATTACCTGCAAATACGGCTGTTATATCCTTATTCTTTGTAAATAATTTTTTCGCTGAATAAAAACCAGCCTGCCTTCCGGAATAACTAGTATTAGTAAAAATAAAATTATTCTTAATAGGGATGTTCGCATTTTCTAAAGCTTGTTTGTAGCCTATTAATCTATCAGAGAGACTTGGATGATCAATATCTCCAGAAATAAAGCCAATATTTTTATGTCCAAGATTTATTAAATGATTTGTAGCTAACAATCCACCTTGAATATTATCTATTAATACTTGCGGATAATTATTTCCTGGAGGAATGTAATCAACAAAGACTGTAGGAATGTTGTAAGGGGATATTCTATCTATAAGATTAGTGGGAATTTTGCCTGCTATAATAATTCCATCAACACTTTTATTTAAAATAAATCGAGGTAAAATATCTTTCTCATTAAAATCCGGACTTATGGATGTAAGTAAAATATAGTACCCTTCATTTCTAGCTTCAAATTCGGTTCCTAAAAATATTCTTGTGTAGAAGGGTTCAGTTCTCAGAAAGTGATCATCAGTAAGAATAAAACCAATGTTACCGGTTCTGCCAGAAACCAAATCAATGGCAGATTTAGAAGGATGGTATTTGAGAGACTTAATTGCTTTTAGTACACGATTTTTTGTTTCTGCTGAGATACGTTTACTATCATTGATTACAAATGAAACAGTTGCTATAGATACACCTGCCTTTTTTGCTACATCTTTAATTGTTGATTTCATTATAAATTTGGTTAAACGTTTAACTTTAATTTAACTTATTTAACCATACAAGTCAAATTAATAATTTTAAATAATTTTTTTTGTCTAACATTTTATTCTCGTCTATACTGACTCCTGTAGATCTTATTTTTATATACCAAGTGATTATTGGGTTTTAACTCGGTTATAATAATCAACAGTTGTCAGGGAGTATCCAATCGATCAAAGGGATGAAAAAAGAACTACATCCTTTGGGTGATGATGCCTTTGTTAAAAACTCAATTTATATTAGCAATTTTTTTTAAAATGTGAAGTCATTGAAATTTATTATAGTAGCGTTTTTGTTGAGGTTCTTAAATTGATTTGATTTTGAGCTGAAAAGAAATAATTTATGATTTAGCAGAATTTTCCTGACTCTCCACAAAACACATCCCATCTGAAGTTGGATTTATTACTTTAAATAGTTCAGCTAATTCCTAATTAATTTTAACTTTGAATGAGTCGGATTTTTTACTTTCCGATCACATCTAAATAATTTAACCCCTAAAACTATTTGACAGTAATACCAACAAACATAATGTTAACTGTAATTACTGAATTGTATATTTGCGGTGCAGCTTACTAATGTTTTGCTGCTTAAAATTTTACCTAATTATTGCGGAGTAATAATGTTTGATTGGGATTGGAAAATTGAAAACAAAAATTATTTACAAAAAACTATTGAAAGATGCAGACAACAGAAAATTGTTTTACCTACCTTTAATGAACTGAAACATCCCAATAGTATTCCGGAATCGATTCAGAAAAAGCTTGAGGAAATTGATTTGCATGCACTTCATCCTTTAAATTTATTCAGAATAAACTGGCGTAATAATCCTCTAACCGGACGCATAGGCGGGATTAATTATTTTGAAATTCCTCGAGAAATTACAGGAGTCAAGCCTCGTATAATCGGGCTCGTTGGAAAGTTTTTTCCAACAGGTGCTCACAAAGTTGGAGCAACTTATGGATGTTTAGCGCCATATCTTGTAAGCGGAAAATTAAATCCCGAATATCATAAAGCTGTTTGGCCTTCAACAGGAAACTATTGCCGAGGCGGTTCATTTAATTCAGCGTTGTTATCGGTGCATGCAGTTGCAATCCTGCCGGAAGAAATGAGTAAAGAACGATTTGAATGGCTTAAAGAAATTGGAGCTGAAGTTTATGCAACTCACGGCTGTGAAAGTAATGTGAAAGAAATTTACGATAAGTGCCACGAACTTGAAGCAAAGAGTGATGAGTATCTTATACTAAATCAGTTTGATCAGTTTGGCAATGCGGTTTGGCATTATGAAGTTACAGGATATACAATTGAAAATTTATTCAATCAAATTAAAAATGGTAATCAAAGATTAAGTGGCTATATAAGCGCAACTGGTTCTGCAGGCACTCTTGCTGCCGGTGATTATCTTCGCACAAATTTTCCTTCTTTAAAAGTTGTATGTTCTGAAGCATTGCAATGCCCGACTTTATTAATGAATGGTTTTGGAGGACACAGAATTGAAGGAATAGGAGATAAGCATGTTCCCTGGATTCACAACGTAAAAAACACGGATGCTGTTGCAGCCATTGATGATGAACAAACTTTGAGAATTCTAAGATTGTTCAATGATCCCGAAGGACATAAATGGCTAACACAAATCGGTGTGACAGAAGAAAAAATAAAAAAATTATCCTACTTAGGGATTTCATCAATTTGCAATTTGCTTAGTGCAATTAAATTATCTAAATATTTTGAATACAACGAAGATGATGTGATCTTTACAGTTTTCACTGACTCAGTTGAACTTTACAACTCGAGACTTAATGAAATGGACAGTAATTGGGGAAAATATTCTGAAAGACAAGCTGAGGTAGATTGGACAAGTATATTCAAACATCAGGGTGTAGATTATTTTAAAGAATTATCTTACAATGACAAAAAAGCTATCCATAACTTAAAATATTTTACCTGGGTTGAACAGCAAGGAAAAAGTGTTGAGGAATTAAATGCCCAGTGGTATGATGAAGGTTATTGGAAGGAAAGATTTTCTATCGTTCCTAAATGGGATGAGATGATTAAAGATTTTAATCGCAATGTTGGATTGAAGTCTTGAAAATTTTTAAGAAAGATTAAATTATGTCAGATCATCCTATTAAAATTCTAAAGAATGTTTCTCTCTCTCTGGATGAAAACCAATTAAAAATTGTTGACATACAATTTTCAGATCGCATAGAAAAAATAATTGATAGAACTTCCATAAAGATTGATTGGAAAGAAATCAACTCTCTTGAAAAACGAAATAAATTTATTCAGCAAATACCAGAATCCGAATATCCATCCAACACAAAAATATATGATGGTGAATTTCTTGTTGTAATTCCGGGTGGAATTGATTCGCATGTTCATTTTGACACTCCTGGTTTTGAAGACAGAGATGATTTTGAACATGGTTCTACTGCAGCCGCTTTCGGAGGTGTTACAACGGTAATCGATATGCCTTGCACTTCCCTTCCTCCTGTTACCAATAAAAATAATTTCGAAGTAAAATTAAATGCACTTAAAAACCTAAGTCTTGTGGATTATTCTTTTTACGGAGGTGTTTGTGGAAATGACTTCGATAATAATATTAATATTGAAGAAAAAATTAAAGATCTTGCTGACAAAGGAGTTGCCGCTTTTAAAACTTATCTGATTTCCGGTATGAGTACTTTTACTGATTTAGATGAAGAAAGAATTCTACAAACGGCAAAGTGGATAAAAACCACAAACAAGCCAATGGCTGTTCATGCTGAAGATAAAAAAATGATTGTCGAGCGAACTGCAATTTCTAAAAGTGCTGGACAAAACAATTGGCAAGCCTACTATGCAGCAAGAGACGATCAAGCTGAAGCTAAAGCAATCAAATTGCTTGTTGAGATCGCAGAAAAAACAGGATGCCGGATTCATGTTGTACACTTAAGCTCAAAATTAGGATTGGATATAATTAAAGAAGCTCAAAGCAAAGGATTAAAAGTAACTTCTGAAACATGTCCGCAATATTTATTCTTTACACAAAAAGATTTTAGTAACTCAAAAATATCTGCTTATCTAAAAACTGCTCCTCCGGTTAAAAACGAAATAGATCGTGAAGCTTTATGGGAGGGATTGAAAGATGGAACATTATCTTTTGTCGTTACAGATCATGCCGGATGTAATCCTGAAAAAGAGAAATCCTCAAAAAACTTTTGGGAGATTTATGGTGGAATTCCGGGAGTTGAACATCGTGTTCCTTTTTTATTCAGCGAAGGTTTTTTAAAAAATAGATTAACATTATCCCAAACAATTAAATTATTATCTTCTAATGTTGCAGATTATTTTAATCTAAAAGATAAAGGATATATTAAAGAGGGATATGATGCTGATTTTGCATTGATAAATCTTTGGGATAAACAAGTTGTAAAATCTAAAGAAATGCACAGCAAAGGCAAATACACTCCGTTTGAAGGAGTTACTTTTAATGCCGTTGTAGAAAAAACTTTTTTACGTGGTAAATTAATTATGAACAGATCAGGAGATATTGAGCAATCTATTGGATATGGCAAATTCATTATAGCTGGATTTTAGAAGATAATTTTTACTAGAGTTTATTGTTTACTAATATAATTTAGAAACCGTTGAAACGGTTATTTATTAATTTTTATGAACACAAATAAAAATTTAACAATCACAAATGCCTGGATATGCCAGATATCTGGACAAAGAATCATTCCTGTATTTGGAGATATTTTAATTTCTAATGAACGCATTTCGGATATCATAAAAAAGGATTTTAATAAATTTCTTTTACAACCACTGCAAAGTCCTGATATAACTATTGATGCCGGTGGAAGAGTAATAACCATCCCGATGATAAATTTTCATGATCACTTCTATTCCCGTTTAGCAAAGGGACTTCCAATAAAAGGATCAATGGAAAATTTTAAACTGATTCTTCATAATCTTTGGTGGAAGCTGGATCTTGCTCTTGATGCTGAAATGATTCGTGCTTCTGCTCAAATGGCTGCTCTTGAGTCGATAAGAAATGGCGTTACATATATTTTTGATCATCATTCATCACCAAATTCTGCAATTGGAAGTTTGAAAATAATATCAGATGTACTTAGTGAATTTAATCTACGCGGAGTGTTGTGTTTCGAAACAACTGATCGTAATGGAAATCAACTTTCTGAAAATGGAATTACAGAAAATTTAAACCACTTTAGAAATTCAACCAGCGAAGATTTGAAAGCTATCTTTGGTCTTCATGCTTCTTTTACTTTGAATGATGATACCCTTAGCAAAGTTTCTGAATTAGTAAAAGAACTCGATCTCGGAATTCACATTCATTTATGTGAAGATAAAGTTGACAGAGAAGAAAGTTTTGCTAAATATAAAAATCTTCCGGTTGATAGACTTATTAAATTTGGTTTACTTAATGATAAAAGCATTCTGGCTCATGGAATTCATTTAACAGATGAGGATTACGCTTCGATAGCAAATAATGGCAGCGCAATTGTTTATAATTTAGATTCTAATTTTAATAACGCAGTCGGGCTACCGGAATTATTACACTCTCCATTCAAAATTCCAATCCTTACTGGAACTGACGGAATGAACTCAAATCCTGCAAGAACATTTAAGCAACTTTTTCTTCTTACCAGACATCAGGGAATGACATTTGAAGAGTCATTCGATTGGATTAAAAGAATTTATTTTGATCAACTAAACTTCGTGCAAAAATATTTTCCCGATTATTCTTTGCTCAACATTACAGATAGAGCTGACCTGATTATTTGGGATTACATTCCTCCAACTCCCTTTATGGAAGAAAATTTTTGGGGACATTTTATTTACGGAATTCTGGATCGTCCTATCCATAGTGTTATCCAGAATGGTAATGTATTAATGAATGATTTTAGAATTTCTATTGATGATTCAGAATACCAGAAAAACATTGCGGCGCAAGGAAACAGGCTCTATAACAAAATGTCAGAACTTAATTCAGATTAATCTAAGAGATATATAAATGGATCTTGCAAAAACTATATTGAATAAAGCTGAAGAATACAGTAACTACACTGCAGACAATTTATCAAAACTGATAAAGATCAAATCTTTAAGTGGAGAAGAAGAAGGCGTTGCTCATGCTTTAAAACAAATGATGGAAGAGGCTGGCTTTGATGAAGCTAAAATAGACGGGCTTGGAAATGTTATTGGAAGAATTGGAAACGGAAAAAAGATAATTGCTATTGATGGACATATTGATACAGTTGATTTAGGCAATGCTGAAGATTGGAACTTTCATCCTTTAAGCGGAGAGATCAAAGATGGGTTTGTTCTGGGAAGAGGAACTGTTGATCAGTCTGGTGGACCGGCAGCATTTATTACTGCCGGAAAAATCTTAAAAGAAATTGGATTGCCTGATGATGTAACGGTTTATTTTACAGGAACAGTGATGGAAGAAGACTGCGATGGACTTTGCTGGAATTACATTATTGAAGAAGATAAAATAAAACCAGATTGTGTAATTGTAACCGAACCGACAAACTTAAATATTTATCGCGGGCATCGCGGCAGAATGGAAATTGAAATTTCATTTTACGGTTTATCTTCACATGGTTCCGCGCCTGAAAGAGGGAAAAATTCAATTTATATGGCTTCAAAAGCCGCACTTGAAATAGAGAAGTTAAATGAACGACTTGCTGTTGATTCTTTTCTGGGGAAGGGATCGGTCACAGTTACTGAATTTATTTCATCAAGTCCCTCGTTATGCGCTGTTTCAGATTTTGCTAAAATTCATCTCGATAGAAGATTAACCTGGGGTGAAGATAAAGAGTTGGCTCTTAACCAGGTAAGAGAAATTGTTAAAGGAATGAATGCAAAAGTTGAATTACTTAATTACGAAAAGACTTCGTTTACCGGATTAAAATATGGTATGGAAAAATATTATCCTACCTGGAAAATAGAAGAGGATCATCGTGTAATTAAAAGCGGTATAAAAACTTTTTCGGATCTTTTTAATCAAAAACCTAAAGTGGATAAGTGGACCTTTTCCACAAACGGTGTAACAATAAACGGAGTTCATAAGATTCCGGTAATCGGATTCGGTCCTGGTAATGAGGAACTTGCTCATGCACCAAATGAAAAAGTTCCTATAGAACACTTAGTAAAAGCTTCAGCATTTTATGCACTCTTTTGTCACAATTTTTAAATAATAGCCCATAGCTTTCACTATTGGGAGTAAGATATAACAAAAAGGAAACCGTTAAAACGGTTTTTGTATGTAAATGCTTTTTAAAACCCACAACAGAAGTTGTGGGCTTACAAAAAACTAGCATAACTTCATTTATTGAGGGTGAAAGGCAACCCATAGCTTTAGCTATGGGGTAGAAAGATATAACAAAGCAAAGAAACCGTTTCAACGGTTTAAGGAGATGATCAAATGTCTCACTCACTTATAAAAATTTGGATCCATGGTGTCTTTAGTACAAAGAACAAAACATCATTGATAAATAGTGATTTTGAAGTGAAGTTATATAATCACATTAAAGAAAAACTTGAAAAAGATTTGGATTGCAAAGTAAGAACTATAAACGGAACAAATGATCATTTACATTTACTTTTCCAACTTTCACCTAATTTTAGTGTTGGAGATATTTTTAAAAATATAAAAGGTGAATCATCACATTGGATAAACCAATTAGATTTTATAAATACAAAATTTGCCTGGCAAATAGGTTATGGTGCATTTTCTGTCAGTGAATCGATGGTTGAAAACGTTGAACTTTATATAAAGAATCAAAAAGAACATCACAAAAAAATATCCTACGAAGAAGAAGTTGATTTATTTATAAAGAAATATGGACTAAAAATTATAAACCGTTAAAACGGTTTTTATTGGAGTATTCTTTTTTATTATCCCACAACTGAAGTTGTGGGCTGCTTATAATATTTATACAAATTTCGGAGAAAATATGGAATCAAAATTTAAAGGCAAACATTTTCTAACTTGTGAAGACTGGACAAAGGAAGAACTTGATATAGTTTTCAAAACATCATTTGAATTAAAAAAACAATTTCTTAATGAGGAACCACATCTGCATCTTCTGCATAAAACTTTATTTATGATTTTCTTCGAACAGTCAACACGAACCAGAAATTCGATGGAAGCAGGAATGACACAGCTTGGTGGTCATGCCCACGATTTAACCGCAGATAAAATGCAGTTGTCACACGGAGAATCAGCAAAGGATACAGCAATTATTCTATCAAGGATGGGACACGGTATCGCTTCACGAAATTGTTTTTATGGAATTGGAAATGATTATCTTAAAGAGATGGCTAAATATTCCAAACGACCCGTGATGTCTTTGCAGGATGATGTGTATCATCCTTTCCAGGGTCTGGCTGATCTAATGACAATCTTTGAACACTTTGATAAAAATCCAAAGGGATTAAAAGTAACGATATCGTGGGCGTATGCTGATACGCATTCCAAACCTCTTTCAGTTCC
>Ga0180072_1000013_pt1 | contig 9986 bp, 11 predicted proteins | sample EasRiv93B_16_10D_FD_123009 | JGI IMG/M metagenome (GOLD analysis project Ga0180072, IMG submission 123009) | Soil microbial communities from meander-bound floodplain in the East River, Colorado, USA - East River metaG ERMLT293B_16_10D | ecosystem: Environmental > Terrestrial > Soil > Floodplain ... | reverse complement strand
TTACTGATTCAAATTTGAATCTGAATTTTGACATTGCTTATCTCGTTCTTGTTATACTTTATAATTCTATAATTTCAAATAATCTTTTTAAAGTTGAGTCATACTCTGATGACTCAAATATATCCTGCTTAAGAAATGATCGAAGATAACTTATCTTGTTTAGAGCGTGATCAATCTGAGGATTACTTCCTTTTACATAAGCGCCAATGTTTATAAGATCTTCTGCTTCGCGATATGTTGATAGAATCTCATTAAAAATTATTGTTCTGTCACGATGCTGCTTTGTAACTATATCAGGCATTACACGGCTAACACTTTGCAAAGGATCAACCGCAGGAAACTGCCCACTGTTAGCAAGCTTTCTTGATAGGACAATATGACCATCAAGTATTGATCTTACTGCATCTGCAATTGGTTCAGTCATATCATCACCATCAACAAGCACATTATACAAGCCTGTAATCGAACCCGAATCTGTTGTGCCTGCACGCTCTAATAGTTTTGGAAGTGCTGCAAACACAGATGGAGTGTAACCTTTTGTAGTTGGGGGTTCGCCTATTGTTAAACCAATTTCTCTTTGTGCCATTGCAAATCGTGTAACAGAATCCATCATCAATAAAACATCCATTCCAAGATCACGAAAGTATTCCGCAATCGTAGTTCCGATGTATGCACCTTTCATTCTAACCAATGCAGATTTATCACTTGTTGCAACAACAACAACAGATTTTTTTAATCCGTCTTCACCAAGATCTTTCTCTATAAACTCTCTTACTTCTCTTCCGCGTTCACCAATTAAAGTAATCACGTTAACATCTGCGTCTGTGTTTCTAGCTATCATTCCGAGAGTAACGCTTTTGCCAACTCCACTTCCTGCAAAAATTCCAACTCGTTGTCCTCTGCCCACAGTAAGCAAGCCATCAATAGCTCTAACGCCGGTTTGCAAAACAGAATTAATTCTTTTTCTCTCTAATGGATTTGGAGGTTCTCTGTACAATGATCGGTAGGAAGAAACTTTAATCTCTCCTTTACCATCAATCGGGTTTCCAAGCCCGTCAATAACTCTTCCAAGTAATTCTTTACCAACACCAATTGTAAACATTTTTCCACCGGCAATAATCTCACACTTCGGAGAGATTTCATGAACTTCACCAAGTGCAATCGATAAAACTTTTCCATCACGAAACCCTACAACTTCACACTTACAAACTTCTTGTCCATTTTTATTTACAATTGTACAAACTTCACCTAGCGAAACGTTTGGACCAACAGAGACAATAACCAAACCGATAACATCAGTTACTTTACCATTCAACTTTATCAAATCAACATTTGCAATGTGATTTAAATATTTTTCTGCAAATTGTTTAGTTAGATCCAGTTGATAATTCAATGATTATTTAATCCTATATCCAGTTTTCTTTTTAACTCGTTTAATTGCGATGATATTCTACCATCTGCATTTCCTATCTCACTTTCAATAAAACATCCTCCCAATTCAATTCTATCATCTTTTTCAAATTTTATTTTCGAAAATGAATCTTTCATTTGAAACGATTTTCCTTCAACCACTATTGATTCATAATCTTTAGGATGTAATCTCACAATAATTTCATTTGCACCTAAAACTTTTCTCAATGATTCATCAAGCACATCTTTAAATATTGATTCTCTTTCTATCTCTCTCTTAAGAATTGCTTCTGCTAGAATAAATCCAACATTCATTACTAATTGTTCAAACTGCGATTCGAGTTGAATAGAATTATCATTAAGATCAGAGATCAAATTATTTAGTTCGGAATATTTTCTTAAAAGTCTTTCATTAAACTCACGCTCTATTTTTTCTTTAACAGCTACCTGCCCATCCTCAAAACCTTTTGTGTACTGGTTATGTAATGCACTTTGAATATTTTCTTTTTCCTGTTCCTCGCTTGTATGAAAAACAGTTTCACTGCTGGAGTATGCAGTAATATTTGTAGGTCTTTTACAGATCTTAATTACATCAGACATAAACTTCCTCTTTACCGCCTTGCAAATTCAAGGAAATCTCACCTGTTTCTTCAAGACTTTTAACAATATCAATGATTTTACCTTGAGCAATCTCAACTTCTTTTAACTTAACCATACCCATAAACTGAAGTTCTTCTTTTAACAAATCAGCCGCACGTTCAGACATATTTGCAAATATTTTATTCTTAAGTTTTTCATCAGTTACTTTTAGTGAAAGAGCAAGATCTTTACGGTCAACTTCTTTAAGAATCTTTTGGATGTCTTTATCCTGTATGTTTATTATATCCTCAAACAAGAACATCAATCTTTTAATTTCAAGTGCAACATCGCTGTCACGCCCATCCATCTTATCAAGAATATCTTTACTCATCGATACATTTAACCGGTTTAGAATTGTAGCAAGAGTTTTTGTACCGCCAACTTTGCTTACCGATTGGCTCATTGTAGAACCTGCCATTTCATCAACAACTCTTTCAATTTGTTTTAAAGTTTGCGGAGATACTTTTCCAAGCGTTGCAATTCTATATGCAACATCAGATCTGAATGGTTCAGGTAATTCTTTTAATGCTTCCGCTGTTTGATCTGGACTTAAATGACATAGAATTAGCGCAATAGTCTGCGGATGTTCTTTACTTAAAAAATTTACAAGCTGTGTTGACTCTGCTTTTTTAAGGACATCAAAACCTTTCAAAGTAGTTAATGTTCTTACTCTTTCAATTATCTCAACGGCTCTTTGTGGTCCAAACGATTTTTCTAAGACTGCCTGTGCATATTCCAAGCCGCCCTCCAATACATACTCACGCGCGGTAACCATATCATAAAAATCCCTCATTACCTTATCAACAGTAGCAGAGGGAATATTTTTGACACGGGATATCTCAGCCGAAATTTTCTCAACTTGTTCAGGGTCTAGATATTTAAAAACAGTTGATGCAGTTTCAATATTTAGTGCAATCAACAGCAATGCGGCTTTTTGAACTCCTGCAATTTCCGAATGTGCCACTTCTTCTGTTTTTCCTGTATTACTCATCTTCGTGTAACCATGCATTTATTAGTTTAGCTGCTTCAGTTGGATTTTTAGTAACATAATTGCTGATTTTTTCCTGCCTGTTTTTCTTGTTAATTGCTTCATCAGATATTTCATCTTCAATATCCCCAACAGGCAGCAAATCTTTTTTCTTTCTCATATCGGCTAAAACCTGGGGAACTTTTTTACTGCTGGACATACTTTGAGACATTGCCGGCTGCAAAGCATACTCCTGGTTTACGTTGCCAACAAATATTTGCTCATTCTTTAGTTTTGACATCAAGCCGCGGAGTAAGAAAATAGCACCAGCAATTGCAATTATAATAAGCAGCAGATTTGAAATTCCATCGGCATCTTCAAACCAGGTTGTGCTTTCTTCAACAAATTCAGCTGAAGGTGTTATTTGAAATGGAAGACTGACAATTGAAATCTGATCGTTTCTTTCAACATCAAGTCCAACTGCATTTTTAATTAATTCTTCTAATTTTTTTATTTGCTCGGGTGAGCGAGGTTCAAAAACAGTTTCAGTTACGTCTCCTTTTTTAACCTCTTTAGGTATGTCGTTTATTACTGCAGCAATACTTAAGCGAGTAATATTACCGCTTCCACTCACAACGCGTTCAATAGTTTTACCAATTTCATAATTGGTTGTACTGCTCTGATTGTTTTGTGCACTTGTATCACTTATACTTTTTCCTGCATTGTTGGAAACCATTGTCTGTTCACTAACAACAACTTGTTGTTCCGGATCATAAGTTTCCATTGTCTTTTCAACTTGATCAAAATTCAAGTCTGCATTAACCTGAACCATAGAATTTCCGTAACCAAGAATATTATCCAAAAGAGTTTGTGCTTTTTGAACTAAATAAGTTTCCACTGAGTTTTTTATTTCAAACTGCTTATTGCTGGAAAATGAAACTGAACTTTCATTATCTTCTTTCCACAGCAGCTTACCCTTTGTATCAATAAGTGTAATTGAGTTTGTTGATAAACCTTCTACTGCACTGGCAACAAGGTTTACAATTGACATCGAACTTGAACGTGGTAACACAAAATTATCTTTAAATTTTAATACAATAGAAGCGGTTGGCTGCTTTTGTTCATCTCTAAAAATTGTACGTTCAGGAAATACAATATGAACTCTAACGCCATCAATACCGGTAATGCCAAGGATTGTTCTTGCAAGTTCACCTTCGAGCGAACGCTTGTAGTTAAGCTTTTGCATAAACTCAGACATTCCCATTGTACTTTTATCAAACAACTCATATCCAATCGATCCAGATGTAGGAACACCTTTACCTGCTAAGCTTAATCTTGTTTCATACAATTTATCTTTAGGAACCTGGATTGTTTTTCCGTTGTCTTCTATCTTATAAGGAATTTTTTGCGCGTTCAAAAACTCAATTACTTTTGAAGCGTCATCAGTGGTAAGATCTGAATACAATGGCGAGTATGTTGGCTCGTTAAGAAAAGTTAAAAGTACGATCAAAAGGATTGTTGTTAAGACTGCTGATCCGCCAAATAATACTTTCTGTTGAAGTGAAAGTTGATTCAGCAGAGACATTACTGCATCAGTAGGTTTTTTACTCATAGTTTTTATATAGACATTCTGGTTAATTCACGATACATATCAACTGTTTTGTTTCTTATTTCCATAAGAAGTTCTAAGCTTGTTTTAGCTTTTTCTCCGGCAATCATCACATCGTGTATTTCGATTTGATCACCATTAATAAAACTTTGCGCTGATTTCGAAGCATCAATCTGTGATTTGTTGACATCTCCAATAAAATCGGTTAATAAATTTCCAAACTCTGCTCCAGGTGCTTTTTTAACATCCTGTTTAATTATTAATGAGGGCAGATTGCCGCTTATTGATTCAATAGCCATGTTATCCTCTCCTATCAATGTTTGTTCCTACAGAAATTCCATTCATTTTACCAGAACGCTCGTAGTAATAATATTCCATAATTTCATTTTTTTTTGCCGGATACATTTCTGCAAAAAACTTTTTTTCATCCGGATTTATATTTTCACTTTGTGCTTCAGCAGCATTTTTAATATTTGTCTTGTTGCTTTTAGCATTATTTAATCCATATGCCGAATAGTTGCCAATTGAATTCATACTTACCGCCATTTACAAATCTCCTATATTTCTAATGAATCTTTTGCCATTTGTTTAGATGAATTAAATGCAGTCAGATTAGCTTCATAACTTCTTGTAGCTGCAATCATATCCACCATTTCAGTTATTGTATTGATGTTTGAAAGCTGAACATAGCCATCTTGATTTGCATCAGGATGTTCAGGCATATACACGATATCGCCCTGCGTAGTATCATCTTTAATATTAAATTCTAATCCGTTTTTTTGCGGGGAATTAAATTCAAAAGTTGATGGAGCAGTGATATGATTTGAGTTTGTACCCGATAGTTTTATTGTACTTTTCATATCATTAAATGCTTCGTTAAACGGCATGTCTTTTTGTTTGACATTCATGATTTTTCTGCTAACAGGTTTGCCATCTTCAGTTCTAACAGTATTTCCGTTCGCAAGATTTTCTGCAATAAGATTCATCTTTTTGCGTTGTATGCTCAAACCTTTACCGCTTATTCCAAAGCCCAAAAAATTATCACCTATTTTCAAAATTTACCTCCGCCTTTTATAACATTTTGTAAACCCCTGTAATAATCGCCAATCTTTCTGGATGCAAATCTGAACTGGATTGAGTTAGCAGCTAACTCAGACATCTCCTGATCAATATCAACATTGTTAACGCCAGAAACATTATCCAGAGAATTATCTTTTGATATTTCAAACTCGGGTTTATTGTTTTCAGGAAGCTTTAAGTGTTTTGAATTTGTAGCTTTCATTTGTCCCATATTTTCAGAAAGAATTGATTTAAAATCCACATCCTGTCTTTTATAATTTTCTGTACCAATGTTGGCAATGTTTTTACTAATTACTTTGTTCTTGGTCGAACAGTAATCAATAAATTTTTCTAATGATTTTATACCGGATGAATGCATATTCTTTGTCTTTTTTGTTGATCAAAAAGACAATAATAGTACCAGTAAGAAAACTAGCAGAATGGCGATTATTTAAGCTAAATAGAAATGTGAATGGCTAAAAGTAAACAGTTGTCAGTTATTACTCAGAGTAGTCTAATGTTAATGATTTGGTTTGCCCGCAAGAACAAATGAACTTTATTTCTTTGATATTGTTATCAGCATCTTTGGTAAGAACTATTTTTATTCCTTCAGCATGATCTTCTTCAAAACAAATTTTTGAACTACCAGAAATCTGTACATCTTCAGCTTTAATCAAACCTGATTTTCTGGAGCCGTTTTTACAAGTAACTGAATTAAAGATTGCTTCTTCCATTAAATCATTCATATTGCACAAGCCTTATTTATAGCATTAGCGATGTTATCAAGCGGCAAAACCAAATCAGCATACCCGGCATCAACAATAGCTTTGGGCATACCGTAAACCACACAAGAATCTTCATCCTGTGCGATTGAATAACCGCCTTTTATTTTTAATTCTTTAATTGCATCTGCGCCATCTCTGCCCATTCCGGTCATTATAACGCCAAGAGCATATTTACCGTAAACTTTAATAACCGAGTTTAACATCACATCCACGGAAGGACGATGAAGTGTATCTGATGGTGTATCTGAAATTGAAATCATTGGATGATTATTCCCGGTTCTATCAACGGTCATATGAAATCCACCTGGAGCAATATAAACAACGCCGCCTTTAACAATTTCTCTATCTTCAGCTTCCTTAACTTCAACTTCACTTAGTCCGTTTAATCTTTCTGCAAGTGACTTAGTAAATTTTGGAGGCATATGCTGCACAATAAACATTGGTATCGATAATTTTTTTGAAAGCACTGGAATAACTTTCTGCAGCGACATCGGACCTCCCGTTGACACCCCTAAAGCAATTGCTCTATAACCAATTTGAGGAATTGTCTTTGATAAATAATCCTGCTTGGGAGTTAAAGGAGATAAGTTTTTTTTTGAACTAAGATTTTGAATCCGCTGAAGTCTTAAACCTAAAGATTTTTGACTGACTATTGCTTTTACTTTAGAAACAAGATCTTCTTTAATTTTAATGATGTTAACATTTACATAAGAAAGTTCTTTCGGAATAAAATCTACAGCACCGTATTCTAAAGCTTTTAAAGTATCTTTAGCGCCTTCTGTAGTAAGCGAACTAACCATTAACACAGGTGTTGGATGTTCCTTCATTATTTTTTGAAGTGCAGTAAGCCCATCCATTCTTGGCATTTCAATATCCATTGTAACGATATCAGGAAATTTGGTTTTAACCATTTCCACTCCTTCAATACCGTCTCTTGCGGTTGCTACAACTTCAATCTCACCTGAACTTTCCAGCATAAGAGAAAGTGATTTACGCATAAAAGCAGAATCATCAACTACAACAGCTTTTATTTTTCTTACCATTTTATTTTGCCGCTATGTGAAGTAATTCGTTTACATCAACTATCATAACTACAGAGCCATCGCCCATAATTGTAGAGCCTGCAATGCCCTGCACTTTACCAAAATAGTTTCCAAGTGATTTTATAACCACTTCTTTTTGTCCAATTAAACTGTCAACTTTTATTCCGTAACTTTTTTCTGCAATGCCAACCACTACAACATACTGCCAAATTTTATTTTCATCCTTCTCTTCAAATCCAAACAACACTTCTTCAACGGAAACAAGAGGCAGAACACTATCGCGCATTTTGATTACAGGTCTTTGATTTACCGAATAAATGTTTTCTTTGTGAACTCTTAATACTTCCAAAACTGTGTTTAATGGAATAACTATTGGTTGATCTTTTACTTTTACAATCATTCCGGGGATTATAGCGAGTGTTAGCGGAAGCTTTATTATAATCTTTGTTCCAACACCCACGGTTGATTCAATATTAATTATTCCACGCAGCTTTGTAATATTTGTTTTTACAACATCCATACCCACACCACGACCGGAAATATTTGTAACAACTTCAGCGGTAGAAAAACCAGGTATGAAAATTAAATTTAGAATTTCCTGCCTGGTTAATTCTTTTGCTTTTTCAGCAGAGATTAATCCTTTTTCAACAACTTTGGCTTTTATTATTTCAGGATCAATACCTTTTCCATCATCTTCAATAGTTATTATTATATTGTTTCCTTCATGTTCAGCCGATAGTGTTAATGTTCCAACAGGGTTTTTACCATTGGCTTTTCTGATTTCAGGCTTTTCTATTCCGTGATCAACACTATTTCTAACAAGATGCACAAGTGGATCATTAATTTCTTCAATAAGGGTTTTATCCAACTCAGTTTCTTCACCCTTTATAACAATTTCAATTTGCTTTTTTGCATCACGCGAAAGATCACGTACAAGACGAGGAAATTTGTTAAACACTTTTCCAATCTTTATCATTCTAGTCTTCATAACAACAAGCTGCAATTCATTTGTCATCAAATCAATTTGCTTTGTTGCATCAAACAGATCTCTTGAGAATTTTGTTCCTTCATTTTCAAGGGCAAATTCTGAATTTACCTGCGCCAAACGATTTCTGCCAAGCACTAACTCTGATACAATATTTAATAATTCATCTAATCTCTCAACATCAACACGAATTGAATTTTCAACTTTCTTTGATGAATCTTGTTTTACCTTATCAGGACTTACTGCTTTACTTTCAAATTGAGGCGCATCTTGTTCCTCATCAGCATCTTCAGGTTCATCATCATTATTAATTTCTGCATTTACTTCTAAAATTAGTTCAGAATTTATTTCTACTTTATTTTCTTTTGCACTTTCAGATTTTGAAGATTTTTTACTTGATTTCTTAGCAGACTTTTTGTTTTCAACAACTACACCCCCATTTTCAAGCTCAGTAATAAGCTCTGTTAACCCTTTAATTGTTTCCTCAACGTCAATATCTTCATTTTGATATTCTTCAATACTATTTAATAATGCTTTCATTTTATCGTAAGCAGAAAGTAATGAATCCATTATTGTTGCATTCAAACTTACTTCACCTTTGCGAAGTTTATTTAGAATGTCTTCACCTTTATGAGTAACACCTGTCAGTTTATCAAGACCAAGAAAACTAGAGGTTCCTTTAATTGTATGGAAATGCCTGAATACACTGTTAAGCAGTTCGTTATCTTCGGGTCTTTTTTCCATCTCAACCAGATCAACATCTAATTTTTCCAATATCTCTTTTGTTTCAACTATAAAACTCTCAACGATTTCCTTCATATCTGGATTGATGAGTATCGGGTTTTGATTTACTTTGGACATAATTAATTAAACAATTTATCTATTTCTGCCTGAGATGCTGTTTGCATCTCTTTACTAAAGATTAAATCCACTTCTTGCTGCGGTACTTCAGATTTGGAGTATCGTGCATTTGGATCGAATGAAGCTCCTTCGGGAATATTAAGATTTGAATCGTGTTCTGATATTTTTGTGTTATCAAAATCTTCAATTAACGAAGAAAGACGATCCTGTACTGATTCTATTAGATGATTTACAGTTGCTAACTGCTGCGATGTTATATCCTGAACTTGAAGTGAAAGGGCAATACTATTAGAATCATTTTTCATTTTTCCAACTTTAAGAAGTAATACACCAAGTTTTTCAGTATTGCAGTTCTTGTTAAGAAAATCTTTTATAAAAAGTTCAGCATTTTCTTTTTTAAGCATCGGTATCAAACTTAATAGAAAATCTTTTTTATCAGTTTCTTTTGCTAAAACTTCAACCATTGTTTTTTCAATATCAGTCAAATCATCATTAAGCGAATCAACAAGATCTAATATCTCGGTAGTTGCCATTTCAGTTGCGCTGGTAACATTTTGAATTTGATTTGTGGCTTTTGGAATCTTAGAAGTGCTTTCAGCTATTGATCTATTTATGTTTTCCAGCAACG
>Ga0180072_1000012_pt1 | contig 10277 bp, 8 predicted proteins | sample EasRiv93B_16_10D_FD_123009 | JGI IMG/M metagenome (GOLD analysis project Ga0180072, IMG submission 123009) | Soil microbial communities from meander-bound floodplain in the East River, Colorado, USA - East River metaG ERMLT293B_16_10D | ecosystem: Environmental > Terrestrial > Soil > Floodplain ... | reverse complement strand
TCTCTCTCTTTTGACCCGGCAAAGTTAAAGAATATTTTTTTGTAAATCAGTTCCTGAGCGTTAATTTTCTGATGTAATATTTAATTCCAAATTTTTAACAGAGAAAGCATTTATGTATAAAAAGGTCGCACTTCTTTCGATGGACTCATTAGAGAACTTTCATACCTATGATAAACTTTTAATTGAACCAATGAAAACACTTGGCTGTATTGCCGAAGAAATTTCCTGGCGAAATGAAAAAGTAAATTGGAAAGATTATGATGCGGTAATTGTTAGATCAACCTGGGATTATCAAAACGATTCTGCAAAATTTATTAGTGTTTTAGAAAAGATTAATAGTGTCTCTTATCTTGAAAATGATCTTGATTTGATGAAATGGAATATGAATAAAAGTTATCTTTTTGATCTTGAACAAAAAGGAGTAAAAATTGTTGATACTATTTGGGAGAAAAGTTTTAACTCCAATTTAACCAGCGAATATTTTTACAAACTCAATACTGATGAAATAATAATCAAACCAAACATAAGTGCAAATGCTGATAACACTTTTAGATTAACCAGAGAAAAATTAAACGATAATCTTCAACAGCTAAAAAAAATATTTGGATCAAGGGAATTTATGGTTCAGCCTTTTTTGAATAACATAATTGATGAAGGCGAATACTCCTTATTCTTTTTTGATGGAAAGTTCAGTCATTCTGTTTTGAAGAAGCCAAAAGAAAAAGATTTCCGTGTTCAGGAAGAGCATGGCGGAGATATTCAGCCAGCTAAAGCATCATCAGAAATGATAGTGATAGCTGAAAACATTATTAAAAAACTTTTCACCATTCCTTTATACGGAAGAGTGGATTTAGTTAGAACAAAACAAAATGAATTTGCTCTAATGGAGTTGGAACTAATTGAACCATCGCTTTATTTAAATAAAGATCAGCACTCTCCAATTAGGTTTGCAGAAGCTTTTTATGACAGATTGAAAAAGGTTTCCGGGTAAATATTTCCAATCGTTACATCTAAAATAATTTTTAACGAAAAGATTGTCGCAATAATCTACTTATTAATGTATTTTCGAAGAATCTGAAGATAGACCAGCCAGCATAATAATGGTACTTAAATTGTGAGTTAAGCCTAAACATCCAAGGCAAAAAAATGTTTAAGCACTTTTTACAATTAGTTATCATGATAATTTTAGCACAAACTTTAATATTGTCGCAAACAACATACTATGTTTCTGTAAACGGGAACAACAATAATAATGGACTAACTATCAACACAGCATTTGCAACACTTGAGTATGCTTCAAATGTTGTTTCCGCGGGAGATTCGGTGCTTGTACTTTCCGGAAGCTACACTGGCTTTGATATCAGAACAAGCGGCACATCAACACAGCCAATAGTATTTAAAACTCTAAGCAATGATGTTATTATTAATGTGCGTAATCCAATAACAACTGATGGAATTAATATTGAAAGTGCCGATTGGATTGAGATACATGGATTTAATGTTATCAATCAACCAAGAGCGGGAATAAGAGTTGTTCTTGCCAACTTTGTTATGATTAAAAACAACACTTGTTCAAATAATTATAAGTGGGGAATCTTTACCGGATTTACAGATGACATTTTAATTGAAAGCAATTCGTGTTCGTACAGTCAGGATGAGCATGGAATTTATGTTTCCAACAGCAGCGATAGACCAACGATCAGAAACAACCACTCGTTCAACAACAACGGCTGCGGAATTCATATGAATGGCGATATTTCTATGGGAGGTGATGGAATTATCAGCAATGCAATTGTTGAAGGAAACATCATCCACGATAACGGATATGGTGGTGGTTCAGCAATTAATATGGATGGTGTTCAGGATTCTAAAATTTTTAACAACCTGATTTACAACAATCACGCAACCGGAATTGCTATGTATCAGATTGACGGTGCAGAAGGTTCAAAAAATAATAAAGTTTTCAATAATATAGTTGTTCATCCTGCAGATGGAAGATGGGCAATTCTAATTGTTGATGGTTCCACTGGTAACACTGTCTACAACAACATATTAATTAATAAACACAGTTTCAGAGGAAGTATTTCAATTGATGCGGCTTCTTCAACAGATTTTGTAAGTGATTATAATATTCTCGTTAACCGTTTAAGTGATGATGATGGAAGTTCAAATATGACTTTAACACAATGGCAGGCTCTGGGTTATGATATTCATTCAATGATCGCCGATCCCGAGGGCCAGATTTTTGTTAATCCCTTGACTGGCAATTTTCATCTTCTTCAAAATTCACAAGCAGTTGATGCTGGGACTAATTTAGTTTTGCCAATTGTTTTCGAAGATCTCGATAATATTTCCCGGCCACAAGGAAGCGGAGTTGATATTGGCTGTTATGAATACACAGGTACTACAGAAGTAGTTGAAGAGATCATTCCTCAATCATTTCAATTATATCAGAATTATCCCAACCCGTTTAATCCAAGCACAAAAATCAGTTGGCAGTCCACAGTCGGCAGTTGGCAAACTCTGAAAGTTTATGATGTCTTAGGAAATGAAGTTGTAGTTTTAGTAGACGAATACAAACCTGCTGGAAATTATGAAATCAATTTAAATGCAAACAACTTCCCAAGTGGAGTGTACTTTTATAGAATTCAAGCTGACGAATTAATTCAAACAAAATCTATGGTTTTAATTAAGTAGGAGAAAAGAAAATGAAAAAATCTCTGCAAAATTTTCTTTTAGGAATTATATTTTTTGTGAATATTCAGTTAGTGAACGCGACAGAAATAATAGTAGCCAATTCCACAGAATTACAAAACGCTATTAACAATGTTCAAGGGGGAGATACAATTACACTTCTCAACGGTATGTATGGTGATCTGACGATATCCGGGAAAAATAATAGTTCAACTGTTACTATAAGATCAAATTCCGGAGCCACTCCTGTTTTTACAAGCATCAACATCCATAACAGCAGTTATTGGGACTTAGCAGGTGTTGATATTAAACCACGATATACAAGTGGTGCTGATGGAACTGAGGCTGTGAATTTAGATGGCAGTTACCTTACCATAAAAAATTGTAATATAAATTATTCTGATGATATCTCTGACTGGACTGAATCGGATTGGCTGGCTCGTACTGGAAATGGAATTGTAATGGATGGAGCAAATTTAAATGTTCTTGATAATACAATTATAGTGGTTGATCATGGAATCGGCTGCGGAGCTTCAAATTCAATTGTATCAGGAAATCTCATTGCGAATTTTCGAGGTGATGGAATTCGGGGATTGGGTGATGATGTAATTTATGAATACAACATTATAAAAAATTCTTATGATGTTGATGATAATCATGATGATGGATTTCAATCATGGTCATACGGTCCAGGTGGTGTTGGAACAGGTGTTGTAAAAAATGTCGTACTCAGAGGAAACACGATCATAAACTTTGAAGATGCAAACCAACCTTTTAAAGGTAATTTACAGGGAGTTGGATTATTCGATGGAATGTTTGAGAATTGGGTTGTTGAAAATAATTTGGTAATTACAGATCACTGGCACGGAATATCATTCTATGGTGCTATTAATTGTAAAATAATTAATAATACAGTTGTTGACAATGATATTGAACCATCGCCTGATCCATGGATTATGATTACTGATCATAAAAACGGAACGCCATCATCTGGAGTAATTGTGCGAAATAATATTTCTACTGATTTTTCTTTTTCTGGCGGTGTGACCGAAGATCATAATATAGAAATAACGATGAACGAAGCATCAACTTACTTTGCTAATCCAGCCGGAGGGACCGGTAATTATCATATGATTGTTACAAGCCCGGCGATTGATGCAGGCAGTGGTGTTAGTGTACCGAATATTGATAAAGACGGTATTACTCGTCCACAAGGAAATGGTTTTGATATCGGATGTTATGAATCCACCGGAACAACAGAAGTTGTTGATGAAAATATTCCTCAATCGTTTCAATTGTTTCAGAATTATCCAAACCCGTTTAATCCAAGTACAAAAATCAATTGGCAGTCTCCAATTGGTAGTCATCAAACTATAAAAGTTTATGATGTTCTGGGCAATGAAGTTTCAACTCTTGTTGATGAATACAAACCTGCGGGAATGTACAATGTGCAATTTACAATGCTCAATTTAGCTTCAGGGATTTATTTTTATCAATTAAAGGTAGGTGACATTGTTCAAACAAGAAAAATGATTTACATAAAATGATAATAGATCAATCTTCTTTAATCAAATAGAGTAGATTGTCTTCAACCTTATAGTACATTGGAGCAATTTGCACTTTGGGATAACGCTGACGTAATCTTTTTGTTTCGCTTAGGATAAAATCTATTTCGTTATTGATTTCAAACATTGGCGCGTAGTTATTAAAATGTTCTTCAGCTTGTTCTAAAGTCCAACCGCCGTTTTCGGAAAGCTTTTCTATAAACTGTGTTTTCTTTGAAACAAGATTTACCATGCCGCAGTTGCTGTGCGCAATTAGTGCAATGTGTTTTACATCGCCAACCGAAATAGCAAATGAAACCTTAAACTCACTGTGGCGTAAATTTGCGCCGCCGGAACGAATTATAAAAGCAAAGTTATCCGGCATATGAAGATGTTTGCGATTATCCATACACATTCCAACCAATAACTGTGCATTTGAATATAATTCAAACTCACGATTTAGATTATGATATTCCAGAAGAAACCCTATGGGTGTTCCTCTATATTCAGAATTTATATCGCTTACTGTCGTTATGGAAATTAATCTGTTCATTTAAATTGATACTTTCTTTAATGCCACTTCTGTAGTTTCCTTAAGTTTTACTTTCTTATTATTTAGATAGTAGAAAACCAAAGCCGGAATTATAAAACCAACACAACTAATAATTAATTTAATTTCATAGACAAAAATGGAAGAAACGCTTTTTGCCGGGACAAATGCGAATGCAATTCCAAGCATACTCATTCCACCACCGATAAATCCTGCAGCCAAAGTTATAATTTTATTTTTGAAATACTCATTTTCGTTACCGTAAGTTGTGCGCACCTTTATTAGTGATGCAAACATATAGACATAGGGAATAAGTTGTAATACAACTGTAGTCTGAAGAAGAAACAAATACATATCACCAACAGAAGAGCCGATTGCGGCGATAACAATTACAAAACTTGAAGCAATCCCCTGAACTATTAATGCTACGTGCGGAGTGTTGTGTTTTGCATGGATTGTACCAAGAGCAGCGGGCAAATATTTATCTATCCCTATTACAAACGGAATTCTTGCTGCACCGGATAACCAGGCAGAAGTGTTTCCAGCCGCATTCATAATCATAAGTACTGCCATCGGAAAGACTATCCAGCCAAAACCAATAGCACTTGCCGCATGTTCTATACCTTGCAAAATACCTTCAATTATTCCAATATCTTTATAAGGGATAGCAATAAGTAATGATGAAGTAACAACAAGAAATAATAAAATTGTAGATGCACCGGCTATCATAACGGCTCGCGGAATATTTCTAGCCGGATTTTTTACCTCATCAGCAATAACTGATCCAAGTTCAAGACCCACATAGTTTAAGCAAACAATACTTAGCAATGCAAGAAACTGCCAGTTACCAAGTGAAGGAATAATTGCATCAATAGAAATATCATTTGATGCGCCGTGTGTAAAAGCAGTAATAATTCCAATAACTAATATTGTTACAGCGGTAATAAACGTTCCCGATGCTCCGAGATTTTGTATCCATTTGCCTACTCCAAAACCGCGAATGTTTAAATATGTAATAACCCAGAGTAAACCGAGAGATATACTCATCATAAAGAATGGATTAGAGGCTAATGAAGAGGTTGAACTGCCTCCAATGTAAAGTATAAACCCAATTATGTAAAACAAAAGAGTTGGGATATAAAAAATATTGTTAACCCAATAAGCCCAGCCGGAAACAAATCCATGAAAATCGCCCCACGCCTTTTTGTTCCAGACATAAATGCCGCCTTCTTGTGGTGCTCGGTTAGAAAGCTCCAAAACGGCGATTGCCTGCGGAATGAAAAAAAGAAAAAATCCGGCAAGCCATAACACTAAAGCAACAGGACCAGCACTTGCTACAACAGGAACACTATTTAAATTCACTAAAGCAGCGATTAGGAAAAATGAAAGGTCGGATAATCCAAGTACCCGTTTAAGGTGCGGTTGTTTATTCAATTCCTATGTAATTCTCCTTATTTTTTTTGCAAATATTATTCAATCAGAGCTTAATAACAATAGTCAGAAAATATTTTTTGCGCCTTCTGAAAAAACAGACTTAGATTAGTCATCCTGAATCCAGCTTGCCGGCAGACAGATTCATTTCAGGGTCAAACTATGGGATTCCAAAATAATCCGCCGTGGTGAACTGAATGATAGTATTCTTAAGTTCAATTTTTCAGACGCTGCTTGAAATTGTTATTGAACTTGAAAAATGTAACCGGCACTTCTTACGCTTACAATGTATTTGGGATTTGATGGATCATCCTCAAAGTGTTTGCGTAACCTGGCAATAAAATTATCAACGGTCCGTGTTTCAATATCAGGATTCATATTCCAAACATTTTCTAAAAGTTCTTTACGGGTTACAACTTTATCTTTATTCTCTATCAGGTACTTCATAATCATTGCTTCATACGATGTAAGTTGAAATTCTTTTTTACCCTTAAGACATTTTAAATTCTCAAAATTTATTTCGCTGTTTCCAAATTTGTAAAGCGGATTATCAATTACAACTTTTTGATACCATTTTTTTCGCCTCAGCATACCTTTAATTCTAAGCAACAATTCTTTAAGATGAAATGGTTTTGTAAGATAATCATCAGCGCCAAGTTCAAGCCCTTTAACACGGTCTTCAACTTGTGTTCTGGCAGTTAGCATTAGTATAGGCATCTGCGGAATTTTTTCACGAACATGTTTTGCAATTTCAAATCCATTAAAGTATGGAAGCATTATATCCAGCACAATCAAATCAAATTCGTTTTCATCAAAAAGTTTTATTGCTTCTCTACCGTCTTTTGCCAAGAAAACCATGTATCCTTCTGCCGTAAGATTGTATTCCAATCCCAAAGCAAGATTTTCTTCATCCTCTACTAAAAGGATTTTTGATCTATCTAAATACTCTTCACTCATTCTTAAAATCCTTTTTATTTTTCTTTATAGTTTTATTCTTTTCTATATAAATCGGCAATTCTATTTTAAACCCAGAACCCTTACCTTTTCCTTCACTAAAGGCAAAAACTTTTCCTTTGTGATTTTTTATTATCTCCCGAACAACGTATAGTCCAAGTCCTGTCCCTTTAACATTTGGAATGTCATTATCATATATACGATGAAACTTTTGAAAGATTTTCTTTATTTCATCATGCGGAATTCCAATTCCATTATCTGAAAATTCTATTTCTGCTTTCTTGGAGTGACGTTTAAACTTAATTGTTATCTCTAATGGCGAGACACTGTATTTTATAGAATTATCAACAAGATTATCGAACACGGTTTTAATAGAGTTTCTATCTAACAAAATATCACAACCAGCATCACCACTAAATTTTATTGCATTTTCATTTAACTTAAATTGTTCTGCAGATTCTAAAATAATTTTCTTGATTGTTTCATCAGCTTTATAAACTTCAAAATCTCTATTAAACTTTTTCTTATCCATCGAAGCAATTTCTAATATGGAATTAACAAGATTTTTTAATCTTTCCGCATCCCGCATCATCAAGCCATAAAACTCTTTTTTCTTTTCTTCAGGAACATCGCGGGAGTTTAGTGTTTCTAAGTAAAGCTGTATTGATGATAATGGTGATTTAAGTTCGTGTGTAACATTTGCAATAAAATTATCGTAAAGCGCATTTAATTTTATTTGGATATTTAAATGGCGAAAGATTAGCACAAGGCTTACAGATAATCCGGTAAGCAGCACTATTCCACCCACAAACGGAAAAACACTTGGGGCATCATAAACAATTTGCGGGGCAATTTTTTCACCAACCTGTTCGAATATTATATTGTTTGATACATACCAATAAATCCACAACAATAGAACAGCCAGCCACACAAGCTGTGCAAGAATAAAAATTACAAGGTTATAAACGAATGAATGTCTGCGTTTCATAAAAGTATAATATGTTTACAGTTTTTTTATTTTAACCAATTGTCACTCTGAGCCTGTCGAAGAGTGATAACTCTATTATTTACAGTCATCCTTCGACTTTACTCAGGAAGACATAGGAGAGAAATTTCTTAAGTCAAATATCATTTTAATTAAGATTAACATCAAATTTTATCAAATCTAAATTACATTTCTTTTACACTAGTATGTCGATATTATTTGCAGTTTTACTATGTCGCTTTATAAGGAGACAGAAAATGAAGGTATTATTAATTTACCCTGAAACACCATCAACGTTCTGGAGTTTTAAAGAAGCACTAAAGTTCGTTTCCAAAAAATCCGCAGAACCTCCTCTTGGTTTAATTACCGTAGCAGCAATGCTTCCCAAAGATTGGAGTAAAAAACTTATAGATCTTAATGTATCCAAACTAATCGATAAAGATATACTTTGGGCTGATTATGTTTTTATCAGTGCAATGAATGTACACTTAAGATCCTTTAGAGAAATTGTTAGAAGATGCAATAAGCTTGAAGTAAAAGTTGTTGCTGGCGGTCCGCTTTGCACAACGCAATACAAAGATCTGTTAGGTGTTGATCATTTTATTTTAAATGAGGCAGAGATAACTCTTCCGCCTTTTCTTGAAGATCTGGAAAATGGAAACCCAAAGCATGTTTATGAAACAAATGATTTTCCAAATATTGCACTTGCAGCTACTCCTATGTGGGAATTACTGGATATGAAAAAATATGCATCAATGAGTATGCAGTATTCACGGGGCTGTCCGTACGATTGTGAATTTTGCAGCATCACCATGCTCAACGGAAGAACACCGCGGGCAAAATGTACTGATCAATTTATTTCTGAGTTAAATCGATTATACGGACTTGGCTGGCGAGGTGGAATTTCTGTTGTTGATGATAATTTTATCGGTAACAAACGAAAACTTAAAGAAGATACTTTACCTGCTTTGATTGAATGGTCTAAGGAAAAAAAGTATCCATTCTTTTTTATTACAGAAGTTTCAATCAATCTTGCTGATGATGATGAGTTAATGAGATTAATGGTTGAAGCAGGGTTTAACAGCATCTTTGTTGGAATTGAAACTCCCAATAATAAAAGTTTAATTGAATGCGGTAAGATGATAAACTTAAAACGAGATCTTGTTGAATCAGTTAATCGATTGCAGCGAAGCGGTATGATTGTTTCTGGTGGATTTATTGTTGGGTTTGATAATGACACTGAAAACGTATTTGATGAGCAGATTGATTTTATTCAACGCAGCGGAATAACTAATGCAATGGTAGGATTGTTAAACGCACCAACAGGAACTAAGTTATATAATCGATTGAAAGATGAGGGAAGATTACTTGAAATGTGGACGGGCAATAATATGGATGCCAATATTAACTTTGTTCCCAAGATGGAATTTAAAAACCTTATTCGTGGTTACAGTAGATTACTTAACACAATTTATTCACAGGAAAAATATTATTATAGAATGAAATTATTTTTAAAGGAGTATAATGTTCCTGCCTGGACTCCAAAAGTAATTAACCTTGAACAGTTGAAAGCATTTTTTAGATTATTGTGGTTACTTGGGATTATTGAAAAAGGTAAAAAATATTTCTGGAAGCTTTTCTTTGTAAGTCTGTGGAAGTATCCGCGCAAATTTCCAACAGCAATGACACTAGCTGTTTATGGATTTCACTTTAGAAAGGTGATTCGTGCAGTTTAGAATAATAGCACGCTGATGACGCAGATCGAACTGATTTTCACTGATCTGCGATAATCCGCTTAATCAGTGTCATCAGCGTGCCATTGTGTTTATTATTTTACAAAATCTTTACCAAGAAAATTCTTAAACCAAAACTGAATATATTCTCTTTGGGCATGCTGAAATTTAGGAAATCCAACACCGTGTCTTTCATTTGGGTAAAGCATCATCTCAAAATGTTTATCTAAAGTTGTAAGCTTATCAACAAGCTGAAGTGTGTTTTGCATATGACAATTGTCATCCATTGTGCCGTGAGTTATGCGTAACAATCCTTTGTAATTATTTGCGTGTGTCATCGCTGATCCAAACTTGTAACCTTCTTTATTCTCGGAGGGTAGATCCAT
>Ga0180072_1000011_pt1 | contig 10849 bp, 18 predicted proteins | sample EasRiv93B_16_10D_FD_123009 | JGI IMG/M metagenome (GOLD analysis project Ga0180072, IMG submission 123009) | Soil microbial communities from meander-bound floodplain in the East River, Colorado, USA - East River metaG ERMLT293B_16_10D | ecosystem: Environmental > Terrestrial > Soil > Floodplain ... | reverse complement strand
CCATGTTTAATACACTTATTTTTTATATCAAAATATTTGTTCTCTAAAATACATTCATATACATTATTATTGAATACCTCATATTCCATCTTTAAAACGTTATATTTTATATCCAATGAATAATGATCTAATAATGCCGTTGTGTTTTCCTCAACGGCCTGAACGCTATATTTTTGTATTTTAGGCCGTTGTTCTGGTTCGACATTATTAAATATCTCAAAATATTTTGATAATCTTTCTTTTTGTTTTCCGTTTAGGATGTCTACCCATTCAACCCAGACAAAGTTTGGATTCCATTTAACAGGTTCTAAGTCTAAATCAATATTTTTATCTTTAATCTCAATATTTAAATTGAACTTTTCAATTAATTGGTTTACTGCTTCAAGTTGTGTTATTTTTTCATATCTTGCAACAAAATCTATTAAATCTCCGCCAGTTTGACAACCAAAACAATAATAAGAGTTTGTTAATGGATAAATTGAAAATGAAGCTTCCTTTTCACCATGAAAAGGACAATTACACTTATTTCTATTGACTTTTAATCCGTAGTGCTGTATTATATCAGTGATGTTAAGGGCTTCTCTAACATCTTCAAAAATATTGTTCTTTTGCTTGGTGGCTGTTGAATGATATTTTTTATTTTCTTTTTGTTTACTCTCATTCAACATGTTATATAGATTAGTCAAGCAAAATGCATCTTGTTTAATTTCTTTTTTTCCATTAAATATATTTCCAGTTAATAAAAAGGCTTTTTTGTTAAAATAAAGTTCAATTCCACTTTTTGGGTTTTCATCTTTAAATGATGGATGCATCTTGTTTAACTTAATATTTACGCCTTTTTTACCTTTAAAGTTATCTGTTATATTGAATATTAAATGTAGACCTTTCCCACTATATGAATATTCAATATAGCAGTCCTTGCCGTCTTTTAATGCATTTACTGCCCAAGGTTTTAATTCGTTGTTATCTATACATTGGTCTAAATCCATTACGGCATAATCATTATTTAAACAAAAGGCTGGTTTAAAGTCTTGGCCTAACCTTGGCAATATTTCATTAAATGTATACCAATTCTTTTCATTGGTTGCATCTGTTGGTATACCTTGCAAATTACAAGGTATCTTTTTATTTTGCCTAATATCAGACAATAACCATTGTTTTTTTTCTTTTAATTCCTGTGGTATACCATAATAATTATTTTTCAAAACTGTTAATTCCATCTTAAACTACCTCCATAGTGTAAATATAATACCATTAATATTTATTTTTTTCATATACTAAAATATTATCGGTGATCCTATGCCTCATTGTATAGTCCTTAATATTTTCTTTATAGTTTTCTTTATATTGCATTAACTGGATATCAAAAATATCAATTGAAAATGCAAATTTTTTCAAGTTACCAAGGTATCTATTTTCATTAATCCTATTTATAGCTTCTTTTCTAAGCAATAAATAACTGCCTATCGCAGTTATTTTTTCCTGGTTAGATATCATGTTAAAACACATCCTCATATTTAAATTGAATAACTTCTAGTATAATATTTACTTCTCTTACATTGAAGTTATTTTTTTTAATTTTCTGGCCTGTCTGATATGCAGACTTGCCAATTTTCTTGGCTATAAACTTTATTAATATTTCTTGATCCTCTAATATTTTTTCAAGTTTAGTTTTTGTCATTTTTAATCATATCCTTTCCTATTATTTGACAATCTGTTAATGTAAAATTCCAAACGTTTAACATATTAAAGTATATGCTTAGAATCGTATTATATTGGCTTTTGCCAGGTATAAATATTTTCTTTTCTTCAATTTTTAAGTGATATATAAAATCACTCGTATGTACTGCGAATTTAACTTTTAGAAAATTATCCATTGTATCACATATATATCTTAAATCCTGGGTTGGGATACATAAATAATCCCCTATATATTCTGACTTATTACAATATGTTATCTTACAAAATTCATGTAATTGTTTCTTTTCTCTTTCCATCTTAAATACCTCCTAAAAAAATAAACTTATAATATAATAATACTACAAGTTTATTTGTATTGCAATATATATTGTTGTATAAATAAAAATTAATTTACTATTTCACAAAAATAAATTCTCCCAGTTGTTTTATAATAGTATATATCTAGTATTGAGCCATCATAGAAATCTATTGTCATTATATTTGACGTTTCAGATAGTTTGACTATTTGTTTTTTTACTAATTGTTTGCTATCAATTAGCCCAACATTATATTGATCCCCATTATTAATTGAAGTTTCAATAATCCCTTTCATTCTTTCGGCATCAAGTTCATCATATTTATTCATATTAATTATGATAATGCATAATATACTAAACATTATAAATAAAAATGCTAATATTAAGTTTTTTTTCATATATTTTACACTTCCTTTTATTGTGATATAATTATTTTAATGGTCATCCATTTTAAAATAACTCCAAGTATAAACCTTGTTGAATATAATACAAGGTTTATACTTTGTCATATTGTAAAAATGTTTCAAGGTTTATATCTTCCATTTCTTCAAACTTTATAGTTTTCTTATTATACATGTTGGCAACATGTATAATTCTATAGGCTTTATGTATATAGAAATATACAATAAAAAATGCTTTACACTTATTATTCATTGCAGCCTTTAACAAGTTAGTTTGTTGTTTTATGTCTTTTGGCTGTAATCTCCATGTTTTAGAATGTATTGCCTTAGCATCGAAACATAAAATATTGCCATTTCTACACAATATACAATAGTCAAATGGTTCGCCCTTAATATATAATCCTGCATCTGTCCTCTGTGGATGGTTTTTCCAGCCGAACCCATACCCATTTTGATTGATTTTAGTTATAAGTCGGTCAATTTGTGTTTCAAATTCGTTTTTCATTCTACATGTGCCTCCTGTATATGCTTACATTCTAAGCATATATAATATATATATCTCTTTTTTTTAAGCGTTTCAGGTTCAATATACGATTCCTGAACCTTCTTAATTTTCTCACTTCTACAGCTATTACAAGTCATTTTTTTAACTCCTTTTTTAAAAATTTAATGGTTACCTATTAGATTTTGTTGAACCTGGTTGTAGTTGCCATCTTTTATTGTAATAATTACTTCACTCATAATTTCACCTTCATTTTTTCCTTGCATAAATAGCATATAGGACCCCTCATTTCACTTAAAGGATAATCTAGTCTGCAAATATTACATAGGCTGTTATGTGGCATCCTGTACGTTTTATGTTTATATTCAATGCCGCATAATATACAATATAGTTCTTTTGTTGTATATTGATATTTTAACCCATGTATACTTAATGTATAAAAAGGTCTATGGTTTACGACTCTAAGTTCTTTCATTACTTTTCCATGCTTATTAGTAACCACAACTTGGTTGTTTATTATTTCAAAAGTATAAAATTCTTTAAGACTTGTAAATAGTTGTTTTCTATTGTATACCATAAATAATTCCACCTTTCATAAAATAAATAACTTATGATAGCATTATATCATAAGTTATTCTAAATTTACATATAAAGTCTATTTAATATTAAACTTGCTTCTAAACAAGTGAGACTTTCAGTTTCAAAGTTTTTAATTTGTCTTTGTATTGCTTTTTTTTGTGTAGTTGTAGCTGGTTTTTTACCCCATTTATTCATAACATTTATATCCCATAATGCCCTATGTTCTAAGTGTTTTTCAAAGAGGTATTTATAAGCCTTATCAAAGATGTCTTGAATTGGTACTAGTTTTCCGTGGTAATCTGTATTTCCCAATTCGTCAGGTTTTTTTATACAAAACTTTATTTTAGGAATATTTAAAATGAAGTCACCATTTGGCATTTTAAAGTAGTTTACATTATGTGTATTATAGTTAGTACCTTTTGACCAGAGATTCACGGTTTTAATATTCTTGATCCAACTTCTTGGATTGTCTCCGGCAATTATCATTTTTTCTTCTAGTCCAAACAAATCACCTATTATTTCTTTTTCTTTTTCTTTTGGTACTGCATCCATTTTTAAACCTAATAATGTTGGAGCACTGCATAGGCTTAAATCTTCCGATACGCCAACGCAATCAATCAATAATAACTTTTCTTTTCCTGGTGCTGGTCTTAATCCCCTTCCTACCGCCTGAATATATAAACTATCATTTTTTGTTGGTCTTGCAAATATTATTGTTTGTATATTGGGAATATCCGTTCCCTCTGTTAACACCATGCAGTTAATCAAACAATCTAAATCTCCATTTTGAAATTTATTCAATATTCTTTCTCTTTCTTTTTCCTCTGTATTTCCGTCAACTACTTCCGATCCTTGGATTACTTCTTTAATTTTGTAACAATGGTTTACGTTAATACAAAATATTAATGTCTTTCCTCTTGCTAATGTTTTGTAAGCTTCGCCAATTGCTATATTGGCCTTCTCAATGTTAACTGCTTCATTAAGTTGATCCTGTTGATAGTCTCCGCATGTTGTTTTAACATTCTTCAAGCTGTACCCGATATTAACCCTTTTACATTCAACATCACATAAATATTTATTTTCAATTCCCCATCTTAAAGACTTATTAAAAATAATTTCATCATAACAGTCATTTAGTCCGATATTATCCCCTCTGTTTGGTGTTGCTGTAAAACCAAATACATATTTAGGTTCAAAGTAATTAAGTATTTTTTTATATGTTGGTGTTGGTGTATGGTGACAATTATGTACTAAAATATTATTAACAAAATAATTATTATTATCTTCTACTTCTATATTGTAGACATAACCGTCTTTACACAATCCTCCAAATTCTCCTTCACTTGTTTGTTTTTGAATCTTAACACTTTCCACCCTAACCCAATCAAAAAATTGTCTTTCTTTTCGTCGGCCTTTTGTCTTTCTAACAAATAATGACTGTTTCCGTCTATTTCTATAGCAATCATTTGTTCTATAATTGCTATGTCTATTTTGTAACAAGTTGGAAATCCATTTCCCTTTTTTATTTTTGTTGGGATTGGATATTCTGCGTATGGATTTAAGTTTTTTAATGCAATTAATAAATTTTGTTGTGGCACTGTTAAACCAGAGCCATTCCCACATCTTATTTTTGGACAATGTCCAATTTCCTTTAATCTTTTTGATACTTTTTCCCTTATTTCTTGTTTTTTCATTGGATTGTGTTTCTTCATCCTTGCCGACGAATATTTTCTGTTTGTATTTGCCATAGCAACATTTGAACGCATTGAAAAACATTTGTCTGAACAATAAGCGTGTACATGTCTTTTTTCTCTTTTCTGTGCTTCCTTTCCGCATACATAACACTTCATAATTATTTATTAGTTTATTAGCTGGTATATATCCTTGCTTTGTATAAAAAGGATGTCCACCAGTACAAACTATTTCCTTTCCATTTGATAATTTAACAATAACAATTTGGCCAGGTATTGATTTAAATGTTCTTAAAATTTTCTTTTTTTCTAGTTTATTAGTATTGTGATTGTATGATGTTATTATATCGCCACTGTGTAAATTTTCAATACATTTCCCATCTATAATTGTTCCAGCCGGAAAACATTCATCAACTATAATTATTTCAAAATCATCTTTATTAAATCTGTCAAGTCGATTAACCATTGAAGCAACACAGCCAGATATTATTCTTTCATTGTTTGATTTAATTTTACCTTGTTCCCTTCCAAATGTAGATTTAAAATATTTTTCTGGTTGTTTTGTTAATTCTTCCCTATGTGATAAAATTAAAATCCTACCTTTAAAGATATCTTCTAATCCTGCGAATGTGTATGTCTTTCCTAAACCAGTCGCCATCTGTATTAAATAATTTCCTGGTAATTGTTTTCTCATGATATCTAAACATTCTTGTTGATATGGCCTATATTCTCTTTGCATCTTAAATGCCTCCTAAAAAAATAATGACTTACTACAAGAATTATACAACATTTTTTGTAGTAAGTCAACAAGTTTTATTGTAGCCTGTTTTCATATTCTTTAATTAATGTCTTTAGTATCTCACTTTCTTTTATCATATTTGCCATTTCAAATCTAGTTACTGCCATTTTCAAAGTCTTTATTATAATTTCTTTCATAATCTAGATTTCACCTCTATTTTTTCAGGTTTTAATATTATTTTAGCAAAATCAATAATTTCCCCAGTTTCATTTAAAATAATATTTTCGCCTAATATACTTAATTGTGTTTTAAGTTTTTGCCAGTTAATTTTTGTGTTAGTATATTCTGTAATAAATTCAGCTGGAACCTCATCTGATATTCTTTCAATATCTTTATGAGATTTTTTTATTACAATCTCACAATTTGGCAATTCATATTTTTTTAATGTTTTTGTTTCTTTCCACTCTGCATCTTGGCATAGATTAATTATATTAGATGTAATTTCAATTTCTTTTATTGATATGTCATGTTCATAGTTATTTATTAATTTCTTATAGTGTTCAATCATTTGTTGGCATGTATTAATTAGTCTTTCTTTATTTTTCCTATAGTTTACAAGTTCAAAGTTTAATTTCTCTATTTCACAATCATTAATAATTTGATTATCCATTTATACATCCTCCTTTATAAACGGTTCTACATACTCTTTAAGTGCTTCAAATTCTAATGTAGATATGAATATGTATTCATATGCAAAGTCTGTTATTTTCTCATATCTAGTAATTATTAAACATTTATTACTATACGTTAAAACATTTTCAAGTTTACAATTTAATAATATTAACTTATAAGTATCATGACTTAGTTTTATCCAATTTACTTGTTTTATTTGTTCATTATTTGTTATCCAATGTTCATGGATAGCCTTTACTATCCCATGTTCTTTCATTATATGCATAATATCTTCTAATTCTGAATAACAATATCCAAATTTAGCTTGCAAACAACTATATTCAATCATTGAACCATCTTTAAGTCCCTTCCTTAGGTTAAGGATATGATCCTTAACCTTTTTATACATCCAATATGTTATTGCCATTTTAATTTTTCTCCAATCCTTTTTTTAGTTCATCTGATCCAATAAAACTAGTTACTTCTCTAATTCTATGGATTTCCGTTATATATATTAGCTGTGGGCAATCTTCATTCCCAATCATAATATATTCACCACATTGTCCAAGGTATTTACCCTGGACAATACTAGACATGTTTGTTTCTAAACAATATTTTTTATTTATATCTAAGTCTATTCTATGTAATTTCATTTTTTGCTATCTCCTTTCAATAGGTTTTGCATAATAATTTTCTGGTACTGGTGGAGGTAAAAAGTCATCTTCGTTTGGAGGTGCTGCAGCTTCTTGCACTTCTTCAATTGCTGCAATTAACTTGTCATATTGAGATTTTAATAAATCTTTTTTGCTATCAATGTCAAATTCTGTCTTAATATAATCTTTTATATTGTCTTCACTCCAATTATTTTTCATTGAAATTGCATAAAGTCTTTTGAGTTGTGGTGGAGTAACTGTATAATCTGAGTTGTTTTGTGTTGGTGTAGTAGTTGGTGCTGGTGTGGTTGGTGTTGGTGGTTGTGTTATCGTTGGTGTTGGTGTAGTCGTTGTCGTGGTTGTTGGTGTTGTCGTTGTGGTAGATTGTTTTGTTGGCTTTGCCCAATAGATATATTTTCCATCTTTAGTCTTTGTATATTCTGTGTACATTCCGCCTTTTGTTAAACTACAGGCGGCAAATACTGAACCACACGCATCTAAATACCTTCCTATACCTAACATTTTAGATGCTCTTTTAAATGAGTCTGACATACCGCCTTTGACGGCTTCTATGTTAGTGTAGCTTGCACCGTCAGACTTAACTATTTTTTTATCATTGAAAGTAATTGTTAATTCACAGATAAACCCTTTTTCAATTGGAATAAACTTGGTTTCCCAGTTTTCCCATCCAAAAATTAAATCTAATCTGTCTTTAATTGCCTTACTTTTTAAGTAAGTTACAATTATAACCTGTGGTCTGTTGTTATATAATGAAGAACTTTGAACCCTCCATTCTATTTCTTTTGGTAAAAACTTTTCAAGTAATTGTTCTCTTATTTTATCCATTAAAATATATCCTCCTCATTTATAATTTGTTCTTCAATCTCATTTTGTCTATCAATCCATTCTTGGTTTATCATGCCATCATAATAACTATCATCCATTTTAAAATCCTCCATTTTGTTTTATTTGGGTTAGCAGTTGTCTACTAACCCACCTTTATTTATTTTACTGGTACTTTTATGTTGTCGTTGTTGCTGCAATCTGAATTTACACATCTATAAACTTTTAATTCCCTGAATCTATATACGCCGTTACTATCCTTAAATGGCTCTGACTCAGTGTAAACATGTTGCATTTCTTCATTACACTTGCTACACTTCATTGTTTTTTTCACCTCCATCAAATTTAATAACTTACTATAATAATTATACAATATTTATTGCAGCATGTCAACAAGTTTTATTGTAATTCCATTAATTTATCAATTGCAGCTTCATGACATTTTTTACAATATCGCATCCTATTGAGTAGATATAATCTACTCAATAGTAATAGCTTCCCACACTTAATACATTTTCGTTTAATCTTCATAGCTACATTCCACGTATTTCATATATTTTTCATATAATTTCTTAACTTTTTCTACATAATACTCATTATCCATTTGAGACGACCAATTCATAGAGTCAAATTCTAACATTTTTTCCCAAACTTCATCATTAGAAGAAAATGTACATATATTATTTGAAGCCTTATAAATCATAGTTTTATTATCCTTGCTGCAGATTACATAAAATCCATCTTCTAAATTTAATGTTGCTGATACTGCCTTATTTATTGTTTGAAAGTAGTTTACAGCTACCAACTTATAATCACTACTATATATCTGATATATATTATAGTTATAGTCACAAGTATTACAAAGGTCTTCATTTAATTTAGTATCCATAATTTTATTGTTGCAATCACTACATTGTTCACTAAATATAAATCCTACTTCACAATTTGGGCACGATCCATCTTTGCTTATTTCATCATTGCAAATTTCACAGTTTTTATTTTCATCAATTTCTTTTAAAATAGCCATTACTTTTTTCTTACTGTTAATAAGTGTTTGAACCATAATTGTTAAATTTTCAAATAATGCCTTTAATTCTCTTTTGGTTTGTTTTTCGAGCCATTTAACATTACATCCAAAATAAAAATCATTTCTATTTTTTATTTCATTTGCAGCTTCTTTTCTAGAATCTGCGTTTTTATCTAATTTTTTAACCTCTGGAATTAAATCTGTTAAGTCTCTTTGTTGTCTTAATCCATCTGTGCAAGTTTCTAATATCATGTCAATAATTTCCTGTTTCTTGGTTTTAACTGTTATTCTCTTATTCTCCATTTTAAAAATCCTCCTTTTATTATCATCCATTTTTAAAATCCTACTTTTATTTTGGTTGGTTGGGATTAAAACCCAACCACTTTTAATTTATTTTCTATCATTTCTATAAATTTGTTTTCTTGCTGTACTAACTTTCCAAGTAATATGTCCGCTGTCTTGCTATCTTTTAAATGTTTCCATTCTTTTTTTAATCTTTCTGTGCTGTTGTATACTAAGCTGTAACTTGCTGTATTATTGTCTATCTTTTCTTTTAAAAGTTTTTTTTCTTCACTCATTAACTTTTTAAATTTTTTAATTGTCATAATTGTTTTAATATTCATGTTGTTCCCCTTTCAACTCTTTACTATATTTATATTATACAACTTTTTTTGTAGTAAGTCAACAAGTTTTATTGTAATTTGTAAAAAAAAATAATGGCCTATTAAAGCCAATATAATTTTTACATTTAACTGGAAATTTTAGCACATCCACCCGAAAAACTTATTGTCGTCGCAGCATGTGCATCGGTCCATTGTGCCGTTACGCTGATTGTGCAATCAGCTGTAAAGGTATCCGCAGCATCGGATGCAGCACTCCATGTGAGACCTCCAAAACTTGCCCTTGCTGCCTGGCAATATGCCGTCGTACTTTTAATATATGCATAAAAATTTATCCAGCAAGCCGAATTTGTTAACGCTGCAGCAACGGAGTTATATATTGTCTGAGTATCTCCACCAACTTTAAATCTTAAATCGCATCTATGTGCTGCGGCATTAGTTGACATTAAGGCGTGAAGTTGGATATGGACTAACTGACCTTGTGGAGCCGCCCTTCCTGGTAGCGTAAATGTTAAAATAGTTGTTTCTGCCGTTGAGTTGCCAACTGTTACCGTTGAGGTAATAAAAGCAGTCAATGGATTTAATGAACTTTCTCTCAAATATAAATATCGTTCTTCATCATTCCATAAAATACGAATTTTATCGTTAGAAATTGCTTGTTCTGTAATAAATCCAGCTGTTGCATTTGCCCCACTGCTGGCGAAAATGCTTATTTGGTCTGCATTTGCGGCCATAGTTGGATTTATTCCTTGTTTTATACTTAATGATCCCTCTGCTAAACTCTGAGCAGATGAACCATTTAATAATGTATTCTTTAACTTATCAACTGTAATCACGTCTTGAAATGTTATTGCTGCATTTGCTAATCCTGCTATTGCTGTTCTTAGCTTAACTGTTCCATCTTCAAAAGCAATCATAGATGTTTCATCAGCTGAAATATATTCCCACCTTGCATCTGTATTATCAAAATAGGCATTATTTACAAGGAATAATTTTGAGTTTGCACCCTCTGATCCTGTATAAGCAATTGAAGAATTCCCGCCTAGTTGCATATAATTATACGTACTATCCCAATCTTTTAAAGTTCCAGTTCCAAACTTAAAATCTTTTGTTGTTGTATAAGTT
>Ga0180072_1000010_pt1 | contig 11616 bp, 12 predicted proteins | sample EasRiv93B_16_10D_FD_123009 | JGI IMG/M metagenome (GOLD analysis project Ga0180072, IMG submission 123009) | Soil microbial communities from meander-bound floodplain in the East River, Colorado, USA - East River metaG ERMLT293B_16_10D | ecosystem: Environmental > Terrestrial > Soil > Floodplain ... | reverse complement strand
GCTTTAAAGCGGCTGAAGCATAAAGAGCATTATATGTTTCTCCTGCACCTCGAGAAAAAGTCCACCCAACTGTTCCCTTTATTAACTTTGTAAAAAATAATCCTGCAGTTGGTCTGAACAAAAGAAAATTTTTTCCAGAGTTATCACCCAAAAGATTTGTGATTGAATGATTACGATAATCGATAGCAGCCCCAACATTAACTGCGGAAAGCTTTAATAGTGCCTCCCCCTTAAGTCTCAAATTATTTTCTTTAAATTCTTCTTGAGAAATATTTGCAACACCATTAGTTAAGTTAAGCCCAAAAAGAAAATTTTTACCAAAATCATTTTTAACATCAACTTCAAATTTTCCATAATTTAAGGTTCTTTTTTCTTCCGGATTATCTGAAGCAAAAAACTTAAAACTTGCAGTTCCATAATTTCCGTTTACATTAAATTGTGTTCCCGGAAAAACTGCCCCATCAATATCCGACCAATAAGTAAAATTAAATCCAAATCTTGTACGATAACGATCACTGTTATCTTCAAAAGCTCTTACAAAATCCCCACTAAACATTCCTTCAACAATTCCATTTGTAAAAGGATGTGCATAATTTGCACTTACAGTAGGGATTGTATATAATCCAATCCCAGCAGCAATGTTGCCTTTATAAAAGCTAACATCGTTTAAGAAACTCATATCACTTTTTAATGGATTAGAAAAATCCCCAATCTCAAGTTCTTCGGGTGAATAGGTTGGTTTAATGAAATCTTCATTTACAGATGAAATAAAATCAGGTTTTATTTTATCAACTTTCTTGATGTTCAATTGACTCTTACCAGTAATTACAAAATCAGGCAGTTCTACATTTGGATTTTTTGATTTATCATCCTGCGCATAAACAGCAAGGATTGAAAATGATAAAATCAATAATACTTTTATCCTCATTGTACTTTCCTCAATTTTTGAAGTGCTTCATTTCCAATCGAAGTTCCGCTGTATTTTGCGACTACAGTTCGATACATTTCAGCAGCATTTCGTTTATCATTTAGTTTTACGTAGCAATCGCCTAACAGCAAATAAGATCTCATTAGCCATTCTTCGTATCGAGAGTAAACAGTTCTAACTCGAACAAGAGCAGTAATTGCTTCGTTATATTTTCCCTGATCATACAAAGACTGACCAAGATAGTACTGCGATTTTGCACCTAGCTCATCAGTTCTGTTTTCTGAAAGTGAGGTTAAATACTCATCAGCATTTGTAAATCTTTTTGCAGCAATATTAATTAGTGCTAGTTCAAACTTTGATTTATCACCAAATACAGTTCCAGGATTATATACAAAAACTTCTTCGAAAATTGAATAAGCTTCTTGAAAATTATTCTTTTCAAGTAAAGTCATCCCTTTGTTGTATTGGAACTCAGGAATCCTAGCAGATTTTTTTAATTCGCTTATACCACGATTATATATATTTATTGCAGCATCATAATTTTTTGAAGATCGATAAATCAAACCCATTTCAAGAACTGATGCCGAAGCTAATTCAGAAGTTTTATAACTGTTGAAGACTTTTTCAAAATTAAGTATTGCCTCTTCGCTTTGATCAAGATTTTGAGCACTCTTACCAATCCAATAATAACCGTCTGCAACAAGTTTGCTGTTAGGATATCCTGTTGTAAAACTCTTGTATTCTATTTTAGCTTTATCATACTGCCGCAAGCTGTAATAAATTTCCCCTTTCTTGAACATCAGTTGATCTGCATAACTTAAAGTCGGATTTTGGGAAACAAACTCACCAAGAAAAGAAACTGCTTTTTCAGGATTTCCTTTTGCAACATAGCTGTATTGAATTCCGGTTACTGCATCAAAAACATATTGTGAAGATGGGAACTGAGACAGCACTTTTTCATAATTAACAATCGCTGAATCATATTTTTCCATATTGAATTGAGCATCACCGATTGAGTAATAAATTATTGGTTCCAGGTTCGTCTTTGGATATTTTGAAATAACATTATTGTATTGGACAATTGATTGTGTGTATTCTTTTTTCTGAAAATGTATCCAGCCAATTGTGAAAAGTGAAACTTCTGCATATTCAGACATTGGAAATTTTTCCTGAATTGATCTGAATTCATTAATTGCTTCATTTGTTTTACCGGATTTATAAAGTGCCTGTGCATACTGATATCTGGCATAAGGATCCTTGCTAAGTTTTGCATCGGCTGTAAATAGCTCCTGGTAAACTTTGCTTGCTGCAGAATAATTTTTACTTCCAAAATAACTATCTGCTAATCTTAATTTTGCATCACTTATTCTTTTATTCTTTGGATTCTTTTTAATATAATCTGCAAATTGATAAGCTGCATTTTCATAATCACCGGTATTAAAATAGCTGTAAGCTTTTCCGTAAAGAGCTTGAGAATTAATTTCCTGATCGGTGCCAGATGCACTATTATAATTACTTAGTGCACTTTTATAATCACCGGTTGCAAAATAATTTTCCGCCAGAAAGAAGTTTAATTTTTGAGATTCAAAACCTGGATCAGAATTTTCTAATTCGTTTAAATATTTAAGCGCAGTTTTATTATCATTAAGATGATATAAAGATATTCCAAGACCTAACAAAGCTCTGTTATGAACAGATTTTTCCGCACCTTTATTAGTTAATACAATATCAAAATAATTCTTTGCAGCTTTAAAGTTTCCTTTATTTAATTCAATCTCGCCAAGCATTGCAAAGGATTTACCTCTGATTACACTATCTTGAGATGAGTTTGCTGAAATTAAATATCTCGTAGCAAGATCTGTGTTATCAGTATTAAAGTAAACCACACCAAGCTGGTATTGTACTTCTTCAGCTAATGGATTATTGGGATATTTTTCTAAAAATTCTTTATAGATAGCGCTCGCTTCATTATTTTTTCCTAAATAACGTTTACACTCACCTTTCCAGAAAAGAGATTTTATTCCTAATGAATCAGATTCGACTGAGAGTTCATCAAATTGGAAAAATGCTTCATTATATTTTTTTTGTTGGAAATATGTCCACGCTAATCCATATTTTGCATCACGAGAGTATTTTGCTTCAGGAAATTTCTGAAGAACTTCCAGATAACTTTTTTCAGCATCGCTGTATTCGCCCACACGATAATATGAGGTAGCAAGCAAATAAATACTTTCAGAATACATTTCATCAGAAAGATTTGTTAGTCTTGGGCTTTTGAGTTCAACGATAGAAGATTGATAATCCTTTAATTTGAAGTAACAGATTCCAATTCGTATCTGGGAAGAAGTAGCAAGTGTAGAATTTTTGTGATAGGTAAGCAACTGATCATAATATTTAACAGCATTATTATAATCGCCTGTTTTCTCATATGCATTGGCTAAGGCATAAATTGAATAATCAGCATATTTTTTATTTCGTTTATCAGCAACTGCTTCCTCTAAAAACTGAATTGCCTCATCTGGTTTATTTTCAGCAGAAAATGATTCACCCACCCAATAAAGACTATTTCCGTAAAAATCGCTTTCAGGGTAATCGTTTAATAAAAGTTTAAGTTTCTGGCGGGATAATTCATATTTACCGGAACTGTAATAAATCAATCCGAGATTATATAGTGCTTTATCACGATAATTGGACCAGTTATAAGTTTTAACTAAGTATTCAAAACCGATTGCTGCTTCATCTTTTCTGGCAAGTTTTAATAAAGATTCTGCGGAATAATATTTTGCAGTTGCATAAACTTCATCAACAATTTTATAATCATTAAAAAACTCTTCAAACAATCTATTTGATTGTGCATATTGCTGATTATGATATGCAGACATTGCATCATCAAACTTTTGAGATGATGTTTGAGAATAGATAGGCGGAACTATTGTAATTAGAATAATTAATGAAAAGAATTTTAGCATACACAATCCTTCACAAAGATTTGGATGGAAACTTGAAATCGATAGTCAAATATTCAAAAATGCCTATTTTTAATAAAAATCACCGAATCAGAATAAACTTCTAAAAACTAGGCTAAATATAAACTCCAAAATTCCATAAAGTCAAGCTAATTAAGAAAATATAGAAATCTTCTAAAGAAAAGTATTAAAAAAAACAGCCCAAATTTTAACTTTATTATGATTGTTTATTTTGAAGAATTGATTTTTCGAAGTATCAAGAAAACTGAAGACTAAGCCTAAATTACTTTTCTTTAGTTAATTCAAATGAGGCACTTAAAAAAGACGGTATTTTCAGATATTAGAATATTTCTAGCTTTCTCAAAATAACTGACCAGTATTTTAAAAAATAAAAAACTCCCAGTGTACGAGAGTTTTTTAGAATCTTACTTTGTGCGGAAGACGGGACTTGAACCCGTATACCAATTAAGGCACTACCCCCTCAAGATAGCGTGTCTACCAATTTCACCACTTCCGCAAATTTGCGATGTCAAATTATAGCTATGAGTTTAGAAAATCAACATTTTCTTAACGACTAAAATTAAAATTTTATTGTTTATCTAGGCTTTCTGTCAAAAAGTACGTTTCTTATCTCATCTCTAAACTTTTTTTCAAAGACGATAAGTTTAGCAATTTGTTCTGTTGACAAAATATCATCAAGCGAGTTTATAAATTGATTACGTTTTAATTCAATTGATTCTCGAGTTTTAATCATGTCTGAGATCAACTGTTTTTGTTTTTCATCCTGATTTTTGTCATCTGAATTAAAAGATTTATCTAATTCAAATATTATATCGTCTGCTTTTTTTTCGAGTTCCTGAATTTCCTTTTTCGAATCATTTCGTCTAGCAAAAAACCTTATAGATGTTTCTTCATCCAAATCTAAGGCTTCAATAAGTTTAATTTTTTCTAACTGTTCTAGTTTATCTCTGTGCTTCTTACCCTTTTCTCTCATCTGCTGAGGAAAAGAAATAGAAGTTAAAAGTATTATTGCAAACAGGATTATAAATGATTTTTTCATATCAACCTCTTATAAAATTTCTTTATTAATTAATTGTGCGTAAATTATATCAACTTCATTATCTGAAAGATATTCATCCACATTAGCAACATCACTTAAACTTAGAATATCTTCCAAACTTTTTTTTCCAATTGATTCAACTACACTTTCAGAAAGATTTTCTCTATAGATTGAATCTAATCTTATAAAGCCTGCATCATCAATATTATTTGCTATGTCAGTTGAATAAACATAATTATTGCTAAATGAATTTAGCTCAGCTTCTGAAAAATCCGTTAGCAGTGATTTAATCTCATCCGGATTCTCTTTATTTAATTGTGATATAAGAAAGCATCCAACAATAAATATTATTATTATTGATGCAAAAGCATACCTAATCATTGGAAATGATCTCTTCAATTCTTTTGATTCAATTCGCTTTCGGAAATCTGTAATTATAGACTCAGAATAATCCTTACTTAAATGAATATTTTTTGTTTCATCTATAATGCTATTCAGTTTTTTATACTCAGTATATTCTTTGTTAAGATTGTCTGAACTTATTAATTCGTCTTCAAACTCTTTTTTCTCTTCGGAATTCATTTTTCCTTTGAGATAAGAAAAAAACTTTTCTTCAGAATTTATCATACTTAACCAGCTCCTTAATTTTATTTAAAGCATGAAAATAATTTGCTTTAAGTGTTCCAACACTTTTCCCGGTAATTGTTGAAATCTCTTCATAACTTAATTCATCAAAATTTCTCATAATAAAAACTTCTCTTTGTTTAACAGGAAGTTTTTGTAATGCCTTTTCAATTTTCTCAACTTTTTGTTTTGATTCAATATCATCAATCACATCTTTCTGCTCAAACTTTTTATTTGTTATATCATCCAGACTAAAAATATTTTTCAAACTTTTTTTCTTTAAATAATTTATGCTGCGTGTATTTGTAATCGTATATATCCAGGTGTACAAAGAAGATTTAAACTCAAAAGTCTTCAGTTTATTATAAAGAACGATTAATACTTCCTGCACTATCTCATCTGCATCTAAATGATTTCCCGTCATACGTCTTGCATGCCAGTAAATTTTTTCTTGGTATTTAATAGCTAATCGATTAAATGCAGATTCATTACCATCTATAAAATTTTTAATTAGTTCAAAATCTTCATTTAATTCGTGCATATAGTCTTTTATTATTAATTCCTTAGACAATTCTGAATGATATTTAGTTTAACAGTTTTACTTTAAACCAAAAGTAATTCTAAGTTGTCAAAAGAGCAAAATCAAATAAAACTTAGAAAGGACCAACTTATGAAAAACTTAATTGTAGTTTTAGCGATACTTTTCTCAATAACCGTTGTTAATAAAGAAATGTTTTCACAGAAAAGAGAACATCGGGATGGAAAAGGTTTTCGAATGGAGATGAAAGAAAAGTTAAATCTAACAGACGAACAAGAAAATAAAATTGAGGGTCTTAGATTAGCTCACCAGGAAAAAATGATAAAATTTAAAGCTGATCTTGAATTGAAAGAGTTGGAAATTAGAAAAATTAAATCGAGTGATAAAATTACCCGCATCGAAATGATACGGATCGAAAAAGAGATAAATGTAATTAAAAATGAAATGGCTCTGGAAAGAGTTAATCATCAAATGGATGTGTATGATAACCTTAATGCGGAACAAAAAAAGATATGGATGGAGCAGAAAGAAAAAATTGGTTTTATGAAAGATAGGATGAGAGAAAAGTTTCAGCTTAGAAGAGGCTGTTAAAATCTTATTCATTATCACTGTGCGATAGTGACCCTAATACAAAAAGCCGTGTCTTCGCGGCTTTTTTTATAAATCACCCTCAATTGGTCTTAAAACAATTTCTTCGGTAACTAAATTTTCTTTTTGAAGAAAAGCCCAAACCAATACCCGAGCAATATCTTCAATGTTCATCATTCTATTAGAAAATTGATCACGCATTTCTTTTGACCAGATCGGTGTGGAAGTAGCGCCAGGAATAACATTTATAACTTTAATATTATATTTTCTAACTTCTTCCCTTAACGAATTTGAGTAACCAAGTAAACCCCATTTAGAAGCTGAATAAATGCTGCTTTTTGTAAAAGTTTTTTTTGTAACGACTGAAAGGATATTAATTATTGTTCCGCTTTTATTGGAAATCATTTGTGGCAGAACAGCTTTGATAGCGTAAATAGATCCTAAAAGATTTGTGTTAATAATATCATTTATTTCGTTAATAGAATTTTCTTCTGCTAATTTAAACGAAGTGATTCCGGCATTATTAATTAAACAATCAATTTTAGAATTGGCAGAAATTTTTTTAACCGTTTGGTCAACATTTGTATGAGATGCAACGTTGCAAGGAAATACTTCAACTGAAATTTTGTCGCTATCTAATTCTGTATTTATTCTTTCAAGTTCAGCGGCTCTGCGTCCTGAAACAAAAACTTTCGCACCTGTTTTTGCAAACTCAATCGCAGCAGCTCTGCCAATACCAGAACTGGCACCAGTTATCCATATACCAGGTTTTTCTTTACTCATAGGTTTTTGATTTTAATGAGATTTAGAAATTCTGATCTAGTACGTGCATCATCCTTAAAAATTCCATGCATTGCACTGGAGGTTGCAGATGAGTTTTGTTTTTCAACACCGCGCATCATCATACACATATGATTAGCTTCAGAAACAACTGCAACTCCAATCGGTTGAAGGTATTTTTCCAGAGTATCAGCAATTTGCTGAGTCATTCTCTCCTGAACTTGTAATCTCCTGGCAAATACATCTACAATTCTTGGAATCTTACTTAAACCAACTATTTTTCCGTCTGGAATATATGCGACGTGTACTTTACCATAAAATGGCAGCATATGATGTTCACACAAACTATAAAAATCGATATTTTTTACTAAAACCATTTCATCGTACTTTTCAGTAAAAATTGCATCGTTAATTACTTCTTCAATATTCGTGTTATAGCCTTTAGTAAGAAATTCATAAGCTTCAGCCACGCGTTTTGGTGTGGTAAGTAAACCTTCACGGGTTGGATCTTCACCAATTTGAATCAACAAATCGTTTATTAGATTTTTAGTTTTATTTTTATCCAAATTATTCTCCGCGATATTCGAAGTAATTGTTTTCAGTTTCGTAAAGTTTTACAGAATATAGTTTACCTGCAGGGATTTTATCTTTCAACTGATTCCATATTGCAACAACAATGTTTTCAGAGGTTGGATTTAATCCTTTCATAAAATCTGTATCTATGTTTAGATTTTTATGATCAACTCTACTTATTACATTCTCTAAAATTATGTCTTTAAGTTTTTTCAGATCTATAACAAATCCGGTTGCAGGATCAACATCCCCTGCAACAACAACTTCTAAGGTATAATTGTGTCCATGCCAGTTTGGATTGCTGCATTTGCCAAACAACCTAAAATTTTCTTCATCACTTAGTCCTTCTCTGAAAAGTCTATGAGCGGCAGCGAAAGTTTCTCTTCTTGTTAAATAAATCATATTAGACTTTCAATGCTTCCAAAACTTCTTTGTTATGCCCATCAACTTTTACTTTGCTAAAGATTTTTTTTATTTTACCTTTTTCATCGATGATAAAAGTTGTTCTTTCAACGCCCATATATTTTCTACCGTACATACTTTTTTCTTTCCACACGCCATACTTTTCAACTATCTTTTTTTCATCATCAGCTAGCACATCAAATTTTAGCTTATACTTTTCAGAAAATTTTTTGTGTGATTTTACTGAATCAGGACTAACACCAAGAATTACAGCATCAATTTTAGAGAATTTTGGTAAATCATCACTAAAACTGCAAGCCTCTTTTGTACATCCGCTGGTATCATCTTTGGGATAGAAATAGAGAACAACTTGTTGCCCAACAAAATCTCTTAAAGATATTTTTTTTTCATCCTGATTTAACAAACTAAAATCAGGAGCTTTTTTTCCAACTTCTACCATTAACATTTCTCCATTCTATTTTCAAGCAAGTGCTTTTTTGATTGCATCAAAATTTGGTTGGCCACCCACATTAGCAAGAATTTCAAAATGTTTTATAAGTCCATTTTTATCAACTATGAATGCAGCACGCTTTGCAGTGTTGAAATAATCAAACTTACCAGGCACAAAAACATCCAGTACTACATCGTAATCTTTGATAACTTTTTTATTAAAATCACTTAACAATGGAAAATTATAATTATTTTTATCATGAAACATTTTTAAAGAGAAATGAGTATCAACACTGATTCCCAAAAGTTGAGCATTTAAATTCTCATATTCTTTAAGCTCATCTCTAAAAGTACACATCTCTGTGGTGCAAGCACCGGTATTTGCTGCCGGAAAAAAAAGGACAACAACATTTTTGCCTAGAAAAGAACTTAATGTTACCGGTACTCCATCTTGATTAAATAATGTAAAATCGGGTGCTTTATCTCCAACTTTAAGTGCCATAGTAATCTCCTATTTGATTTAATTAATAATTAACGGAAAGTTTTTAGTTTTTCTATTTTAAGTTAGCCAAAAGGGTTTGTACTTTCAAGAAATAGCAAACAATGTTGATATAGCTAACAACCTTTAAGTTTTAACGTTCAATGCGATTTTAAACTAGTCCTGCTTTTTTAGTCCATTCTTTGAATCCTTGCTCAAGTTGTTCAAAAGATTCAATAGCAAATAAGATTGGCTGTAAATGCCAAACATCATAATCTTGTTTTATTATGTTCTCCGGAATAAATTCTTTTACTTCCACAATACCTGATAAAGCATTTTGGACTTCACCATGAGAGGAAACAATTCCTGCTCCGTAAATCCTCATTCCTTCAGGTTTTCTTATTAAACCAAACTCAACAGTAAACCAATGGAAAGTTTCTAAATACTTTCTATTCATTCCCTCTGCTTTTAAAGCAGCCACACCAAACATTTGATAAAAGGACGCAAAATTTTTATTTGTCAATAGCGGCATATGCCCAAAAATATCATGAAATAAATCTGGAGCTGGTGTGTAATCAAGTTCTTGTTTAGTGCGTATATAATCTGTAGAAGGGAAAACTTTTCTGCGAAGCATTTCAAAAAAATTCTGTTCATGAATTAATCCAGGAACACGTGCAACTTTCCAACCAGTTGAGTTATAAAAAATGTGGCTCAATTCCTTTAGATAAGGAATTTTATCTGAGGAAAGATTTAACTTATCAGCACCTTCAATATATTCTTCACAGGCTCTACCTGGCAAAAACTGCATCTGGCGGTTGTATAGGAATTTCCAATTTGCTTGTTCTTCTTTTGTATAAATTGGATATATGATCTCATCGTGTTCCGGGACAGGATTTTCCAACTTTTGTGGAATGCATCTTGGATCAACACCATCCTGAGCAGCTTTTTCATAGGCAGAAACTATTTTTTCTTCATCGTGATTTATATTCATTTCAGATTCCTGTTATTCTTGGTGTAGAAGTTAAAGATTGGTTTACACATTTTCAACGATCATTACTGAACTCAGTCATATATCTTTCTTCAGGTATTCGATTATCTGCATTTCCATATCTATGAACTAAGTTTTATATTGCTTTGGAACTTATTTTAAGTTCAATCGACAATATTTATTCAATAAATAAAAAGATTATTGGAAGAAATACATAAATCTGAATTCGAGTTTAATCAATCCTGCGTAATTCCATACAGAATTTCAAATGGGAGTATTGAGCTTTTATTAATCACATCTATTAAAAAGCAAAAATGGATTTTCCCCAAAGGCTTTATTGAATTTAATTTATCTGCATTTGAATCTGCAAAAAAAGAAGCCTTCGAAGAAGCCGGTGTTATTGGAGAAAATGAGACTGTTGAACTGGGTTCTTTTGAACTAATGAAACAAAACCGATCATCGCACGTAAAAATATTTTCTATGGAAGTAACAAAAGAATTGAAAGATTATCCTGAAAAAAATCTGCGTAAGAGAAAATGGTTTACCATCAAAGAGGCGTTAGAAAATATTGAAAATAATGATATAAAAAATTTTGTTAACAAACTTGAAGATAAAGTTAAACCCGTTAATCGTGCTCCTGTTTAATAATTTTATTGACTGCTTCAGCAGACACTTCAGAATCAAATCCACGACTTAACAAAAATGATATTATTTTTTGTGCAAGTTTTCGTTTATCAGTTTCGCGAAGTTTTAGGCTTTCAAATTTCTTCTTCGCCAATCCAAGTGCAGCTTCATTTTGATTGTCTTCAGAATCAAAAGATTGTAGAACCTCATCTATAATCGAGGCAGAAACTCCCTTACCAAATAGTGCAGCACGAATTTTATTTTTTCCCCATCGTTTCTTTTTAAGTTTTTCTTCTACAAAATGATTGGTAAAAACCAGATCATCAATAAAAGATTTTTCCCTCATTTCATTAAGTACAATCTTGATTAATCTCTCTTCATAAGATTTTGATTTTAGTTTAATTAATAATTCTCTTTCAGAATGGAATCTTCTAGCAAGAAATGATAATGCTCGCTGTTTTATATGGTAAAGAATATTTTGCTCGATAAAAAAAGAAAAGCGGTCTTCGGAAATTTCATCACCTTTCCTGAGACAGCTGTTATAAAAAGTATCTTCTGATAATATTAGTCGTTCACCACCATCAAAATAAACAGAAACGTTTTTTGCGTCTTTTCTT
>Ga0180072_1000009_pt1 | contig 12053 bp, 5 predicted proteins | sample EasRiv93B_16_10D_FD_123009 | JGI IMG/M metagenome (GOLD analysis project Ga0180072, IMG submission 123009) | Soil microbial communities from meander-bound floodplain in the East River, Colorado, USA - East River metaG ERMLT293B_16_10D | ecosystem: Environmental > Terrestrial > Soil > Floodplain ... | reverse complement strand
AATGCGATGATTCCCGCTAATTCGGTATCTGAACATATTTCTTTTATTCTTAATCAAACAAAAGCACCAATACTTTTTGCTGATGATGAAAAACAACTTGCAAAAATCAGATCGATAAAAAAAGAAATTCCGTTTCTTAAAACTGTTGTAATGCTAAAAGGCAATGCTTCAGAAGATTGGGCAATAAGTTTTGAAGAGTTTAAAGCAATGGCATCCAACCATAACATTAATAATGATATTCAAATAAAACCTGATTCTCTTGCCACATTAATGTACACATCTGGAACAACCGGTGAGCCAAAAGGAATAATGTTTTCTCACACAAACATTGTTTATAAAAGATTCTGCCGCGCAATGGCAATACCCGGCATAAGTGATGCAGATTGTTATCTCGCTTTCCTACCTTTGTATCATACCTTTGGCAGATGGCTGGAAATGACAGGCGCAATTTTCTGGGGTGCTGAATATTGTTTTATGGAAAATCCCTCTGTTGAAACGATGATAGAAAACATGCGTCTTGTTAAACCAACGATTTTCATTTCCATTCCCAAAAAATGGATTCAACTTTATGATTACATAACTACGCGAATTGATGTTGAAGTTGATGATGATACAAAAATTAGAGAAACTGTTTCAATTGTAACCGGTGGTAAACTTAAGTGGGGTCTTTCTGCCGCTGGATTTCTTCCGCCGGATATTTTTAGATTTCTTCAGAGATATGGCGTTGAGTTGATGAGCGGATTTGGTATGACTGAAGCCACTGGCGGAATTACAATGACACCGCCGTTTCAGTATCGTGAGAACTCTCTTGGCAAAGCATTACCGGGAATTGAAATTAAACTTGGTGAAGACGGCGAGATATTAATTCGTGGTCATTACGTGATGCAAAATTATTATGATCAAAAACTTGAAGAGACATTTGATGCCGATGGCTGGCTTGCAACGGGCGATGTAATGAGAATGGATAAAGAAGGATTTATTGAAATTATAGATCGCAAAAAAGAGATTTACAAAAATGTTAAAGGCGAAACAATTGCACCACAAAAAATAGAAAATCTCTTTCGTGATTTCGAATTTGTTAAGCAAATTTTTCTAGTCGGAGATCATCGTCCCTTTAACACAGTTTTAATTTTTCCTGATCTTGAATCAGAGAATTCTCCATTAAAAAATATGGATGAGCCGCAGAGACAGGAATATTTTTCCACAGTAATTGTCAGTGTAAATAATTTTCTCGCACCGTTTGAGCGCATTCTGGATTTTAGAATTATTACCCGTGCTTTTGATGATGCAAACGGTGAACTAACCCCAAAAGGAACTTATAAACGCAGAGTTATTGAAAAGAATTTTGAAGAACAAATTCAATCGATGTATAAGAAAGATCATCTTTCACTTCCACTAGGTAAATATGAAGTTAAGATTCCAAATTGGTTCTTGCGTGAAAAAGGCGCTTTAAGCCGGGATGTTTTTATAAAAGAAAATGTTATATCTATTCCAAAGCTTCATTCATCATTAGTTATCAAAAGTGTTAATGAAGAAGAAAATATCTTTCAGATAGGAAATTATTCATATCGTATAAACACAAAGCAAATAGATCTACAGAATATTTTAACAAATCCTTTTTACTGGCTTGGTAATGTTGAGCTTGTTGAATTTGCGGGGCAAGGAATTTTTAGATGGTTTAGAAAAACAGAGGCAGAAAAAGAAATTGAATTTATTGAACGGATTACTCCGGTTAAAAATAATGATCAGACGAGAAATAATTTTGCAGACATTTTATCAGCAAAAGAAATATCAATCCCCGGCTTGCACTATGCAATGGTTATGCTTCAATCAGAATTAATTGGGGATAATGAAAAAGCAATCGAATACTTTTCAGAAATACTTAAAGACTCAAAATCAACGCACTACAAACTTACCGTTGAAATAGCTTTTAGACCTCAGCTGATAAATGAGATATCAATTAAGCGTAAAATGTTTTTAGCAGCATTCCAGACTTTACGAAAAGATAATTTCCGTAAGTTATTAGAATTGTACACGGATATAGATCATAATTTTCTAAGTAATGAAATAATTGTCTCAATAGATAACGTAAGTCGTGGCGATGAGAACCTACGTGAAATTGAATCGGTTATTGAGAATCTTATATCCTCTGTAACGTCATCAACATCTAAAGCTGATATAAATAAGACATCAGTACCAAATCTTTTTGAACTACTTATAAGTTATGGTGTTAATCATCCATCAAGCTATGAAAGAATAAGAAGATTCTTTTTGCGGTATGAACTTTATGGTAGTATAAAAGACCTTCGGGCAATTGCATTAAAATCACGAATTGAAATAAGAAAGCAGTTCACCCACTGGCTTGGTGAAAATCAACGAGTGGCGATTGACCAAGAAACGGGTGAAGAATACCGATGGGATGATGTTCTAATTTTTGATCAGGCAATTTCAGCATCAGATCAATCGATTCTTAGAAAAGCTGTAAGTGAAAGACAAATAATTCGCGAAGCTATTTTTCTTTTTTCAGGACACGTTTTGATTTCACTAAACAATATTCTTCCATCAGGCGTTTGGATAAGTAAGTATTCCGAATCAGAAAGCAGGTCGATTTTTCGTGTTACGGTTCAGACAAGATTTCAGGGCGGATTTGATCTTGCAATTCATCTTAATCATAATGAGCCTGTCGAAATGATTGAAGAAGAAATTAAGTGGAAAGTTATTGCAGGTACAGAAGTAAACGGCGAAAAGCTTGCCGCTAAACTTGGCGGATTGTGGGAGGACTATAATTTGTGGACTGAAGAATTTGTTGGTGATGAATCTGTTGAAAGATTAATAAGGCGAGAGTACAAACGCAATGATGATTTAACTATCGAGAAGCTTCGAAACCTTTGGAAATTTTTTGTATGGAATGCTGCTGCCGCTTATGTAAAATTCTGGGAGTTATCTGATATGAAGATGGAGCTTACTGATACGACTCCTGATTGCCTTATTATCTCGCCTCATGACTATCAAACAGGGTGTATTATAACTTCATTTTCTAAGCGAAGAAAAACAAAATCAACTCTTGCATTTGTAATGAACTTCTATGAAAGTTTTGTAAAACAAACAGAGGAAAATTATCCGCAAATAAAAAAAGCATCTGTTTGGAACGCAATATTTTCAGGCATTATAGAGGCAGAAGGAATTGATACTGGAATAAGCTTAATAAATAAATTCAGAAAGGAACTTGGTAACTCCCAAACAGATAAAAAAGCTGATATAGCTGCACGTATTGATTCTTTTATTCACAACATAAAAAATCATGGTTACCTACCCAAACAATTATACTTTGCCGTTAAAAGATTTCATCGCTGGTACGGTCTTAACAGAAGTGCTTCGCTTTCGGCTCAAGCAGAAATGATTTATGAACTTTATGAAACCTATCGCTTATTTGATCTTGAAGAACAATATCCTGCAGCACGAACAAGATTTTTTCTGGAAACAGTTTTTTATAATTCACCACAAAGATTTAAAGAAGTATTACGTGAACTTGTAAGAAAGCAAAGACATCGTAAAATATCCAAAGAAGAGTCGCTAAAGCTTATCTCTTCTTTACATTTCGAGTTTGAGCTGGATGAAAAAGAAACTTACTTTATAACACGTTTGGGATATCCACACCTTAAACCATCAGATTCTGCTGAACTGTTAAAAATAAAATCCGAATCTGCTGGACATCCAAATCTTGTTGTGCAATTGCAGGATGATGATGGGAATATTTTTACAATAAGAAATCCTATTAATCCAAAAGAGATTTCTAAACTGCATCAATTGTACCTTGAGGCAAATCTAAACGTAAACTTCCGACCGGAACATCAATATCTCGTAACCCTGTCTGAGCGTGGATTTATTATAGGCGGAACGTTTTATTATCGAACAGATGAAGACACAGTACATATGGAAAAAATTGTCGTTTCCAACCGCTACCGCCGTAAGGGAATTAGCGAGGGGTTGATGAACGAATTGTTTAGCAGAGTTAAATCTGAAAATATAAAATTTATAACTACCGGATTTTTCCGACCTGAGTATTTTTACAGATTTGGTTTTAAGATTGAGAGAAAGTATTCCGGTTTGGTGAAAGAACTATAAAAAACGGAGTCTATCTTTAAAATAGACTCCGCTTAGTTTACTATTCACTTGAAATTCAATTTAGTTTAAACACAACAGGTATTTTTAATTTTGTTAGAACTGGTTTGCCATTTTGTTTTCCAGGATTCCAATTTGGCATTGAGTTAATTACTCTCATTGCTTCTTCATCACAACCGGCACCAATACCTTTAAGTATCTCAACATCTTTTATTTTGCCTGATTTATCAACAATAAAACTTAGAACTACTTTACCTTCAACCCCTGCTCGTTTAGCAATTTCCGGATAACTTAAATTGTTTGCAAAGAAACTCATTAATTCTTGATTGCCTCCAGGGAAATTCGGCATCTCTTCTACCCAAAGATGAACTTGCTCCTTAACTGGCTCAGCTTCTGGAATATCAATTGGGTCAGCAACATCGATAATGTCAGTGCCATCTAAACTACCTTCAACTGTTGCTGTACCTGGATTTTTATTAATCAAATCTTCAATCGTTGTAAAATCATCATTGGGTACTTGATCATCCGGCAGAACAACTGGTGCAACATATTTTACTGTTGGTGTTTTGGGTGGGATTAGTGTTGGAATATCCACAGGAGTATTATCAATTGGAGGTGCGGTAAATATAATAATGGTGCTGTCTTTTCCCGTAATATCGTTGCTAGCTTCAGTTGGGAATAAAGAAGCTGTAATTAGTGGATAACACACTATAAGAGCGAATAAAATCGCCCCACCTGTTGTAGAGATGGAAACATATTTATTGTAAACTCTTCTAAGAATATAAGCCCCATATTCTTTATTCCTTTTCTCAAAAATAATTTCATTGAGATCCAGAACTTTTTCGTTGCGTTTCATTTCATCCTCCTGTGTGATTTTGAAGATTGTACTTTTCAAGTATGGAAAAAGTTCCAGAGTTGCGCAGAAATGTTTCTTGATTAAGTAAAGATGATGGTGTATAAATTTGACTGGGTATGATTTTTCTGTTTGTCTTTTGTCACCAGACGATAATAAACAAAAAAAGAGACCATCTTAGAGATGGGCTCTATTTAAAAAAAAAGTCCCCGATGTTGGGGTAAAACATCGGGGTAGTACGGATAATAAGCTTGGGGGAGGACTTATTACCAAGTACAATTTAAATTCTGGTATAAAAATAACAAGCTAATATTAAAATGCAAATGGTTTTTTTTGATAAATTGTAAGAAATATCTGCCATGTAACAAATTTCAAATAATTTGTAACCTTTTGAGGTTTTTATTAGCAAATTAGCAGATTTCTATAGAATGTTAGGGAATTACAAAGAAGGATTTCACATCCATTTTCAAATTTTAACCCATTTCATTACTTTCACATTAAACATTTCAATCAATAAGGAGTTTTGATGAGCAGAGAGATCCACCGCTGGTACAGCCCCAATTTAAATAAGGAAATGGAAATTGTTGTTTACGGACATTACGGTTTTGCCTTGTTAATGTTCCCAACAGCCGGAGCCGATTATCTTGAGTATGAAAGATTTAAACTTATTGATTCTATCGGTGGATATTTACATGACGGAAAACTTAAAGCTTTTTCAATCAATAGCATAAATAATGAAAGCTGGTTGAACAATCATATGCATCCGGCACACAAAGCTATTCGTCATCAGCAGTACAATCGGTACATTGTTGAAGAAGTTGTACCGTTTATTCATAATCATAGCAAAGGGCTGGTTCCGATTGTAACTACAGGTGCTTCTCTTGGAGCATTACACTCAGCAAATAATTTTTTCAGACGTCCGGATATTTTTAGCGGCACAATTGCAATGAGCGGAAGTTATGATTTGAAGAGTTACACAAAAGGATATTTTGATGACAATGTTTACTTTAATTCACCTGTAGATTACTTGCCCAAATGGGATGATAATTTTATGTTTGATCATATGAGAAAAGGAAGAATTATTATAGCAACAGGTCAAGGTAATTTTGAAGATCCGGAGGCATCAAAACAATTATCAAATATTCTAAATGCACGAGGAGTTAAACATTGGCTGGATTTGTGGGGACACGATCAGCCGCACGATTGGCCGACATGGAGAAGTATGCTTCCTTTTTTCTTAGGTAACATTAAATTCTAATTTATTAATTGTCATTGCGATCCCAACTTTGTTGGGAGAAGCAAACTATTTTAAAGGTCATTCACAATAAACATTATCTATTCAGTGGCGTATGAACTGGAAAGAATTCTTAAAGGAAAAAAGAAACAAAATTGAACTTGTTTTTACTCTGTTTCTGTTAGTAGTCGTGTTAACCTTCCTGGCAAACTTCGTAAACAATGTAGAAGCTCGTAAGGGTGTTGTTTTGCCGGATCCCATTTTAAGCCTGTTTCAACCAATAGATTTAACTTGGCTAATTTTTGCGCTGATATATATTTCTCTTTTTGTTGCAATTGCAACGCTATCTAAAAATCCCATTCTATTAATATTTGCAGCACAGCTTTATGTTTTAATGGTAGCCGTTAGAATTGTTGCAATGTATTTGCTCCCTTTAGAACCACCAGTTTCTATGATTATTCTTAATGATCCTTTTGTAGTATTTTTTGGAACAGGGCAAACATTAACAAAAGATCTTTTCTTCTCGGGGCACACTGCCACCCTTTTTATTTTGTTTTTGGTATCCGAAAAGAAGATTATCAAAATAGTCTTTTTGATAAGCACAATTGCTGTTGCAATTTCAGTATTACTGCAGCATGTCCATTATACAATTGATGTTTTTGCGGCTGTGTTTTTTACTTACGCTTGTTATAAACTGATTGAAAAAGTTAAAAGTCATTTTTTTTATGAACGAAGAACTAAATAAAGAAGAAATATTTTCCATACAAAAATTTGTTTCTAAAGATTTTGTAAAGAATGATTATTCATCACTTATTCCAAGTAATGATTATGAGAAGCTTGAAGAGTTCAGGAAATATCTTACAGATAAAATGAAATATATGCTTGATAAAAATTATAATCTCTTAATCAATACGCTTTACAGAATAGACATAAGCGAAAAAAAATTAGCCGAATTATTTTCCTCAAAAGACAAAGATTCAATTCCAGATAGACTTGCTGATCTAATAATAGAAAGACAAATCGAAAAAATACACTTCCGAAAGCGTTATCGGGAAGGAAGCCTATAGCTGATTATAGCGACTAAAATGGCACGTAAGATTTACATGGTGTAAAATATTCTTAAATTGAAATTTAGTCCCATAATACCTAATTTCATGATGGATTATTATACAATTATCAAATTTTTTCGATAATATAGGCATACTTAATAGGAGCCATTATGGGTTTGTTCGAGAATAAAAGACTACGTGAATTAGAGAAAGAAAACGAAGAACTTCTTTTTAAAATTAATAATATTTCCGAAAAAGAAGATAACGTTCGCAATCTAAATGATGTTCTAAAAAAGATGCGGATGGAAGTTTCTGATCTAAATGAACGTAAGCTTTCTTTAGCCAACGAAATAGAATCACTGCGCGAACAAAAAAGACAAACCAAAGCCGACATTGAAGGATTCAATAAAGAAATCCTTAACCTTCGTCATTTAAAATTAGAAGAACAAAGCACTCTTCTTGATTACTCCTCACGAATTGACCAAATAAAAAACCAGATTAACAATGATGAAAGCTTTAAAAGTTTTAACGTGAGTTTTGATAACGAGTTAATTAAAAATAAAAACAGAGAACTTGAGGTATTGAACAAAGAGTATGATGAACTTAATGACAAGATGTTTGCTGCCGAAGAAAAGATTGATGAACTTAACTCGCTTGAGGATGAATTAAATGAAAGAATAAGCGAAAAGAAAAAAGAACTTGAATCATTGAATAATGTAAAGCTTAATAATTCTTATAAAGAAGTACGTGATGTTGAAGATAAGATTAGCAAATTAACTACTGAACAGCACAGGGTTTTGAATGATATCCACGAGAAAGAAAAAGAAATAACCGAGTTAAACAAAAAACTCTTTAGTCTTAAAGAAAAGGAAGATTATTCTGTTAGTTTAATTAAAGAATTAGATGAAGAAGTAAAAGAGAAGAAAAAACAGGCTGAATATCTTGGATCAAAGATTTCTAATCTTTATGAAGAAGAGGAAACTCAAAAAAAACAATTGCGTGATTTAGTTAAACAAGCTGATGAGCAAAAACAAAAAGTGGAAGCCTTACAATCAAGAATTAAAATTCTTGAGGATGAAGAAAACAAAAAGAAATCTGTGCTCTCAAAAGTTTTTGATCAATTGAAGTTTAAAGAAAATCTTTCTGAGGATAAAAAGCAAAATCTTGAAGATCTTGATAAGGTAGGTAAAGAACGACTTCACTGGATAGAGGAAATATCACGGGAAGCAAAAGAGCAGGAATTAAGACTTGATGTTATCAAATCGGATATTGCACGATTATGTGAAGAAGAAACATCAAGATCCCAAAAAATAGAGGAACTTAACGAACGTATTCAGGTTAACGAAACTCAGTTAGATCAAAAACGACTTCGCTTTAGAGAGCTTGAGTTAATGGAACAGGAGAAAATAGAAACAATTGATAAGCTTTCTGAGGACATTAATTTACATGAAACAAAGTCAGATGATTTAAGAAAAGAACTTGCATTTTTAATTAATGAAATTGAAAATAAAAAATCAGCAGTAATAGAATTATCAAATCAGATAAATAGTGATGAAGATTATCACAAAGAAAAAACCTTATCGAACCAAAATTTAGCTTCCGATGAACAAAATAAATTAGCCAGAATAGAGTATCTAAATAGTGAAATTGAGAACAGAGAACAGAAGGCTGAGATTATAAAAGAAAGTTTGGCGCTGCTTGATGAAGCAGAGGAACAGAAAAAAGCAGAGCTAAGCAAGTTAACAGAGCACTTAAATGCTAACAAATCTATGCTTATTGAAAAGATCATTCCTGCAAATTCTGAACTTGAAAAAATTACAAACGAAATAAATTATAAGAACGAAAGATTAACAGAACTAACAAATCAACTAGCTAACGAAGAAATATTATTAGACAAAAAGCGTATTGCGGTCAGTGAACTGGATTTCAAGGAAAAATCATTTAACGAAAAACTTGAAAGATTAAGCGAAGAAATTGTTGTTCAGGAACAGAAGTGTAATTCAATAAAAGCGGTTATTTTTCAGTTATCTGAAGAAGAAGATAAAAAGAAAGGAAAAGTAAACGAATTGTCTTACGCCTTGATTGCAAGCCAGGAGCGGGTTGACGAACGAATTATTCGATTATCTGCTCTTGAAAAAGACGAAGAAGAAATAAAACACAGAATAGAAAATCTAATTGCAAAGCTAAATGAAGAAGAACTAAAATCTGATATTCTAAAAAAAGAAGTTCAAGCACTTACAGATGAAAACATTCAGAAAAAGATTAAACTTGAAGAGATAAGTGCGGAAATTGATGAGAAGACGGCTCGTGTAGCAAATAGAATTATGACTCTGGAAAACAGTGAAAATGAAAAAAAGATTGTTATAGAAGAACTTACAAATCAAATAGAATTGCAGACGGCAGAAGCCGATAAAATTAGAACTGTTATTTCCGAACTTAACAAGGCAGAGAAAAATACTCGTTTAAAAGTTGATGAACTTGCCGAGCAGATTAAAGAAAAAGTTGATCGGTTGAACCAAATTGAAAATAGTTTTACTGTTCGCGAAAATGAAGCCCAGCTTTTAGAATCCCAGATGGCTGATAAACTGATGGAGATGAATGAAACAAATGCTCGTAAGCAAAAAATATTTGAGACAATAGAGAGCAAGCAGAAAGAACTTTTTGCTACCGAAGAATCGCTAAGCATTAAAACTAAAAGATTAGTAAAGCTTAGTGTTGAGGTAACTGAAATTGAAAAGCGCCATAAAGAACTATCAGATGAAACTCAACGACTTGAAGACCTTAAGAATGAATTACACAAGCGTACTTTACTTGAACAGGATTCTTATGATAAATTGAATAAAGACAAGGAAAAAATAAAAGAGATACTCCCGCTCTTAGAGCAGCGCCGGGAAGAAATTGAAAAGGGTAACATTGATCTCGAAAATAGATTTACAAAAATGTTTCAGCGATTTAATTCAGAGATGAATGAGATAACAAAGAAGAGATCGGTAATAGACCAGATCGTTCAGAAGAAAGAGAAAGATATAGAAGAAAAGGATCAGGTTTTATTTGAAAAGATATCTGCAATTGAAGAAAGTGATCGCTTACTAAATATGCGCCAAGCTGAAATTGATTCTTTTGAACAAATGTTAAAAGCATTTAACGAAAAGAAAGAGCAGCTAAGAAACGATTTGTTAAAACTTGATGAGCAAATTGTAGAAAAGAAAAACTCGAATGATGATATGAAATTGGAAGCAGAGCTCATCCTTAAAAAAAGAATTTCGGTTGAGCAAAGTTTACAGGAACTAATTAGCAATATGAACCAGAAATTTGTAGAAGCTAAAGAGAAACGTTCTAAGGTTGAAAAAGAAGTTAGGGGGTATGAAGAAAAAGTTGATGAACTTAATCATAAGATTTCTGAATCAATGGATGAACTTGTTGAACTGCAATCTGCAATAAGTATGATAAAGGTTGAACATGAAGATCATCGCGGAAATATTGTAAAACTTGCATCAATGAAAAAGAAACTGCAGGAAGAAATTGCTAAGAGCCAAAGAGTGCTTCAGCGTTATCAAAAAATTAGAGAAAAACTTAAGATCGAACAATCTATACTTAGAAACAGGCAGGATTCGATTGCCAGAAAATTTTCTGTTGATGATCTAAGTGATTTAGCTGAAAACCAACTTGAACATGAAAGATCAAAATTGTATAAACTTTAAAAGCAATTCTCAAATAAAACGATTATAGATTAGGGATCATTTTAGTGATCCCTTTTTTTATCTTAACTGTTAGTAAAAATAAAATTTAGAATAATATGAAAAACATACTTGTTAATTTATTGCTTGGTTTAAGTTTAACTGCGGTTTTATTTCCACAACCTAAAACTCCTGATTGGGCACGCACAGCCACTATTTATGAAGTTAATATCAGGCAATTTACTCCTGAAGGAACATTTGCTGCATTTCAAAAACATCTTCCAAGATTAAAAGAACTCGGTGTTGATATACTTTGGTTGATGCCGATAAATCCTATTGGCGAAATAAATCGCAAAGGAAAACTTGGCAGCTATTATTCAGTAAAAGATTACAAAGAAATTAATCCTGAGTTCGGAAATAAAAAAGATTTTAAAAATCTTGTTGATGAAGTTCATAAACAAGGAATGTGTTTAATTGTAGATTGGGTAGCAAATCATACAGCGTGGGATAATCCTTGGGTTAAAGAACATCCTGATTTTTACACGAAAGATTCGCTTGGCAATTTTGTTCCTCCAATTGCAGATTGGGCTGATGTAATAGATTTAAATTATGATAATAAAGAACTGTGGAAAGAAATGACAGATGCTTTAAAATATTGGGTTAAAGAATATAATATTGATGGATATCGTTGTGATGTTGCCGGTATGGTTCCAACTGAATTTTGGAATCAAGTAAGAGTTGAGTTGGATAATATCAAACCTGTTTTTATGCTTGCTGAATGGGAGACACCTGACTTGCACGAAAAAGCATTTGAGATGACTTACGGTTGGGGGATTCATCGAATGATGAACAATATTTATAAAGGAGAAAAATCTGTAAATGATTTAAAAAAATTAATTTTAGAAGATCAAAAGAAATTTCAAGACTATGCTTTCAGAATGCAATTCACTTCTAATCATGATGAAAACACATGGAATGGAACTGAGTTTGAAAGACTTGGGGATGCCGCTGAAATGTTTGCTGTTTTTACTTATGTAATTCCTGGAATGCCGCTTATTTATAACGGACAGGAAGTTGGATTAAATAAAAGACTCGATTTTTTTGAAAAGGATTTGATT
>Ga0180072_1000007_pt1 | contig 12894 bp, 13 predicted proteins | sample EasRiv93B_16_10D_FD_123009 | JGI IMG/M metagenome (GOLD analysis project Ga0180072, IMG submission 123009) | Soil microbial communities from meander-bound floodplain in the East River, Colorado, USA - East River metaG ERMLT293B_16_10D | ecosystem: Environmental > Terrestrial > Soil > Floodplain ... | reverse complement strand
CTGACCGGGGCGAACCTGGGCGACGCGGACCTGTACGGGGCGGACCTGGGCGACGTCATCGGCCTCGACACGACCATCCGAGACACCCCGACCACCCCGCCGGTCTGACGGCCTTCGGTGCCAGCCCGGTCCACCCGGGCTGGTGCCGTGGACCACCAGACCAGAGATCTACCTAACCCTGACGGCGACTGCTGGACTCCCGCCGTCCACACCCCCGCCGGTGACGCGTGGGTGATCTACACATCCGACGACCAAGACGGACTCGTCGTCCTCGACGTCACCAGGGCTGGCCTCTACCTCACCCCCGCAGAGGCGCTCGACCTGGCCTCGACCCTCACGGCGCTCGCCACTGCGTGGCGGGTTAAGGCCCCTGGCGGTGGGCCCTCCGGGGCGCCCGGGAAACCGGCCTCACAGAGATCTCGCCAGGTCCGAAACTGGCCACAGATGTGGCCGATTTCGGCGGCCGTGTACGTCCGCGCGCACTGCAGCCGGCGCTATCTCGCACGGTCCGTGCGGGATACGCCACGTAGTCCCCGACCAAATCGCGTGGACGAACACGCGATTTCGACCCCCGAGTGTGCCGCGTCAGAACAGTTGGTGCATCAGATCGCCTACCTGGGCGAGCCCGGCCTGATCAGCTGCCGTGCGCACCGGGCTAGCCACGGCTGGCGTGGTCGGCGGGATCCAGTCGGTGAGCGCCACGTGGGCGGCGTAGGCCAGGGTGTCGACGAAATCATCGTGCCGCCCGTGCGGGAACTCTTTGAGCTCGTCGACCCGCTGCCTGAGCTTGGCGGGGTCCATGTCGCCAGGGAACCAGAGCCGGCCCTGGTCGACGCGTCGGGCGGCGAGTCCGGCGCGGATCCGCTTGTTGGTGTCCGGGTGGAGGTCCTCGATCCGCCATCCCTGCGCGATCGCGTCCCGCACCAGCTGTGTGCCCCTCATGCTGGCCTCGACGTACACGGGATCGCAGCCCCACCGCTCGACCAGAGGCCTGGCCACGTCGATCTGCCGATGCTCCGGGACCCGCTCCCGTAGAGAGTCCAGCAGCACGATCGACCCGTCCAGCGGGACGGCCCACGCTGAGGCAACGGTCCAGTCAGCGGTGGACCGGGTCGACGTCGCGGTGTCGACGGTCACGAACCTCCAGCAGTCCGCGAGCCGCCACGTCCGTGGTCCGCACACCAGCTCGGTGCCGTCTGCGGACCGGTGCCACCACCTGAGCTTGTCGACGTCGAAGACATCTCCTCCGGGTGAGGCCGGATTGCCCTGGGCGAGAGGTTCCCAGTCGGCCTCCATCTCGACCTTGCGGCGCTCCCAGTCCGCTGGTGTCCTGCCTCGCGCCGAGACCATGTATTCCCCTGGCGCCCTGCCGAGCGGGTCGGGGTCGACCACGTCAGGGTCGGCCTGCGCGGGGATGTGCACGACCCGCCACTGTCCAGGCTGGTCACGCATCAGCCGGCCGGCCAGGTCGTCGTGGTGCCACCTGGTCATCACCAAGATCACAGGGGCGCCCGGGGCCAGGCGGGGCACGGCGGTGCCGGTCCAAAATTCCCAGACGTTCTGCCGGATCGTCGGTGAATCGGCCTCGTCCCGGTCCTTCAGCGGGTCGTCAATACGCAGGTCGTCCACCGGGCGCCCGGTGAGCCCGGTGTGCACGCCTGCTGTGATCATCCCGCCGCCCGTGGTCAGCTCCCACTCGTTAGCTGCCTGCTTGTCCGGTGCCAGGCGTAGCCCGAGGTCGATGCGCAATCCGGCGCCGTGGTCGCGGACGTGGTTGCGGACGGCGCGTCCCCACCGGCGGGCCAGGGAGTCCCCGTACGAGACCTCGGCGATCCGCTTGCGTGGGTCACGGAGCAGCGACCAGAGCACGCCGTGCTGGGAGACGAGAAGTGATTTTCCTTCTTGTGGGCTCATCACGACGATCAGGCGGGCGTCTGGCGTCGAGTCGGCCCAGACGAGCGCCTCGTTGATTAGCTCGAGGGCCGGAGTACGCCGGTACCGCGGGTCCAGCGCGCACGCCAGATCGAGCGGGGACGCCCAGACCCTGGATGATCTGGGCTCGAACTCTCTCGCCGCGATCTCCCAGGTACTCAGAACCTCCACAAATACCCCATCAACCGGAAGATTTTCAGCTCCAGCCCATGGGCTGGGGTCACCTTAGGCGCCCTCCACCGAAGAATTTACGGCCCGGAGGTGCCGCGGCACCACCTCGGAGACTCGCGCCTGCTGCTCCGGGGATAGATCCAGGTCGCCGAGGACGGCCCGGATCACGCCGGCCAGCATCACGCCCTGCTGCTCGGCGAGCTGGACCCGCCGCTCCTCGACCCCGGCGGATAGCGCGGCCCGGCAGACGTCGACCAGGTGCTTCCTCTCGGCCTGGTAGAGCTGCAGGACAGCAGCGACCTGCGCCGCTTCCTCGGTGAACCCGACCTCGCCCTGTGCGGTGTGCCCGTGACGTGTCTTCACGGTGCCCCACACGAGGGCGTCCGGGTCGAGGGCCCGCACCCGTTGCTCGAGCCACGCGACGTGCCCGGCGGTGCGGTGGACCTCGGCGAGTAGGGCGTCACCTGGGCTGATGTCGACCGGCAGTCCGTAGGTCGTGACGGCGGAGCGCAGGTCCTCGGCGGCCCGCCGCTCGGCGGCCTTGGCCTGCACCTGTGGGGCTCCTCCTCCGCATCCGCGGCAGACGGCCGCTCCCTTGCGGGGGCGTCGTCCGCAGGGCTTGCCGTCGCGTCGGTGCGCGGCGCACCAGAGGTGGACCTCGCCGCATTTCGTGCAGACGTCGTGCATCGGGTCGGGGTTCCCGTCTGGCGTGTGTGGGGTCATTTATCTGGTGAAAACCTAACGGGTCGTCTGCGGGCGGTGCGGCGGCGGGAGATCCCTCCTATGTCTCTGCCTGATGCGACGGCGATCTCGGTGACGGTCAGGCCGGCGTCGATCGCCGCGTCGATAAGTTGCCTGGCCTCGGCCACGAGCGGCCTGCACGTCGTGTCGATCTCCCAGACGCGGGCGAGCTGGGTGAGGATCTCGGCCCGCACCTCGCCCGTCGGCGTGTCATCGGAGGTGACCGTCGCCGGCTGGACGACGTCGAGGCACGCGTCTCGTGCAGTCGTCCAGTCGGTGGGGTCGGACAGGATGGTGACGGTGGTGCCGGTCGCTGCTCGTGCGAGCTGGACCCATAGTCTGGCCCTGGTCTCGTCGTCGACCCAATCTGTCAGGACGACGTCCATGCTCGGGAGGATCTCCCTAGCTGCCTCCATCTGGCCGGTCTCGCTGTCGTCGATCCGTCGGATCGCCCGGTACAGCCCGGAGAGTGTCGTCTCCTGGATGGTGCTCATGTCGTCCTCCTGGTTGTGGTGGTTGTGGTGGTGTGGTGGTGGTCTGCGTGCCCTGGCCCGGTCCGATCCGGGCTCACACCCGCCGGAGGACGGGCCAGGGCTAGTGATGCGGTCAGGCGGAGTGGCCTGTCAGCCACCCACGGTTGGTGTACTCGTCGCGGATCCATCCGAGGTGTTCGCCCGCCGGGGTGGTGGTCCGTGTCATGAGGTCCTCCTGGTGGTGGTGGTGGTGGTGGTGGTGGTGAGGATTTGCTTTCATCCTCTGATGACTAGTCAACACCATTGGCGTTGACTAGTCAACCCGGTACCACGTGACAGTGATCACAACCCGGTTGCCGGCCACCGCCCACACGTCTGACCGGTGGCCGAGCACCACGTCAGAGCCATGCACGGCGGAGGCCTTAGACGGACCGGTGGCATCGCCGCGATGCCCCGTACCCTTGGGTGGGGCCGGGTTTCCACTGTCGTGCGCGTCCAGGAGGATCCGTGACCATCTCGACCCCGCCTACCGTCCCGCTGCTCGGCCAGTCGTACGGCAACGCGGCCGACGTCCTCAACACCGCGCTGGCCGGGATCGTGACCAGCGCGAACACCGATATTGCAGCCAAGGCGGACACGTCGGCGATGACCACGGCGCTCGCCGCGAAGGCGGACACGTCGGCGATGACCACGGCGCTCGCCGCCAAGGCTGACAAGATCGTCACTCATACACAGCAGGCCGGGACGGCGTACACCCTCGTCCTAGCCGACGCGTCGACCACGGTGGAGCTGACCTCGGCCGATGCAGTCGCCGTGACGGTCCCCCCGCACAGCTCGGTCGCCTACCCGGTGGGGACCGTCATCACGCTGCGGCAGCACGGAGCCGGCCAGGTCACTGTCACGGCAGGCGTCGGGGTCACCCTCCGGGCACCGGTCGGAGCCAAGACTGCCCACCAGTATGGCGCTGTCGCTATCGTGCAGCGCGCAGCGGACGAATGGGTCATCAGCGGCGACGCCGCTGCCTGAGAGGAGAGACCACGATGCCGAAGACACCCGATACCGACGCGCCAGTTCCGGCTCCACCAACTGTGGCGGAGAAGAACACTAGCTCCAGGCCCGGGGTGTGGGGCTCGATCAACCACGAGTACGGCCAGTACGTGGCGACTCGTCTCCTGTATCTCAGTGGCGTGCCGGCGATCGCGGCCGGTGCCGCTGTCCCGGCGTCCCATCCGTGTCTCCAGGCATGGCTCGCTGACGGCGGCGCCGTCCCCGTCAAGGGGTAGCTGACGTGGCGATCGGCGGGAGGGGCATCGCCGATGTCCGGGTAGATCAGGCCGCGGTTGATGCGCTCGTGAATGGCCCGGCAGGGCCGGTTGCCGCGTTCCTCGTCAATCTGGCGCAGCGGACGACCCAGGAAGCCAAACGGGGCGCCCCTATCGGTGACCAGAACTCCAAGCTCGGGCACCCATCCGGATACCTGCGGTCACAAATCGGGTGGATCATGGGCAGGGACACCACCGGCCTGTACGCGGATATCGGGTCGCCGGCGCTGACATCGCGCCACAATCCGCACCCCGGGCAGCCGTACGGCCTCTATAACGAGCGTCCCGACCTGCGCCCGTACCCGGTGCCGAAGTGGGTCAAGGACAAAGAAGGGCCGTACCTGGCACCGGCCCTTGAGATGATCATCGGGAGTCTTTGATGCCTGTCTCTGAGTGGGTCGATGCAGAGGCCGCGATCCGGGTCTGGGCGAACAGCAGGCCTGGCCTCACGGGGCTCGGTAACCCGCTGCCGAACGGGGTGCGGCTCAACGCGCCCCGCTCTTCGTCGGACGGGGCTACCGCGGTCCTCACGCTGGTGTCCCCACGCCGAGCTGACGACGTCACCGACGACGCCCGCGCCTCGTTTCGGGTGTCGGCCGTCGGCCGGGACGGCGGGGGCCGGTTGGCGGCCGAGCGGGCGGCCCGTGCCCTCGCGAACGAGCTCGGCCGGTTCGCCGGGTCAGTGGTTGTTGTCTGCCCGTCGGGGGACCGGGTCAAGATCGTCGCTGCCGGGGACGTGCAGGGCCCGATCCTGTCCGGGGACCTCGGCGGTGAGGTCGCATACAGCCTCGACGCGACTTTCAGGCTGCAGCCAGCCTGAGAGGCGACACGTCCCGCAGTATCTGGCGTGGCAAGATGAGTGTGGGGTCGGGATCCGTAGCGGAGCCCGCTGGCCGCCGTCCGCGTAGCGCGGGCCCGGTGTCCGGCACGAGCCGGGAGGCCCGACCCCATGCCAGCTATAGCTGTCCCGAAGACCCGGGTCCTGAGCGGACCGGGGTATCTCTACCGGACCGTGATCGGATCCCCGCTCCCTGGTGAGCTGACCGCATCCATCACGACCAAGGCCCTCGCGTCGAACGTGGCAACGCTGACGACATCACCAGCCCACGGGCTCATCGTCGGGCAATCTGTGACAGTGGACCTGACAACCCCGGACGCGGTGTTCGACGGCGTCCAGGTCGTCACAGCGGTCACAACCACGACGTTTTCCTTCGCGAAAACCAACGCAGATGTCACGTCCGTGGCCGCGCCAGGAACCGCGACCAGTTCAGCCGGTGGCGTCGTCGTCGGCTCCGTTTTCATCGACGCATGGCCAGCGATCTGGATCCCTATCGGGGTAACAAAGGACGGCTCCGAGACAAGCACGAAGCCTGACACAGGAAATCTTGAGGTTGCTGAGTACTTGTATCCGGTCCGGGTCGTCATGACGGGGACCGAGACGAAGGTGACCATCGAGATCGCCGAGTACACCGCGAGGAACAAGGCGTGGACGATGAACGGCGGCACTTTGACCACCGTCTCCGGAGCCGGATCGACCCTCTTGACGAAACTCGCCCCTCCAACCACAGGCCAGGAAGTTCGGACGATGATCGGCTGGGAGTCCGAGGACGGCACCGAGCGGGCGGTCTACCGGCAGCTCCTGCAGACCGGAGACGTGAAGACGGCGCATAAAAAGGGCACTGACTACGCCACGCTTCCCGTCGAGTTCACTGTCGAGCAGCCGGTCTCCGGTGACCCCTTCGAGGAGTTCTTCGCGGGCACCACGGCGCTGGGATCCTGATGGCGCTGATCGGGGAGTTCGGGCGGGCACTCGCCGAGGCCGAGGCCGTCGGCGTCGAGCCTGACCATTTCCTGTTCTGCGGGGAGCGGTTCGAGGTTCCGGTCGAGGTATCCGGGCTTCCGCTCATGCGGTTTGCCTGGAGGTCGAAGGCGATCGACGCAGATACGGCCCGCGCTAAGCGTGATCTCGACCGGGCGATGACCGATGCCGGGCGGGCCGAGGCTGAGGCCCGAATCGGGGAGTTTGAGCAGGACGGCAACGCCTGCATCTACGAGCTGCTCCGGTCGGTGCTGCCGCAGTGGGAGCGATTCGAAGAGCTTGCGATCGAGCGCGCCGTGGACGTCGACGAGCTCCTAATGGTGTGCGGGGCGATCTATCAGGCGGTGACCGGACGCCCTACGAAGCGGTCCTCCGGCTCCTCGGATGGGCCGCTGACGAGTGGGGATGGGTCGATGGACGGCTCCGGCTCGCTGGAGCCCACGCCTGGCCAGTGGAGGTCAGAGACTGGCGTACCAGCGCGGCGGGTCCTCACCGACCGGGAGCGCGCCAGGATGGAGATCGAGGCATCGCTGCGCCCAGTCGCCAATGCCATCCGCTCTGGCGTCTGACAGCGGCCAACGCCTGCAACGTCTTGTATGCGCTGCTCGCCGAAGGGTCCACCCATCAGGATCGGGACCATCTCGACGTCGAGCTTGAGCGTGCCGCCCCTGAGGATGTCGAGCGTGCCGCAGCCGGCCGGATCGTGGAGGAGATGTTCCGTTGAGCGCGCCCCTCGCAACCGCGTTCGTACGTATCCGCGCCGACGGATCCAATCTGGGCTCCGACGTCGCCAAGGCCAGCGGGAAAGCCGCAGCAGACGCCGCCCCAGCAGCAGGCAAAAAGTTTGGGCAAGAGTTCACGCGAGGCGCAGGGACGTCACTCGCCGGTGCCAGGCGCACGCTCGGGCAGGCCGGTGGAGTCGCTGGCCAGCAGTTCGGGCAGGAGTTCAAGGTGGGAGCCGACGGACGGCTCCGTGACGCTCGGGGCAAATTCGTCACGACCGGTGAATCCGCCGGGAAAGCGTACGGGCAGGGCTTCAAGAAAAGCGCTGGGGGAGAACTCGAAGATTTTCTCTCCAAGTACGGGGTGGCAGCTGGAGCGTTAATTGCGGCAGCGGGGATCATCAAGGTGGGGACGGCCTACGAGGACTCCCTGAACATCTTCAAATCGGTGACACGGGCAACTACCGAGCAGATGCAACAGGTCGCGGAGACGGCGAAGAAGCTCGGCAACGACGTGAAGCTCCCAGGCGTGTCAGCGGCCGGGGCGGCGGCAGCAATGACCGAACTGGCGAAGGGTGGCTTGAACGTCCAGCAGTCGATGGAAGCCGCGAACGCGACCCTGCAACTCTCAAGGGCCGCAGGGGTAGACGAGGCGAAAGCTGCGGAGATCGCGGCGAACGCGCTGATGGCGTTCGGGCTGAACGCCAAAGACCTCAGCATGGTGGTCGACGAGCTAGCGGCGACCGCCAACAACTCGTCGGTGGAGATCGGTGACGTCTCCGCCGCCTTCCAGATGGCTGCCGCCGTATTCGCGAATTTTCAGGGCCCAGCAGTAGGGGCGAAGGCCGCGATCCTCGAACTGAACACGTCGATCGGGATCCTTGGAAACGCGGGGATCAAGGGGTCCGACGCTGGCACGTCGATGAAGCAGATGCTGCTCCAGTTGGTTAACCCGGCGCACCGAGGGTCGAACGCGCTGGACGCGGTCTACGCAGCGGCGATGACGGGTGCCAAAGCCAATGGGCTGATGGGGATCGCGACGATGGGGAACATCAAGGCGCAGGACGTCGCGATCAACAAGTTCATGAAGCTGAATCCTGGGCTGGAGAAGACCGGGAGCCTCGTCTACGACGCAACCGGGAAGATGCGGTCGATGCGGTCGATCATCGATCTGCTGAGCCGGGGAACGAAGGGGATGACCGACGAGCAGAAGAACGCCACCCTTTCGGTGGTCTTCGGCTCGGACGCGGTCAGGTCAGCGCTGGTCCTCACGAAGCAGGGCACCACTGGATACGATGCGATGGCGAAGGCCCTGCAACGGCAGGGCGCGGCGGCGGACGTAGCAGCTGCGAAGAACGCCGGGTTGAAGGGTGCGTTCGATTCCGCGAAGAGCCAGATGGAGACCCTCGGGATCACAATCTTCGACTCGGTGAAAGGCCCTCTCACCGACGGGCTGAAGGGGATCGCCGGGATCCTCGGGTTCGTCAGCGAGCACAAGACGGAATTCGGTTATATCGCAACCGTGTACGGGACTGCTGGCCTGGCGCTCGCCGGGATCGTCATCGCGACGAAGGCGTGGGCTGCGGCCCAGATGATTCTCAACATCGCGATGAACGCTAACCCGCTCGGGCTGGTGATTATCACGGTCGCTGCTCTGGCCGCTGGCCTGGTGTATGCCTACAAGCACTCCGAGACCTTCCGTAATGTCGTCCAGGCGATGGGCCGCGGGGCGGTCGCCGCGTTCGGTTGGGTGGTCGAAAAGGGCAAGGCCCTCGTCGGGTGGTTCGCTGGCCTGCCGAAGGCGATCTCGGCGAAGACCAGCGGGATGTGGAATGGGATCACAAGCGCGTTCAGGTCAGCGATCAACTGGGTTGTTGATATCTGGAACAAGCTCCATTTCACCGTCCCGAGCGTAGATTTCGCCGGTCAACATTTCGGGGGATTCGATCTCGGTATGCAACAACTTCCCCACCTCAAGGAAGGCGGTATCACGACCAAGAGGACGCTCGCGGTCATCGGGGACAATCCAGGTGGCCGCGAGGCGGTTGTCCCGCTGCCGCGGTCAGGTGGTCTCGGGCTCGATGGCCGGCTCCACCCGGAAGACATCGCGGCCCTGGGCGACCGGATCGGCGCTGCCGTCGCCGATGCCGTGCAAGGTGCTGGGGTTCGGGTGTCGCAGGGGCAGATCCTTGGGGCTGTCGATCTCGCGTACGGGCGGGGGTGGTGACACGTGACCGCGCTGATCGACGTGTACGACGGGCTGGACGGGGCCTTCGTCGTGAACTTGAACCGGCGTGGTGCTGGCGACGGCCGCGGGGTGATGGTCGGGCCGAGGTCAGGCCTCGACCTGGGGAAAGTCGCGCTGCCGGATCTTCAGGCGGATTCTGTGGTGTGGTCGCCGATGACTGGGCCCGAGCACCTCGCGTCCCGCACAGTCACCCTCCCCCTGGTCGCCTTCGGTAGTGACCCGGATGACCTGGCGGCGTGGACTCGGGCGGTCAACACGGCCGTGGCCAAACCGTTCTGGCTGAAGATCCGACGGCATGCGGCTACTGGGGTGGCGTGGCTGCGGTGCTGGCCGACTGCCCCGCAGTGGGAATCTCAGATCACGTCTGTGGACGGGCCCGGGACGATCCAGGCAGGGAAGTTGACCGCACGCACGGACCCGTACGCCTACGGCTCGCGGGTCGACGTGACGACGACGGTCACGCAGGACCCGGCATCGTCGTCGGCATGGGTGATGGACGTGGTCGGGGTGTCTGGTGACGCGCCAACCCCAGCGATCATCTCGTCATCTGACGGTGCCCTGCTCGGCGTCGACCACGCCATGCTGATCTCAGTCAGATCCAGGGGCAACCCGGCGTCGATCGGTCAGCTCGCGACGCAGGGCGAGGCCTGCTACCTGTCTGCGGGGGGACCTCATGCGCCGACGGTCGTCACCTTCACCGGGAACACCGACTTCAGCGGCGGGGCAGGGGCTCGGGTCACGTTCCCTAGCGGGAACACGGGCTTGTTCAACTCTTACGGTGGGCTGGCGGTGCCGCAGGTTCTGACCGGGTCGGAGTCCCCCGGGACGTACAGGGCGCTCGTGAGGGTCCGCCGCTCCGGTGCGTCGGCCGGGCTCGAACACACGATCAGGATCGCCGCGAACCCGATGTTCCGCGATGTCCTGTTCACGGCCGGCGGAAACAACACGCGGGTCATCGACCTCGGGCTCATCCAGCTGCCGACCGGGCAACCGGCGTGGCATGCGTCCCCGTTGCCGCAGCCGTGGGCGTGGCAGCCGCCCATCACGCTGTTCCTGATGAGGTCGTCGTCCGGCGCCGGGACCCTCGACGTGGACTGGTTCGCGCTGATCCCGTCGGACGAAGGGGCCGGTCTGTCGCAGATCGACACCAGGCTCCCGAATCCTGGGGAGTGGTGGATGGTCGACGGATACGACCACGTCCCGAGATTGTTCTGGGGGTCTCCGCTCGCTGGTGGGATCGCTGTCGGGCAGCGGGGCGGAACGCGTTTCGTCGGTGGTGTCCCGATGCTGCGGCCAGGCGCGAACAGGCTGTGGTTCGTCGGCGGGCTCGGGGCGACCTCCGCCGCACTGTGGCCGCCCACCAAGCAGTTCTCGGTCACGGTGTCCCACTTCCCGCGGTACCGGTGGCTCGCGTGACGTCGCCCCTCCTGCTGAGGATCGCCCCCACGTACGGCGGTCAGGCCGTCTGCGTCGACTTCCCGGCCGATGCCCGGTTCTCCGCCACGATCCCCGGCGGGTTCGATTCGCTTACCGCGACCCTGCCATGGCCGGACAGCTCACCGCTGCCGCCGCCACTGGACGGGGTCGCGACCGTCCAGGCCATCGACCGTCTCACCGGCCGGATCTGCTGGCACGGACGTCTCATCGACCCCGGGCAGTCCGCCGTGCCTGGGCTCGCCACGTATGCAGTCAACGCCGAGGGAGAGTCCGCCGCACTCGACTCGATCCGGGCCGCGTACTGCCTCGCAGACCGAAGCCTCGACAGCTGGAAGGCGATGCCCGACTACCCGGCCGGGTCGTCGAGCACCGGGGATGGCGCCGGATTTTCGGTCTGGACCGGAGACTGGATCACGGACCCACCGACCGGGTACGTGGAGGCGACGATCCCGGACGGGACGAAGGTCGCCTATGGGGCTCACTCCTCTTGGGCGTACATGCCGGCGGTCTACAGCCCGGATGCTGCCTCTCAGCTGGCACTCGTCCGGGGCTCCACCCTGACCGACACCGCAACTTTCGGAGCGGACTGGCGGACTGACATCTACGTCGGCGTCGACCTCGCGACCAGTTCGTACGTGCTCGCCGGAGGCTTCGACTCGTCCGCGACCAGCCCGTCACAGCAGAACTGGGAGGCCAGGGCTGGGCTCTCGTCGTGGGTCTCTGGCACGGTGGCCCGCGGCGTCATCGTGCGATGGCGGTACTTGGGGACGACCGGCACCTACGGGTCCGAGCACTGGTGGCGGACGGCGAACCTCCTCGTCTGCGGGCGACGCTACGACCGGTCAGGGAACCTCATCGACCCTGCCACCGGATTCGGGTCGCTGACCTCCGGCGGGGTCCTCGCCGATCTGATCGGTCGGCTCCTGCTGTCTCGGCTCGAGGTCGATCCATCCATTGCCTCTGCTGCCGAACTGGTTGACCAGGCGTGCTGGTGGGAGGGCGTCTCGGCCCGTGAAATCCTGGATTTCGTCACCTCACACTCACCGCAAAATTGGTGGGCCGTGTGGGAGCCGAGCACCAGTGGGAAGCCCCGTTTCGAATACCAACCGTGGAGCACCGCGATCCGGTACGTGATCTCTCCAGGCTCCGGCGAAGTGAAGCTGGCCGGTGGGGCCACCGAGCTCGCGAACCGCGCACTGGTCACCTACAAGCGTGGTGAAGACATCGTCGCGACACTGACCACGTCGGTCTCGGTGCCGATCCTCGACCTCGAGGGTCTCGTCCGGACCGCAGCCGTGGACCTGCGGGATCGAGGCCCGATCGCACCGTCCAAGGCCATCGCGCTCGGGCAGGCCGCACTCGATCAGATCGGGCAGACGAAGCCCTCCGGGACGGTGGTCGTCAGCGGCCCGATCTATGATCGGGCAGCGGGGCGGATGGTGCAGCCGTGGGAGATCCAGCCGGGGTGCCTCGTGCAGACATCTGTGTCGTCGAGCATCCTCGCCAGGGGAGCTGACCAGGACGTCCCGGACGGCGTATCCGTTTTCAGGTTGACTGGCGTCCAGTACGAGGCTGGCACTGGCTCCGCCACCCTCACCCTCGATGGCGGCGGCCGGTCCCTGCTCCGTCGCGTCAGGTCCGCCGCCGTGCAGCGCAGGTATGCCCCGAGTCCGAGCCCGGCGAGGTGACCAGTGAGTGAGTGGGATCAGTGGGTTGCAGTCGGGGACTGCCTGCATCTTGGGGTCCTCGCGGCGCACGCGGGGCAGCCTGTACCGGCGTCGCACCCGGACCTTGCCCGGTGGATCGGGCAGGGCAGGGTCGTCTCCACGTCTCCGGCCGCCGTCGTGGTGCAGGGTGTCCCTGCCCGGATAGTGGCCAGGACGCCACCTGGGACCGTGACCGGTGGCAGCGGCGGCGGCTCGTCGTACCCGTCCGGGCTGCCCTGGGCGTCCGGGGTGTACTCCCTGGTCGGGTCCACTAGCGCCATCGCGCCGTTCCAGACGATGCGGGGGAAGACTCTCGACCTGAT
>Ga0180072_1000006_pt1 | contig 13128 bp, 14 predicted proteins | sample EasRiv93B_16_10D_FD_123009 | JGI IMG/M metagenome (GOLD analysis project Ga0180072, IMG submission 123009) | Soil microbial communities from meander-bound floodplain in the East River, Colorado, USA - East River metaG ERMLT293B_16_10D | ecosystem: Environmental > Terrestrial > Soil > Floodplain ... | reverse complement strand
TTTATGATTATAATATCTACTCTTCTGTTTGTTGCTCTGCCAAACATTGATTCATTTGAATCTAATGGTTTATACTCAGAGAACCCCACGATTGAAAGTTTTTCTGGATTCAAGCCTTCTTCAGTCATCAAATAATAGGCCGTGCTTAAAGCGCGCGATACAGATAAATGCCAGTTTGATGGAAACTGAGAAGTACTAATTGGAATATTATCTGTATGACCTTCTATTCTAACATCATTAGGAAGTTTTTTGATAATTGCTGCAAGCTGTTGCAGAACAATTTTAGAGCTTTTCTTTAATTCTGAACTTCCAGATGGAAAAACAATGTCTTCAAGTATGTGAATTGTAACTCCTCGTGAATTTTCTTCAAGTTTTATTGAACTGGTGTAATTATTTGCTTCAATCAAACTATTTATATCTGATTTCAAATTTCCTAAAGGCGGTGCAATTGGAACCTCAGAATCCGGTATAACTTTAATAGTCTGTGTGGCTCCACCGAAAACATTACCGATAGCATTTACCATTTTCTCATATTTCTGTGCATCAAGATTGGATGCTGTATAAAGCAAAATAAACAACCCTAACAGCAGAGTTATCAGATCTGCATAAGTAATAAGATAACGGTCTTTTTCACCACCTTCAGAAAAAGGTGATTCTTCAAACTCATCTACCTTAATCTTTTTTCGGACTCTCTTTGAGGCAGCATACTCTCTTGTTCTTTTTGCGGCAGCATGCTTAGTAGTCTTGACTTCACCAAAGCCGGTATTTCCCCACTCTGTATTGCCAAGACTCCTTGTAAAGAGAGCTCCATCATTTGTTTCTCTTCTTGATGACATTTTTTTAGTTTATCTGCAATTGGTAACCAAATTAAGTTTGCACTAAATACACCCCAAAGTGTTGCGATGAATGCTGTGGCAATGCTTTTAATTAAAGAATTAGGATCGGCACCGGCATGAGAAAGAGCCATAATCAATCCCATAACAGTTCCAAGAATTCCCATTGTAGGCGCATATCCACCCATCTTTGTAAAGATAAAAATATTAGAATAATGTCTTTCCTGAACCGATCTAATTTCAAGTTCTGCAAGATCTTGCAATGAATCAGGATCCGTTCCATCAACTGCACTGCGTAATAACTTTTTACAAAAAAAATAATCAACTTTACTTACATCTCTATCAAGTGCAAGCAGTCCTTCTTTTCTTGCTTTGTAAGAAAACTGAACTATAGAATTGATAATATTTTTTGGTTCAAACTTTCTAGGAAAATATGCAAGCTTAACAAGTCTGAACATATTTTTAAAATTTTCATAGCCAAATCCAATTATCACAGCAGCAAATGTTCCACCAAAAACAATTATAATTGGTGGAATTAAAAACAAAGCATTAACAGATCCACCCTCGAGCAAGAAAGCACCAAAGATGGAGAGAATTCCTAAAATTAATCCGTTAATTGCGCTGTATTTTTTTATCATAAGTAATCAAGCAGCGTCTTAGGTAAAATCATTGCGCCAATTTTTTGAGAAACCTGAAGTAAAAAATCCTGGTTTTGTAAATCAACAACAGCTCTAGCTATATCAACACCATTTTCATTCTGAGCTAATTCCTGCAGATTAAAATTTTGCTGCTCTAACATACTTCCAAGCGTTGATATCTGATTAATTATATTTCCAACTTCTGATTGCTTTGCTGTTATACGAGAATTAAAATTTTCAACAGCAGCAATCTGATCATCAGTCGGGATTACTCCGTTTCTTAAATCAGCACTTATTTGTTTAAGTGTGTTAAATATATCTGTCGGCTGATTTGCACTTGTGCTAATCGAAGTTGCAGAGTTATTTTCTGATAATGATTTAAGACTCATTGTAAACTGGATTCTATTTGCCGGAACATTTACTTCAAAAGATAAGTTAGAAGTTGACCCATCCACGGAAACCAAATTTCCGTTTGATGAATTGAATGCAAGTGTTTTAGCAGCAGGTGGAGCTGCAAACACAGTTGTGCCGCCTCCATCAACAATATCATAAGTCATTTGATATGTGTTAGCTGCTGTTTTTTGATAATTAGTTTGAAGTTGGTATTCATTTCCTAAATTATCATAAATAGTTGAAGTAGTGTTTGTTATAGTTCCAACAGCATCTGCTTCGTTAAAAAACCCTTTTGAAGAAACGATTGTTCCAAACAGTTCTAATCCGGGCATATTGGTACTTTGCACAACACTTTGAGAAAATTTAACATTTATTCTTCCGCTAGTATCTGTGTTGGCTTGATATGATTGATTATCCGAAGAAATGCCATAAGGTTTATTTGAATAATCTGTGCCACCAAAAACATATTTGCCATCCGATTTTGCGTTTGCAGTATCAAGCATAATTTTTATTGAATTATCAATCATATCTGCATAGACATCTAAATTACCTTGATTTATAGGATTTTGAATTTCTGTTAGTTTGCCAACAATATTCATGACTTCAGACTGTATTGATTCCATGGCAAAAACAGTTTCATCTAAAAATGATAGACTGTTTTTTATATTTTTCTGATATGTTTCAACCTGACCCATTTGGTCTGATATTCTAAAAAGTCTTGAAGTTCCAACCGGTGAATCGGATGGTCTCTCAATTTTATTTCCGCTGATAATCTGTCTATTCAGAACCGAAATTCTGTCTTTAATCTTATTAGTATTTCCAATGTAATTATTAGAAATTATTAAATCACTTATACGCATATTACACCATATTTAAAATTGTTTGCAAAATCTCATCAGCAATGGTGATGAGTTTAGCTGATGCCTCATACGTTCTCTGAAACTTTAACACATTTGTCATTTCTTCATCAACTGACACTCCGGATTGCGATGCCCGTAATTGTCCCAGTTCATCCAATACCATTTGGTTAGCTTGTGTAAAGTTGTTTTGAAGCATTCCATCATTGCCAAGTCCGTTAATCATTGATGAATAACTTTCCTGCAAAGTATTTCCGTTCAATAATTTTGCATCTGTTAGCTGTGCAATGCGTAATGCAATCTCTCCATTACCTTCTGTTCCATCCAGTGAGATTGCAATTTTATTTGGATCATCAACAAGCTCTTGATTAATTAACAGCTCACCGTTAGCATAACCCTCAAAGAAATTAAGCCCGGTTTCCTGCGGATCAGAAATTGTGAACCCGTTAACATGTTCTCCGTTTACTGCTTCAACAAGTTTATTTATTACCGCATCTAGTTTTTGCTGAAAAGCCGGAATCTTTTTTGAATACACCTGTGAAAGTGCATTAAGTTCTCCGCCGGTTAAAACAATCGGATAACTTCCGTCTTTAACTTTTAGATTTAGTTTCCCATTAACTTCTTCAGCAACAAATTGTGAAGAGTGCATTCTATCAACAGCTAAAGCACCGCCAATTGAAATAACTGCAGAGTTTGTATTATCATAAACAACATTTATGTTAACAAGATTACTAAGCTCATCAACCAAAGCATCTCTTTTATCAAGAAGATCATTTACTGGAACGCCATTATATGCGTTTGAAAATTGTTCGTAATTGATTTGATGAATTTGGTCTAAAATTGAATTAACAGAATTTACTTTCTGCTGAAATTCCTGCTTAATATCTCCTTTAAGAGTATTTAATGATTGATTTACTGATGTTACTTTTGCTGAAAGATTGTTTGCAGCGTTCAAAACATTTGTTCTTAACGGAACTGAATTAGGTGTAACTGCCAGTTCATTAAAACTGTTAAATAAAGTGGTCATCAGGTTTGATATTCCAAGATCAGAAGGTTCAGAAAATATCTTTTCTACATCACCAACTAACTGACTTTGTTTGTTGCTGTCAGAAAATTTTTGATTGGTCCCTATAATGTGAGCATCAACCAAACGATCTCTAACGCGCATGACATCAGAAATCTTTACTCCATTTCCCCATACCAATCCGGCGGTAAGATTTGATGTTTCTGTTTCAAACATAATTCTCTGTCTTGAGTAATTGGGATTAGCCGAGTTAACAATATTGTGCGACGTTACTTCAAGGGCTCGTCTGTAAACAGCCAAACTGCGGGAAGAAATATCAAATATTTTTGTAAGTGCCATAGTTTTATTCTACACTTTTCTATCAAAAAAATTTTCTTTTTTTGTACCAAGAATATTTTTGATTAAGTCGCGTATAAACTGTCTTGAATTACTAATGATTATTTCATTCTGTGAATTCAATAAAAGTATCTCTTTAACCTTTTCTAATAAAATTGTTCTTACCTGGTTAAACTCTTCAGAAACTTCAGGATCAATTGCCAGCAAAACATCAGCTAACTTGTCTAATGCTTCACTATTATCTACTTCAATCTTATAATGATTTAATGCTATTCTTACGGCTTCAGCTCTTTTGTCTTCACAGTTTTTTATGCGATTAAGAATTTTTTCTTCCTGATCAACAGAATTTTCAATTTCATTTATATCATTATTAACAATTGATCTTTGCAAATTCTTTAATGTGATTATAAAATCACTTAAATAAGTAATCTGCTCATAAGTCTGCTGTAAAATCTCGTCATAATACATTTTTAGGCTCCTCAAAATTCTTAAGATATCCGGTTACACGTTTAACATAAGTTTGCGTTTCAGTAAAAGGTGGTATTCCATTGTATTTATCCACATTTCCGGGTCCTGCGTTATACCCTGCTAAAGCAAACTTCAGGTTCCCATTGTATTTTCGAAGAAGTTCAGACAAATATTTAGCCCCACCCATAATATTTTCTTTAGGGTCAAAAACGTTGTTAATTCCAAGGTATTTTGCAGTCGAATCAATTATTTGCATTAACCCTTTGGCATTAGCAGTGGATACAGCATTTTCTTTTGCGGATGATTCTGCGAGAATTACGGATTTGATGATATTTTTATCAACACCATAAGTATCCGATGCATTATTTATTATATCTTCATATTTGCTCAATCGGTTTAAGGATTGATTTGATGGAATCACAGCAGGCGTTTCTAAATTACTGCTAGTTACCTCAATCGTCGGTTGTTTTTTTATCGGTTCTAATTTTGTATTTAAAACTTCGGTTGATAGATTTTCACCAGTCAATCGTTTATAAATTTGATCAGCAACACCAAGACCAGTCCCTTTAGAAATCTGATCAGCAATTTCAAACTGAAAAATCGAATCAAAAAAGTCTCCACCAAAACTACTTTCACCAAACATTCCACCTCCAGAAGTTTGGTTCATACTTTTTAACATCATCGAAGTAAGTAAACTTTCAAACTGCTTTGAAACCTCAACCATTTTTTGTTTTTCGGAAAAAGAAAGATTCTTTGCTTCCGGTGTAAATGGAATGTGTTTCAGTTCGTTAGTTATTTTTAAACTTAATTCGTTCATTTTAGATTATAACTAACTCTGCTATTAAAGCTCCGGCTTCTTTAAGCGCCTGGAAAATTGCAATAATTTCTTTTGGCGTTACTTTTAATGAATTAAGGGCGCTTGCAACTTCCTGAACATTTGAAGCACCGGATATTGCAATTGTGTTGGTTGAATCCTGTGTTGCATACGGAACATAATTATTAACCACCGCTGTGGTGCCATTTGAAAAAGCGCCTGGCTGAGAAACGATAGGATAATTTTCAATCGTGATATTTAAACTGCCGTGAGTAATTGAAACAGGTTTTATCTGAACGTTTGTACCTGCAACAATAGTTCCTGTTCTTTCATTTAGTACAACCTTAGCTACATAATCGGTTTCTACATTTAACACTTCTAATTCAGCAAGAAAATTTACAATGTTTGATTGCCTGTCTGTTGGAATATTAACACGAATTTCAGAAGCATCTATTGATGTTGCTGCGCTATCACCAAACTTAGCATTAATAGATTTAGCAACATTATTTGATGTAGTCAAATCCGGCATCCTTAAATAAACACTTATTTGTTGATCAATTACAATTTCATTTTCAAGTGATTCTTTCATAACACCGCCCTGCGGAACTCTTCCTGCAAGCGAATGATTTTTTGCAACTCTGTTTCCGCTTGCTGTATTGTAATCATACCCACCGATAGAAAGTGGACCCTGAGCAAAAGCATAAACTTCACCGGCAATACCGGAAAGCGGGGTTAATAATAAAGTGCCGCCAAGCAAACTTGTTGCATCACCCATTGATGAAACGGTTACATCAAACTTTGCACCCGGTTTATAGTTAGAGTTTAAATTTGCAGTAACCATTACCGCAGCTACATTTCTTGTTTTTACATCTGTTTGCGGAACCGTAATTCCAAATCTTTTTAACATACTTGTTATAGATTGCATTGTGAACTGTGTGCGATAACTGTCTCCTGTTCCAGCTAATCCAACAACCAAGCCATATCCAATAACTTGCTCAGCGTTATCTCCGGATATTGTTGCAATATCTTTTATCCTTTGCGAATGAATAAACGATGACATTAGAAAGAGAGCAATTATTATTCGGTTACAGCATTTCATAATTCACCTTAAAAAATCCAATGGAAGAATTTTGTTAACCAGCCGGGAGATTGTGCATCATCAATAAGTCCGCTTCCTTCAAAACTTATTTCAGCATCAGAAATGTTGTATGATAAAACTGAGTTATCTGCTCTAACATCCGATGATCTAACGATCCCTTTAATGTTTATTATTTGTTCTTCACCATTTATAGAAATCTTTTTACTGCCTCTTATCACCATATTGCCGTTTGCGAGAACAGAATCTATTGTAGCACTTATTTTTGTTTGTATCATTCCAGATGATTCAGTTGAACCCGAACCGTTAAAATTATTAGTTGAACCAATTCCCAAATCAACTTCAGGTACATCAGCAGTGCTTACTGTTCCTGCAAGATTAAATCCTAATTCACTTTCTCTTCCGGTTTTAGTTTTAGCATTGTTTTTTGCAAGTGATGATTCAACCACAATAATTGTAATGGCATCTCCGATGTATGAAGCTTTTTGATCTGAGAATAAAGAGTAATAAGAATTCTTTCTCATATTCTGTGGAAATGCTGTTGCGATTAGAATAACTGAAATTAAAAACATTTTTTTCATTTTATCACTCAACTGCTACTTTGGTTGCATTAATAACTCTTGCTTTAAATATTTTATTGCCTAATGAAACAAATTCTATTATATCCCCTGCGCTGCCCTGCTGCCTTGCAATTACTTCTGTTATTACACGTACGTTTCCATTTCTAACTTCAGCAAACACTTTATCACCGGAATTTATTAAAGGAATCTTTTCAATCTTTTCTTCAAAAAGGATTTCTCCTTTTTTTATAAATGCTTTTGCACGATAATCTAAAACAGTAAAATCAGTCTTTACCGGATTGCCGTTTATCTGTGTAACATCTAAAATCTTTTCCTCTAAACCCGAGATATTCAGCAATTCTTTTCTCTCATAGTCCTTACTTGCAACTAAAAGTTTTTTAAACAATTGCACCTTTACGGAAACAACTGAAGGTGAAGTTTTCTTTCCTTTTGTTGCAAGAACCGGGATAAATGCAAATCCTTTACCCAGATTGATACTTCGCGTGTAATCAATTACAATTTTTTCATCAGTTAAATATTTTTGCTGAAGTTGAATTTCTATTTTTTGGTACTCGGAAAATTCTTTTTGAAGATATTTAAGCACTTGCTCTTCAAATGATTGAGCAAGCAACTGAACACTAAACAATATCATTAATAAATATTTCATCTTTTATCTTTTAAGATTGTTAGCCATTGTCATCATTTCTTCAACCGTCTTTACAGTTTTACTGTTAAGTTCATATGAACGCTGTGCCGTTATCATCGAAATCATTTCCTCAACAACATCTACGTTAGAAGCTTCAAGATAACCTTGATGCAGTTCGCCAAAATCATCAAACCCGGGATTTCCGAGAATTGGTCTGCCGCTTTCAGGTGATTCAGAATAAAGATTATCGCCAAGTGCAAGTAACCCGCCAGGATTTAAAAATCTTACAAGCTGTATATTTCCAACAGGCACTCTGTTGCCATCGGATTGCTGCAATTCAACATTTCCATCCCTGCCGATTATTACTCCAACAGAATTTTCATCAAGAGAAATATCAGGATCAAGTAAATAGCCGCCTGTTGTGCAAAGATTTCCATCAGAGTTTAATTTGAAAGAACCATCGCGTGTGTAAACAAGTGTTCCATCAATTTTTCTTACCTGGAAAAATCCTTCACCCTGTATTGCAACATCAAGAGGATTACTGGTTGCGGTTATATCACCCTGTAAAAAAGATTTTTGTGTTGTTGATGGTTTCACTCCATTTCCAACCTGCACCGTACCTGTTCCGGAGCTGGAATTTCCAGGCGTAGTTGAGTTAACAGTATTAACTATAACTTCCTGATACATTAAATCCTGAAACTCAGCTTTGTTTTTCTTGAAAGCCGTAGTGTTCATGTTAGCCATATTATTCGAGATCACTTCAATGTTGATCTGCTGTGCATACATTCCTGAAGCTGCTGTTCTTAATGCTCTGTTACCCATAATATCCTCTTTATACTCTTTTAAATTCTTCCAAGATCATTAGTTTTTTCTAACGAGCTATCCAAGTAATTCACCATTTTATAAGCGGTCTCATAATCTTTTGAAATGTTAATCATATTTTCCAATTCAATCATTGGATTAACGTTTGATTCTTCTAAGTAACCCTGTCTCACTTCAAATTCTGATTCCTGGGCTAAATCCTGAATATCCTGAGTAGAGTTAAAATTTAATCCGGCTTTTCGTTTTTCATAATCATCAATCTTTACAACAAGAAGATCTGCAACGTGTGTTTCATTAATGCTTAATGCACCGTTACGAGCAATTTTTATATCCGTTTGTTCACCGTTCATATATTCCATAAGATTAATCTCGCCGCCTTTACCCATCACTTTGTTACCTTGTTCATTAACAAGAAACCCATCATCAGATATCTTAAAATTTCCTTTACGTGTAAACTCGTATCCGTTTTGTGTTTGTATTGTAAACATTCCCTCACCTACTAAAGCAAGATCAAGCGGATTTAATGTTTCATAAATCTCGCCTTGTGATGTATCAACGGAACTTCTTATCTGAGATTTACCTTCTGATTTTAAAATTTCAGAAAATAACCCTTCGCGTTTAAATCCCACAGTATTAAGATTTGCAAGATTGCCGGAAATCTTTTCCATATTTTTATTTGCAGCCAAAAGGCTTCTTGCAGATTGATATATTCCTTTAATCATTTAGCTCACCGTTTCTTAATTACTATTTACTGCACATCAGAATTTTTGCTGCCAACAATATTTCGCCCGCTGGCATTCTTAATTTTCTCGATTTATTCAATAACTCTTTATGATTTACATCTTCAGAGATTTTTGTCTTCTTTAATAGTTGTTGTCTTTTCTTTTGCTGCTTTTTATCAGAATGAATTAATAATTTTTCTGCACGAAGCAAACCAACATTATGTTTAAACTGTGCATCTGCTTTGCTTTTAGATTTAAGCCTTCTAAAAAGTAAATAACTAATTATGATTAATAGAATAACTATTGCAGACACTTTAAATAAGAACAACCCGGTTAACATTTTTAATCTCTCATCTTTCTTTTTAATGGAAATGAAAATATTAAGTTTGTGCCCGTACCGGAATCACTGCTAAATCTCATTTCACCTTCGTGCTTATCCATAAGATGTTTAAGAATATTTAATCCAAAATCTTTATCTTCATTGGAAATAGAATCAATTGTATCAGTAAAAAGCATTTTAATAATAATTGTTTCGTTGCTGTAACGGCTCTGGATTATTATTCCACCGCCTGTTCCGCGTAAAGGATTTATTAAACTAAATGAGTTGATTAAGATTTGTTTTAAACTGTTATAGTTGCTTAAAATTGATGGGATGTTTTCTTCAAGATCCAGAACACACTCGCAAGAATCCGCATTCAAACTATGTTCGATAACTTTATAAAAATCAGTAATAGCTGTATTGATTGAACAGGAATATAATTTTGGTTTGCTGTCGCTGTTATTTATAAAGTTGCCTAATCGATCAAGAATTTCTTTTATTGTGTGAACCTGGCTTCTAATAAATTCTGTTGCCTCTTCATCAAGATCAGGATTTTCTTTTTGAAGCAAATCAGAATAACTCATAATTACTTGAAGTGGTGACCCGATTTCTTCAATACTTTTACTTGTAAGCTCACCAATTGCTGCAAATTTAAAATCATTAAAAAGTTTTGATTGAAGGATCTGATATTCTGAATAAGTTTTATTAAGCTCATCTCTTAATCGAACAAATTCTAACTCTGCAAATGACTGATTAAGAATTGTTAACAGGGTCTTATATTCAAAAGAATCTTCGCTTAAATATTTAAGATTAGTTAGTGCCGCCAAAACACCGGAAAATCTGTTGTTGCTAAAAATCGGAACAACCAGGCAGCTTAAGCCTGAAGTTGATGCTGCATTATCAACATCCCAGGGTAAGAATTTTGGATTTTTAGATTCTGCTATCCAGTCAAGAATTCCGTTCTTCAAAAAATTCTTAACATAGTAATATAATTTTTGATCGCAAGATTTGTTAATCGGTTTACATTCACTTGTCTTATCATCAAGAGAAAATATTTCTGCATCTAAAAAAAAAGATAATCTGCTTATTTCAGATTTGAAAGCTTCAATTATTTGATCGGTCTGATAAAGTGAATTTAATTTTTCCGAGAACGATAACAAATCTATCTTAACATTACCGCCGGAAAGTACGCTAACTTGTTCGCGTGATATTGGTAGTTTTGTTATAACTTTTAGTTTGTATTTGCCATCATTAGCTCTTTCTAATTGTTCTACAGAACTTAAAAACGGTAAATAATCCCGCCTGTTTTCTTTTATTAATCTCAATTTAAAAACCTAACAAATTCAATTTGATTCCAGAAAATATCTTTATATCCGTCTATAAATCTCTCAACATCAAGCTCACGTTCAAGATTAAACTTTTGCATTGAATAAGGACTGAGGGTTACTTCGTTATCCCATGGCGCATTTGTAAGCTTTAATCTGTTCGTAATGTAATCTGCAAGGTTAACAACAGCACCAAGGACCGGACTTGAACTGGTAGCATCTGGTGAATGATGTGAAAGAATAGGATCAGAAATTTCTTTAGGAAAGTTCCAACGATCAAGCAAGAAAAATCCAACTTGTTCGTGTGTCATTCCAAGAACATCTAATTCTGCCTCTCTATAGGTCATACCTTTTGTTTCAACAAGTTCCGTTACATTTATAAAACTTGAGTGTAAGTATCTATGGATAATTGAAATTCCAATATCGTGCAAGAACCCCGCAATAAAAGCTTCCCCTGAATTATTAAAGCCAATATCAGAAGCAAGTTTTTTGCAAGCCGTTCCGGTTAGATATGAGTGAAGCATAAATTCTTTTGAGTTAAGATATTTATCAGTTTTATTTCTGAAAGCCTCAGCAACAGATAGTGCAGAGATAATGTTTTTTAGCTCACGATAACCAAGAACTAAAATTGCATATTCAATAGTTGTAACTTTTCTTTGTAATCCATACAAAGGTGAATTTGCAATAGTTAAAATCTTTGTTAACAAAGCCTGGTCTTTAGAAATAACCTTATTAAGTTCGCCGGCTGTTGTGTATTTGTTATCCAGAAGTTTAATTGTTTCAAACATTACTTTTGGAATTACCGGCAGATTTACTACACTTGTAAGAACTTTTTCGGTTCTTTCTTTTTTCTGCAAAATGTCTTGAGTATCTGCTATCATTGTCTCCTCGATTAAAATTTAATTGAATCTATCTGAACGCGGAATAATTGTTCATAACTTTGAATAAAACTTTCCAAATAACTTTCGTCACCAAGATTAAGAATACTGATTATGCCGGGATCTAATTCGTAATTATCATCCCAGTTTAAATCTCCCATTGCAAAACGCTGTGTCATATAATCTGCTAAATGAATTATTGCTGCCATTTCTCTTTCATGTTCTGCTTCAGATGGATTATGATGACAGAGAATAGCATCACCAAGTGAAGCTGGCAGATTCCATTTTTCAATTAAAAACTGTCCTATTTCCTGGTGCGAAATTCCTAAAACTTTTTGTTCAGCATTTGTATATCTCATCTCTTGATCATTAACTAAAGCACAAATCTCTTTAAATCCTTCATAGAAGTATCTTTGAATAACCGAAATTCCGAGATCGTGAAGAAGACCGCAGGTAAATGCTTCGCCGGATTTTCTATATCCAAGATCATCAGCAATTCTTTTTGCAGCACTTGCTGTAATAAGTGAGTGTAACCAGAACGCTCTACGGTTCCAGTTTTTATCTTCTTTACTTTTAAAGGCTTCCATCATAGAAAGTGCAATAACAATGTTTTTAATATGATCAAAACCCAAAATGACAATCGCGAACTCGATAGTAGAAACTCTACGAGGTAATCCATACAACGGTGAGTTTGCTACGCTTAATATCTTTGCAACCATCGCTTGATCTTTGCTAATAAGTTTACCCAAATCAGAAGCACCGGTTCTTGGGTTATCTAACATCTTGGAAACCTCAACCATTATAAATGGGACCGATGGAAGGTTTCTAATACCGGTAAGTAATCGCTTATTTCTTTCGCGAATTACTTCTGTGTTTTCTAAATAATTAGTCATTTAAAACCAATAATTTTGATTTAAGATCTTTTGTAATGCGTGTGTGAATTTGCGAAACTCTGGAAACTGTAATCTTTAATAACTCAGCAATTTCTTTGTAGTTTAAATTTTCAAAGTAGTATAAATTCAAAAGTAGTCTGTCTCTTTCGTTTAATTCCTTAATCGCGCTCATTAAAAAATCTTTCATCTCAGTTTTTTCAATTGTAACTGAAGCAGGTTCAGAATCATTAGCAATTACTTCACCCAAAGTGTACCCGTCTTCATCTTCAGGTGATCTGCTAAGTGAAACATTTGTATAGAAGGATTCAATTGAGGATTCATTAGAATCATTTTTAAACTTGCTCTGAAGCTTTCTTAGCTCATCAATTATTTTTCCGCGTATTCTCTGGATTGCATAAGTTTCAAACTTGGTTCCGTAGTCAGGGTCAAACCTGTCAATGGCTTCATTCAATCCTTCTATCCCATATTGAAAGTAATCTCTTTCATCAAGAATATTGTTCATTC
>Ga0180072_1000005_pt1 | contig 13608 bp, 23 predicted proteins | sample EasRiv93B_16_10D_FD_123009 | JGI IMG/M metagenome (GOLD analysis project Ga0180072, IMG submission 123009) | Soil microbial communities from meander-bound floodplain in the East River, Colorado, USA - East River metaG ERMLT293B_16_10D | ecosystem: Environmental > Terrestrial > Soil > Floodplain ... | reverse complement strand
TGCGACGGGTCTCGGCGAGGATGTCTCCGGTGTCTGCGACGACGCATCCGACGCTGGTGTCTCCGGCGGCGTGTGCCCGCTCCGCCCATGCGGTGAGCAGATCGGAGCGGCCCGGGTGGCCCCATGCAAGTACGAAGGCGGCGGCGGCTAGGTCGGCGAAATACGGGTGGGTCACGGTGTCTCCTGGTGGTGGTGGTGGTGGTGGTGTCTGCGTGCCCTGGCCCGGTCCGATCCCGGGCTCGCACCCGCCGGAGGGCGGGCCAGGGCTAGGTGGTCAGGTCAGGTGCTACTGCTACAGGCTCGGCCGGCCCTGGGTGTTTTTCGTCCATCGTCCGCCGAGGAACATTTCCTCGGCTGGACCCGATCCGCTGCCGAGGCGGATCCTGAACTCTCCCTGCTGGTGGTGGTGGAGCAGCCACAGCCGGGCGACCGTCGACGGGATGCAGCGGGTCAAGGTCGGGCCGAGACCGCCCTCGGGGCCGATGACCTCGTAGCGGGGGTCGATCTCGGCTCCCTGGCCGTCGATCTCGCCGGGGACCTCCGCGAGGACCCCGACTAGCCGCAGCCGCTGATCCTCCGTGAGGTCCCATGTCATCGGCCAGGCGGGCCATGCGCCCATCGAGGACGCCAGGGGGTGCTGGGACAGCCACTCAGGATCTGGGGTGGTGGCGGGGTGGTCGGTGGGGGGCATGCGGTCCTCCTGTGGTGTGGTCTGGTGGTCTGGTGGTCCACGGCACCAGCCCGGGTGGACCGGGCTGGCACCGAAGGCCGTCAGGCGTGGAGGGCCGCGACCCGCGTCCAGTAGGAGGCGGCGCGCTCGCAGAGGGCGACCGCCGATGGGGTGGTGGCCCGGTCGGCGAGGACCTGGGCTCTGGCGGCGCGGGCGATGGCGTCCGCGGTGGTGATGGGCTCAGCCGGCCGTGGTGCGGGCGGCCTGGAGTCGACCACGCGGCACGAGTGGGCCGTGGTGGCGGTCCCGGCCGTGGTGCGGCAGGGCTGGCCGGCGAGTGCCCGGCATGCCCAGCGGCGGCAGGGGACCGTGCGGGCCGCGCGCTCGACGGCCTGGCGACGCGCCCGATTTTCGGCCTCGAGGGCCGCATTGACGGCCTGGATGCTCGTTATGGTCATGGTGGTCTCCTCAGATGGTGGTGGTGGTGTCTGCGTGCCCTGGCCCGGTCCGATCCCGGGCTCACACCCGCCGGAGGGCGGGCCAGGGCTAGGTGGTCAGGCGGAGGCGACGGTCCCGAGGGACCGGCAGCCGATGATCCTCCCGGACGCGTCTCGGACCTGACCGTACGGGTACACCAGGTCGCTGCGCGTCACCTCGGCGGCGATGGCCCCCATCAGCAGCGGCATGGACACGATGTAGAGCGTGGACGTGACCTGCCCGGGGAGCCCGATGATCTCGCCGAGGGCGACATTGGTGAGAGGGATCCCGGACGGCGTAGCGCCGTCCGGAGTAGCGGACTCGGAGAGCCGGGCGACGGTCCCCGAGGGGGGGAATTCAGCGATGGTCTGGCCTTCGTCGCCGACCACGACGACGGGGTGGGGGGTTAGGTTGACGATGTCCACGACATTGTTCCTTTCATTGGCCGGGTGCCCCCGGCATGTATGGTGCGTGCCCCTGCCCGGTCCGATCCGGGCTCGCATCCTCCGGAGCGGGCAGGGGCTGATGAGCAGAGGGTCAGCGTGGCGCGGTGGGGATGTCGCTGATGGTGGCCGCGAGGTCGCGGGCCTGCGTCGCGTGGTAGGACATGGCGCGCTCGCATAGGGCGATGGCGGAATCGGACGTGGCCATCTGCAGGAGCTCGCCGGCGCGGACGGTCCTGGCGGCGGCCACGCGCTCGGCGTACTCGATGTGGCTAAGGATGCTGTTCATGGTGTCCTCCAAGTGGTGGCGGTGGACCGTGTGGTGGCTTACTTCCTTACATTGACTAGTCAACACCATATGTGTTGACTAGTCAACACCATATGGTGTGACAGTGATCACGCCCGAGTGATCGGCCGTCCTCGTGGGGCGGCTGCGAGGCGGCGCCGGGGCTGGTAGTTAGCCGCCTCGCACCGCCAGAATGTCGAGCAGATCGCCCTGCCCGGGAGCGTGGTCGGCCCACCAGCACTCGGCATGCCAGCGCCTCCCATCGGTGTGCTGGACGGCGATCTGGTCATAGCGAACGTCCCGCCCGCAGTCGGCCGCGCATGCCTGCGGCTCCCACATCGCACGCACGGACGGTCAGACGCGGACGGCGGCGCGGACAGCGTCTGCCCCGGGGCAGACTTCGGTCAGGCGACGCCCTCCCCAGCACCACAGGTGCTCACAGCCGGCGTCGGGGCCGCTGCAGGAGCAGCCGTCCATGCAGATGAGGCAGGTCGACGGGTCGTTCCGGAGCGCCACGTCTGCCTCAGCGCGGGCACGGGTGGGCAGGCGGTACAGGCCTTCCTCTCCCTCCTTGGCGGGGGCGTACCAAATTCTGCGCCCGTCATTCACGACGCGCACGGTGTACGGGGCGTCCGTTGTGGTCTTCGGTGTCGAGGTCATGCAGACGAATATATCGCTCTGCCGTCAATAGCGCTGGTGAGTAGACAAATTAATTGTGGTGTCCTAGAGTAAGGGCATGGCGACCCGGACAGCACTAAGCCACGCCGGAGAGCACGCCCAGCAGAAGCGAAATCTCGTCCAGCAGGCGTGCTCAGTGTGCGATGGCCAGGCCTGGGACAACCCCGTGCTGCATTCCCCGTGCGGTGTCCTCGACGGCCCGCTCTGCGAGAGCTGCGAGACGGCACACATCTGCGGATGCTGCTGGTGCCTGCCGCTGCTGATCGCTGACGTCGACCTCTGATCTGCGGCGACCCGCCGGGCCGGACCCTGAGAGCCCCCGGCGGGTCGCCGCCCCAATCCAAACATAGGAGTTCGCCAGTGAAACATGCGCTCACGCCATTCGCCGTCGCCGTCACCGGCGCCGTCATCCTGACTCTGGCGATCGTCTACCCGTCCGCGCTCCTCTCCATCACCGGGATTGTCGTGATGTCCGCTGGACTCGTATCCCAGTGGCTCGGCCACGAGCGGCCCAGCTGCCGCCACGTGCAGCGCTCGCGTAGCAACGTCCTCTACTCAGCCTCTCCTTTGGGGGCGGGCGCCACCGGTAGGGCTACCAGCATCTCCCTCGGCTCCTCATCGCGTCGTCGCCGATGGGCCTACAGCGGCGGAAGACCAATCGACCTGCCCGGCCTCAGCGGGGCGCCCGTCACCACCGACACACCCGATCAGCCGTGACTGCGGTCGAGCGCCGCCGGCGCGACGACGAGCGGCTCACCCCTCCTGGGACGTGCTACGCGTGCGGATACACACACTCGGATTCCCACCCGGCCTACGCCGCCGTCGCGCCGGTCACCAGACGGCAGGCAGCGATGTTGGCGGTCTTCGACCTGCTCGAGACGGCCGGCATCCCGATGAGCTCGGCCGAGTGGGTCCCCGCCCACGCGGACCTGCTGGACGACGCCACCGACTACCTCACCCACTGGGCGAGGACCGTCCGCCTCGTGGTCGACGCCCGGACCCTGCGGTCCGGACCCTAGACCGGCGCCGGGTCCATGGCCCGGGCCCGGCGACTGGCACAAACATCTGCGGCGCCCCGGACCGACTCCGGGGCGCCGCTGACCACGACCACTCACTCACCTAGCACTCAGGAGAAGCATCCAACATGCCCACCACCACACCACACGCGCCGACCGGCGCGCCGATGCTCGGCCGAGCCATCGATGTCATCCTCGCTGCGGTCGAGAGCGTGGGACTCGCGGCCGGAGCGGTCAACACCTCGATCGGCCATCGCTGCCCGACTGAGATCGTGCTCTACCTACGGATTGGCGCCACACCGATGGACGCCCGGCGGGTCTTCGCCGCGCTGGGCGTCGCCAGCCCGGCCCTCGGCCCGATCTTCGGCCGAGAGACGCGCCTCGCCTCAATGTCAGCAAAGATCCCGCCCCTGGGAGTCAAACTGAATATCACGGTCACCGACGGGCTCGAGGCGCCAGCTGTAGGCGACGTCGAGTCCCTGATCGCCACCGTCGACGCCGCCCGCGCCACAGCCGAGGGCGATGCCCAGTGAGCACCGACATGAACAAGCCGGACATCATGGCGGCAATTGGAGACCAGCTTCGCGCACTTCACGGGTACTCGATCGTGGACGTCGAGACACTTACGGGAGGATCGATCACCGCCGCCAGGCTCGGCTCCTACGAACGCGGGTACCGGTGCCCGACGGTCTGGGGACTCTACGAGCTCGGCCGGCTCTACGACATCGACCCGAGCTCACTGCTCCCGACACCTGCCGCCGAGGACCAGGGGGCCGGCCAGTGACGATCATCATCCTTGGCCTGACCGCGACCATCCTTGTCTCACTCTGGCTCGTCATCCCGGACGCCCTAGCCAGGGCCGAAACACGCCACCACGCCATCTCCCGCCTCCCATACGCCCGCCAAGGACAGGACCACCCAACGTCCAGGGCACTGAGGAGCGACCAGGGCACGTGGACGCCAGGGCCAGCAACAGAGGCCATGACAGAGCACTGGGAATGGACCTCGCGGTGAGCCTGCGCCTCGTGGTGGACCACCAGCTAGATGGCCACCCACACGACGGGATCCACGGGTCGATGGCGGCCGAGGCGGCGGGCGTCACCGGGCTCGTCCGCCGGTCAAGAACCATCAGCGCCACCTGCGCCTGCGGGTGGACGACGTGCTCGGCAACCCAGCCTGGCGCCCTCCTGCTCGCCGAGCACCACCTGAATCTGTGCCATCGCCTGGTGTTGGTCGGCTGACCACACACAGACCGGCGCCCGGCCGACGTGTCCACTCGCCGGCCGGGCGCCCCAACCAAGACCATCTATGGAGGCACCCCATGCTTACCCCACTCGGTCCGCGCGACGCGTACGCGGCACAGGAGCTGCTGCGGCAGGCGCTGATCGGGATCGAGCTCGAATACCTCTCGGGGTGGAAGGTCCGTGTGGCCACGGTGGCCGCATCACTGGCGTACAACGCCCGTCTGGCAGGGTATGCCGCCGGCCGGGCCGAGGCCTTCGCCGAGCAGGCAGCCGGTCTGTCCAGCGCCGACGTTACCGGGCCCCCCACGGACGTCACGCGACACGTCATCCCAGGAGTGTCCGCGGAGATCGTCGACTACCCGGCCGGGCCACGGCTGGCCCTCACCGTCGACGGCCGGCTGCTGGTCGACGTCCAGGGCATGGATGACCTGGTCGACGCCCTGAGCGACTTGCGGGACCAGCTCGACACCACCCCGCCCGCACCTAACCGGAATCCACGGGAGGACAGATGACCGCCAGATCAGACAGATCAGCTCCACTCTTCTGCTGGATCGCCTGTGACGCCAGGTCGACCGACGAGGACGACGTCACCGTCATGGAGACCATCTCGGGTGCCGAGGACGCGGCGGCCGAGTCCGGATGGGCGATCGTCACCAGCGCGGATGGCTGGCGCATCCACTATTGCTCCCGCCACGCTGCATTCATCGCGTGTCGCGCGTGCGGTGTCCGCCTAGGGGAGTGCGTCTGCGAGCACGCGGACCCGCCCACAAGGCAGGTGCTCGCCGGGCCACCCGCGGAGTGCGACGGCCAGCTCATCCTCGACGAGTGCGACGGCCCGTCCATGGTCGCTGGGCTCCCACCGGAGGATGGAGTCCTTAAGCACACGCTGCTGCGGGCCGCCGTCGCGGCGCTGGCGGTCGCGGTGCTCGCAGGCGCGTGCGCCGGTCTGCTCGCCCTGGGCGGTGCACGGTGACCGCGGGGTGGGCCGATGGGCCGCTCATGGCACTCGATTTCGAGACCACCGGGGTCGACCCGGAGGAGGCGAGGATCGTCACCGCCTGTGTGGCGACCGTAGGCACTGCCTCCCTACCGGGCGCTGTACGACCTGCAGGTCAAAGCGCACCGGGCGTGGGCAGAGAAGTTCTCCAGCTATCTCTCCCGTCAGGGGAAGCCGGAGCGGATCGACCCGTCATGGCCGCTGTGCAGGTTGGTGCGGCCCTGATGGCCGACCGCTGCGACTTGACTGACCTGCTCGTCGATCAGTGCGCCTGCCAGACTCACCGCGGAGAGCCGGCACCGGACGCCGGCATCCGGTCCGGTGGCGTCGTCGCCAAGTTTCCTGGCATCTGCAGCGGGTGCGGGGACCGGATCGCCATCGGCGACCTCATCACCGCCGTGGACTCTGGGGGCTGGGTGCACGCCATCTGCACCTGACCAGACAGGATGTATCGAGCGCGGGCGGTGTGTCGGCCAGGAGAAGGCCGATGCGCCGCCCGCGTCGACTCAAGGAAGGGACAATGCCCCGATGGGCTCGGCCGCTAGAATTAGTCGCATGAGCAGATATATTGATTGCGGAGATGAAGACCCTCTGCTCGACCGCGCAGGTCAGGCCAAGGAGCTTGGCGTCCACTTGGACCGGATCACGTATTTTGCCCGCACGTACTCGCCTGGCGGACGGTTTGACGACCCCGCGCATCAGTACCCGACCCACCGGCCCGACGCTGTGAAGCTGGGCCGGTCCAAGGGCGTCCGCCGGTCGGTGCTCCTCGAGTGGGCAGCCAACCGGCCCGGGCAGGGCGCGGGCCGTCCCCGGACCCGGCCGGTGATCCCGCCGGGGCTGACCCACCAGCAGTGGGACGCCATGCAGCGTCTCGCGGCAGCGACGTGCGGGCAGGTCGTCGCCGTCCCTTCCCTCGTCCTTGGCGGGCTCACCCGGAAGGGCTACACCATGCTTGACGGGATGGTGACGGAAGCCGGCCGGGCGCTGGTCGACGGGTGGGAAGCAGGCTGACGACTGCCTTGCCCGGACGACGGGCCCCCAACCTGCCGGGTGGGGGGCCCGTCGTCATCCGCCAGTGCCCCAAATCCGTCACGGCGTGACGGATTTGTGGGCGTGGCATCATCGTGGTGGGGTCGGGCGCCTGACATCTGTCGAGCGCCCCGGAGGACTGTGTGCCAGTGAAGACCCCGACGAGCGCGCTCGGCACCCTCGGCGGGTACTCAGGGCCCTGGTCGTCGATGGTCGCGGAGCTCCTAGAGCACGTCCCTGACCTGTACTGGCCTACCTCTGTCAGCACGTACGGGCGGATGCGGCACGATCCCGTCCTGACGTCGGTGCTCGCCGCCTACGTCAACCCGCTGACTCGCGCCCGGTGGTCGATCTACCCGCGGGGCGCGTCCAGTGACATGGTCACGATCTGCGCGGACTCTCTCGGGCTCCCAGTCCTCGGGAGAGGGGACCAGGGGCCTGGCCCGATGCGGCGCCGAGGTGTCCAGTGGCGCGACCACGTCCGGATCGCGTCCTCCACCATGCTGACCTTTGGGCACGCCCCGTTCGAGTACTGGTACGACGTCTCGTCAGGTAAGGCTTTGCTGGCTGGGCTCGGTGAGCGGCTCCCGGCGACGATCTCGGGGATTGATGTCACCCCGGCAGGAGACCTGCAATCTGCCAGCCAGATCCCGGGCATGACCGGGGCGGCCGGGGGCGCCATGGGCGCGGTGATCCCCGCTGATCGGCTCCTCTGGTACGTCCGGGACCGTGAGGGTGCCGCATGGCAGGGGCAGTCACTCCTGCGGCACGCGTTCGGCCCGTGGCTCCTGAAGCAGGAGGGGATGCGCGTCCAGTCCACCAGCCTGCGCCGGTTCGGTGCCGGTACCCCGGTGATGGAGCCTCTCCCCGGGTATACCCCGACAGCGGCGCAGATCCAGGCGGCTCAGCGGGTCGCTGAGTCGGTGCGGGTCGGTGACTCCGGAGGTGCCACGACCCCAGGGTTCAGGCTCGTCATCAAGGGGATCGAGGGGACCGTCCCCGACTCCCTTCCATTCCTGGCTTTCCTTGATCAGCAGATGGCACGTGGCGCCCTGACCTCAGTACTCGACCTCGGGAACACGGGAAATGGGAGCCGTGCCCTCGGATCGGTATTCGCCGACGTCATGACGATGGCGCTGGAGTCGACGGCTGAGCAGCTCGCCGAGACCGCGTCGCAGCTGTGTGTGCGCCTCACCGACTTCAACGAAGGAGATTCGGCGAATGCGCCTGCCGTCTCCGTCGACATGTCCTCGACCCGGAAGGCGATCGCTGAGGCGATCGGGAGCCTCGTGCAGTCCGGTGGCCTCGTCATGGACGGCTCGCTACAGGCGTGGGTGCGGGATGCCCTGGACCTGCCGGAGCCCGACCCGGTGAAGGCGGCGCCGGTAGTAGTTCCGGTCAGCGCCCCGACACCGCCCACCAAGGCGGAGCCCGCTGACGGCCCGGTGACCGAGCCAACCCCAGTGACGGCAGCACGTGGACGGCCGATCGCCGCGGCGGCCGATCCCCGCGCCCTGACGGAGCGGGAACAGGCATTAGGCCTCGACCCGGCCGCGGTCGACCTGGCCCACGACGCTGCCCTGGCCGCAGTCCTCGCAGCCTGGCCGCAGGTCTCGGTCGGGCAGCGTGACCAGCTCGTCGAGCAGATCACCGCCGCGGTGGACGGCGGTGATCTCCCCGGGCTCGCGTCCCTGACCGTGGACACGACGGATGCGGCCGAGGTCCTCGCCGTCGCGATGTCTGAGGCCGCCGACGCCGGGGCAGCTACCGCCGTCGCTGAGGCCGCGTACCAGGGCGCCGTCATCGCCGCGCCCGTGATCGCGGAAGCGCGGCTCGTGGCGATGGCCTCCGCGGTCGCCGCGGTGATGGGACAGGCCACGGCCGCCGCAGCCGGGCGGGAGGCGCTACGCCTCGTCGGGTCCACCCGGACACCATCCGGGGCGGATGTCGCGGCAGGGGTCCGGGTGCACCTTGAGGAGATGACCGGGACGTGGCCGCAGGACCAACTGGGCGGCGCGATCAGCGACGCGGTGGGCGGCGGTCGGGCAGCAGTGTTCGCCGCTGGGGTGGACAGCGGATACGAGCCGACCTTCTACGCGTCTGAGGTCCTGGACCGGAACACGTGCACGCGGTGCCTGGCGTTCGACGGCCACCAATTCGAGGACCTCGACGAGGCAGAGGCCGCATACCCGTCAGGCGGTTACACCGGATGCCGGGGCGGGCTCCGCTGCCGGGGGATCATCGTCGCCGAATGGGCTGGTGTCCCGGCCGTCGAAGTGACAGAGAAGCGGATCGAGTACGCGTGAGCGAGGTGATCAGTGATGGGGAAGCCGAGCAAGGGGACACCCGCCGACAAGCGGTTGTCCGAGAACAAGCCGAAGTCGAAGAAGGGCGGGAAGTGCTGATGGAGTCTCGCCGGTTCGAGTTGGTCCGGTCTGTCGACGTGTCCGGGGTGTCCGGGGTGTCCGGGGTCGGGGTCGTCGCGGACGGCGTGCTGTGGCCAGACGGCTCCGTCTCGGTCCGGTGGCGCGGCGTCCACCCGTCAGCCGTGCACTGGGACAGCCTCGCTGACGCCGAGAGCGTCCACGGGCACGGCGGGCTCACCACGATCAGGTGGATCGACCCGGTTCCGCCCGAGGCTGGTCTGCCTGTGATCGCCGGTCTGCCGCACACGGGCCCGTTGCCCGTGACCAGCGTGCTCCCAGCCATCACCGCTCCGGTCCCGGTCGGCTGCGACGCCTCCGCCTACCTGGCGGCCTACGGATCAGGTGCCTGATGGCCGCTCTTGTCCGTATCCCTGGCGTCCCGATCGCGGCTGTCGGCACCTGGAACGCGTCGACCGGGGTATGGGAGTGCACCGCTGAGCAGCTCCGTGACGCCGTCATCGCCCAGCACGACCCGGCATTCCGCACGCCGATACTGAAGCTCGGGCACCTCGACCCCCGATTCACCGACGGTGAGCCGTTCGGGGACGGTGAGCCGGCTGTTGGCCGGCTGGAGAGTCTGCGACTGGCCCCGGACGGGCAGACGCTCCTTGCTGACCTCGTCGGTGTCCCGGCGTGGCTGGGCGAGGTCATGGCCACCGCCTATCCGTCCCGCAGCGTCGAGGCCATCCAGGACGTGGAGACCAGCGACGGAGCCCGCTATGCACTCGTCGTGACGGGTCTCGCGCTCCTCGGGGTCCATGCCCCGTCCATCGAGTCGCTCGGCGACATCGCGACCTTGTTCGGCCAGTCGACAGACGTCGAGACGTGGACCGCCGCGTCCCGCGTCGCAGCATCCGCGCTCCCCCCAATGGAGGACCCAGATATGCCAACTATCCAGCGTCGGCCCCTCGGGCAGGTGGTCCTTGCGTCGGCGTCGATCGACGAGCTCACGCGTGCAGCTGAGGAGTGGGCCGAGACTCAGCCACTGATCGGACGGTCCTGCTACGTCCGGGACATCTACACCGACTCGATAATCATGACCGTGTGGGTCGGAGACGACTCGCGCTACTACCGGTGCTCGTGGTCAGAAGCTGGCGGCGTCTTCACGTTCGGGACGCCCGAGCCGGTGCGCCCGGCCTACGTGCCGGTCGATGAGGGCCAGGGTGGCGGGACGGCCCCGATAGGCGTGGCCGCGTCTACGCCTGTCGATATGGTGCGCCACTACCAGCAGAAGTGGACGGGTGTGGCATCATCGGGTCGGGGTCGGGACTTGTCCGCAGCAGCTGGCAGTCCCACGGAGGAAAAATTGTCGATCAGTTCTGCGATCGCCGAGGCGCTTGGCGTAGCGGCCGACGCAGACGAGGAGACCGTGCTCGCCGCGGTCGAGTCGATGCGCCAGCCGGCGCCGCAGCCGACCGATCCGACCACGGGCGGGACTGGTGAGCCTACGGTCACCGATCCCGCCACCCAGCCCAGCCAGGCGGACGTCGAGAGGCTCGTCGCCGCCGCGGTCGACAGGCGTCTGGCCGCCGCGCAGGCTCCGATCCTGGCGTCGCTCACCTCAGCCACGGCAGAGCTCGCCGGGCTCAAGGCCGAGAGGGTGGCTGCCGAGAAGACGGCCGTCATAGCTGGTGCGGTCACGGCCGGGAAGATCAGGCCTGCCGACCGCCCGGTCTGGGAGAGCCAGTACGACGCCGCTCCCGACGTCGTGACCGCGATCCTCGCGGCCACCGCCCCTGGTACCGCTGTCCCTGTCTCCTCGGTAGGTCACGCCGAGGACGGCCAGGCCGGTAGCGAGGCATTCTCCGATGCCGACTACGCGGCGATCTTCGGGAAGGCCGGTGCCGTCTGATGGGCGACTACACACCAAAGTTTGCGCCTGGCGCTGACGTGACCTACCTGGCCGGTGCCGCGATCACCGGTGGGCAGGTCGTGTACCTGTCTGCTGCGGGCACCTGCCTGCTGACCGCCGCCGCACACGCCAACGTCATCGGGGTGGCCACCCGCGACGTCGCGTCCGGGGAGCGGGTGGCTGTGTCTCGTGGGGGCGTCCAGAGGTGCGTCTCAGGTGACGTGATCAGCGTTGGGGACCCGTTGAAGTCCGCCGCGACTGGTCGGGTCGTTCCGTTCATCGTCGGCACCGACCCGTACACCCAGTTGGTTGGGTTCGCGCTAACTGCCGCTGCCGCTGCCGCTGCCACCATCGACGTCCAGTGGAAGGCGTGAGGTAGATGCCGATCCTGTACCCCCCCACCATCCCCACGCTGTCCGGGGATTTCCTCACCATCCACCGTTTCCTTCAGTCGCCGACGATGGTGCAGCGCCGTCTGCGGACCATCGCCGACCAGCGGTTCCTCGCAGACGTCCTGCTGACCGGGACCGTCGAGGCGACCGGTGGCGCCGTCGCCTACGAGGTGTCGGAGGGCATCTACACCGACCGCGATCCGACCCCCGTCGCCCCTGGTGGCGAGTACGAGCGGGCGCTGGCCACCGGTGGTACCGCCGCGCTGGCGACGGTGACCAAGTACGGCCAGGACGTCAAGGTGACCGATGAGGCGATCGGTAGGCAGCGGATGGCAGCTGTCGACCGGGCCATGCAAAAGTCGGTGAACAGGGCTGTCGCGTACATCGACACGATCACCCTCGCGGCGATCGCGTCGGCCGTCACCCAGACTCAGGCCGCTGCGGCGGCGTGGTCCAGCGCCTCTGCTGATCCGCTGCTTGACGTCATGCTCGCTCAGGCGCAGGTAGCAGACCTCACCGAGGGCTACGAGCCTGACTCCATCGTCGTCACCTCCACGCTGTACGCAAGATTGGTGGCAAACCAGAAGGTCATCGCCGGTCTTGAGCGTGAGGGATCGAGCCAGGTCACGAAGACCGGTGACGTGAAATCGATCGGTAGCCTGGCTCTCCGGCAGGCTCCCGCGTCCAGGATGCCCTCCGGGGTCGGGGCGATGATCCTCGACTCGGCACAGCTCGGTGACCTTGCCTGGGAGAAAGTCCCCTCCCCCGAGTATCAGGGCGAGCCGTCCGGGATCCAGTCCTGGATTCGCCGCGACCCAAACGCGACCGACAGCTGGCTGATCCGTACGCGTAGGACAGCTGTCCCGATCGTCCGGGAGCCGGGCTGCGCCGTGAAGATCACGGGGGTGTGACCATGGCCGCGCGACAGCCGCAGACCACCGGTGTCCCACCGGTCGAGGCGACAAGTGATCCGGGCCGGACCGCCGAGTTGGAGGCCGAGAACGCGGCACTCAAGATCGCCAACGCTGCCCTCCACGACGACGCGAAGCGGGCGGGCGAGCCGCGCGGATCCCGCGCCGTGTGGCTCGTCACCTACCCGGCGATCTCCGTGTTCGAGAAGCGCGACGGTGTCCTAGCCGCCGAGCCGATCGTGCTGAAGAGGGGCGACGTCCTACCGCCCGACTGCGAGTGGCACGCCGAATTCCTCGCATCGATCGGGCACATCGCCTCCGTCACGGTGCCCGCCTAGACCCGTCCGGCTCGGAGCCGTGAGGCGGGCGCCCGACCCCCAATCGGTTCGCCTCACGGCTCCGAGCCGGACGAAAATTCCAGTGCACAGCAACGCGTCCCGGAGGTGACATCTCATGGCCGTGCAGGCGTGGCCGTTCACCGCCAGTTGCCTGTCCCTGTGCCAGGGGCTGGTTGATCTCTCCTCTGACACGGTGAAGATGTTGTTGCTCACCTCCCGGGGTTCGGCCATCTATAACCAGCAGTACGTTTCGCAAATTTTCTCTGTCTCCGGTGCCGTCGAGACATCTGGGACCGGGTACACAGCTGGCGGGCTGGCCGTCACCGGGCTGGCTGTCTCCGACGTCGCTGCCGGGTCGTGGCCTACGGCATGGGCGGCGTCCACGGCGTACGCGGTCGGGCAGATCGTCCACCCCGCAGGGTCGGCGTATCTCTACATGTGCGCCGTCGCTGGCACCACTGGCGCGTCACAGCCGACGTGGGTGGAGGTCTCGTCCAGGGAAACCGTTGACGGCACCGCGGTGTGGATCCTCGTCCACGACACGGTCACCGTAGTCACCCACGACGCCGTCACCTGGCCGAACGCCTCGCTCACCGCCGAGTACGGAGTCTTCTACGACTCTTCGACAGGCGTTGCCGAGACGTCTCCGCTGCTGTGGTGGACCGATTTCGGAGACCCACAGACGGTGGCAGGTACCTCTCTCATCTACACCCCGCCGGCTGGCGGATCCCTCGTGTTCACGAAAACATGAAAGGCCAATCGTGTTTCTACTTCTTGGTATTAGGCGTGCCTACAACGACCATCCCCAGCACGAGGACGGCACCCCGAAGACCCTCGACGAGCGGG
>Ga0180072_1000004_pt1 | contig 14636 bp, 23 predicted proteins | sample EasRiv93B_16_10D_FD_123009 | JGI IMG/M metagenome (GOLD analysis project Ga0180072, IMG submission 123009) | Soil microbial communities from meander-bound floodplain in the East River, Colorado, USA - East River metaG ERMLT293B_16_10D | ecosystem: Environmental > Terrestrial > Soil > Floodplain ... | reverse complement strand
GGTCAGGACCGCGCCGGTCGGGTCCGCGCCGGGCAGGACCGCGCTGGTGAGGTCCGCGCCGGTGAGGTCCGCGCTGGTCAGGAGCGCCCTGGTCAGGAGCGCCCTGGTGAGGTCCGCGCCGGTCAGGAGCGCCCTGGTGAGGTCCGCGCCGTCCAGGATCGCCCCGGAGAGGTCCGCCTCGTCCAGGATCGCCCCGGGCAGGTCCGCCCAGGTGAGGTACGGGAGCGGCCGGTGATGCGACCTGATTGCGGCGATCGCGGCCTTCCTCGGGCTCGGGGTGGGGGCGTCGGTGGGGGTGGTGTCCATGTCGTCCTCTCGGTATGCGGTGGTCTGGCCGAGTGCGGCGGCTAGCTCGGCGCGGATCGCTGCGTGCCTCTCCTCCTCCGGATTCACGATGCCGCCTCCTCGACCTGGGCCGCGGCGCCGTCCTCGGGGCGGGCGGACGGCAGGATCTGGGCCGGGTCGACACCGCAGGAGTCGCACATCACCCAGATCTCTGGGCCGATCCGCGCCGGGTCGTCTGCTGACTCCGCGGTGGTGGTGGCGGCGGTGTCTGGGTCGGCGCCGCTGATGAGAGCGCACCATGTCCGGGCGAGGCGCCACTCGTGGAGCATCGGGTCGACGGCCCACGCCCCGTCTGGGTCGGCGGCAGCGAGCCACAGGCCTTGGGCGGCGGCGGCGTGCGCCTGGAGCGTGGCCAGGGCGGCGCCCTCGACGGGGACGTCACAGGTCGGGAGCGGGTAGAGGTCGTGCGCGTATCCACTCAAGGGGTCCTCCTAGTGGTGGGTGATGCCGTGCTCGGTCACGATGCCGCCTCCGGCCAGCGCACAGGCTCGGACGCGACGACCTCGACTGTCGCGCCGAGCCCCCGCAGCAGGTCAGCCCTACGCTCGGCCGCCCGGCGGGTGAGCGTGGCGCGGACGGCAGGCCACCTCCAGTAACTCGGGTGGAAACTCTTCGGCTCGGGCGACCAGCCGTCAGCTCGGCCCTCGGACTCCGTCGATGCCTCGAATGCCTGCCACTCGGCGATCACCGACTCTGGCACCCACCCGTCCGGGTCGTAGTCCGGCTGAGATGGGTGTGACCCAGGCGGGTAGGTGACGTCGAGCCAGTAGACGCGCACTGCGCGAGCCACGCTCAGCGGCCCAGTCGGTGGCGTGACGTGAGGCCGCGTAGCGCGCCCCAGATCTTGGCCCTGGTCGTGTCCGCTGGGGGGGACGCCGCCGCTACGGCGAGCAGGACACACCCGAGGACGGCGAGCACGATGCCCTCGCCGTCTGGCCGTGTGGCTCCGACGCAGATGGAGAGGACCCCATCGGCCGCCGCGATACGGAAAATCAGGTCGTCGAGACCACGGCGACGACGCTGCGGAAGTGGCCGCACGGCGTAGGCCGTGGGCTCCGTGACTGACGCTGGGGTCTCGGGCATCACTGGCACGCCCGTGCGCGGGTCTCTAGCATGTTCCCTCCGCGAGCGCGGAAGGTGACGCCTGACTCGGCGAGCAGCGCGCGGATTCCGCCGTAGGAGCGGCGGTGATCGTACGCGAGTCTCCTGATCGTCGCGCCGGCCTCGTAGTCAGCGCGGAGTATCTTCAGCATCTCCTCGCGGGCTTGCCCGACGAGTCGAGGCGTGGATCTTCTTTCCTTGGCTGTCACGATCTTGATCCTTTCTTCTTGGGGTTGGCGAGCCTGGAGATGGCTCGGATTTCGTTGAGGATCCGACCGGATCGCAGGTCGGCAGGGCGCCACACGTCGGCGTCGAGGCCGGCCTGTCGCATGGCGGCGAGCATCGTGACCTGGGCTGGGCGGACATCGCCGAGCTGGGTCTTCATCTCGCGGAACAGGGCGTCATGGGGGCCGAGTAGGACGTCGTCCGGCCAGCCAGATGTGGTGCCCCTGGAGTCGCGGTGGTGGACCCTGATGACGCCGAGCACTCTGCAGATGTCCCGGACGGCCTCTTCGAGGTCCTCCTCAGACATGGCCTTGCCGGCGACGATCCGGGCGTCATCTGTGTCGGCCACTGCTGGCACCGATCTCGGCGAGGACGCTCTGGGCAGGCCAGACCGCGAGGTATGCGAGCGGGAGCAGATAGATGAAGATGTCGTTCACGAGTTCACCGCGGCGACTTCTCCGTCTTCGATGAAGATCCCTACCTCGCCGGTGCTGTCGACGACCTCGAGCCACACCTGGTAGTCGTGCGCGTCGGCCATCTCGGCGATGAGGGCGAGGCTGTCCGAGTCGAGCAGAGACCCGTCCGTGACCCGCAGGACCCGCAGATCCGGGTTGAGCGCCATCGCCATGGCGATGGAGACCCTGAGCTGCTCGGCGCCGGAGCAAGACTTCAGGGGGACGCCCCCAAAAGTTACGCCCTGCCCGCTGAAGCCGATCCCCTGGATCGGCATGGCGGCCTCCTTGACTGCCTTCGCCTTCCGGGCATCGATGCCCTCGATCTGTGCGGTCAGGGCGTCGGCCGCCGCCTGCTGCTCGGCTGCCAGGGCGAGGATGGTCTGGTGCTCGTCACGGGCCCGGATCGCCGCGTTCGTCTGCTCGGCGCCTCGCATCATGCTGGTGATGGCCTCCACGTCTGGGAGGCTGGCTGCCGATCTGACGAGCTCACGCTGGCGAGACGCCGAGATATCGGTGAGCTTCTGGTGCCGCTCCTGGAGCCCTCGCAGCGTCCGCTCGGCCTGTCGGATCGACTCCTCCGTACCGGCGATGTCACTGACGAGGGACTTGTAATCGTGTGTCAGGGCCCGGTGCGCGTCGTGCGCCCTCTGTGCCTCGATCAGGCGCTCCGACAGCTCGGCGACGGACACCTCTCGGGCGGGAAGCCCAGGTGGCGAGGCGGGGGTGTTCTCGGCCTGGCCAACGAGACGGCGTGCCTCCCTGGCGACGTCGGTGCGGCGCGCGAACAGGCCGGCGCGCTCGGCGTCCAGCTCGTCCGGGTCGAATGGCAGGTCGATGACCTCGATGAGCTGGGCGACCTGGCCGCGCTCGTCGAGCCGGGAGAACGTGAGCGGGTCGAAGGTCAGCGCGCCAACGAGACGGTCGAGGACGGCCTGCGGGCTCGAGATGCGCTTCCCGGCCTTCGAGACGACCTTGAGTGCCGTACGGCCTCCCCCGTGCGTCCAGGTGCGAGTTACCTGTAGGTCGCCGAGGTCGAGGCTGACGGTGGCGGTGTCCTCGCCCTGTCGGACGGGGGCGGGCAGGCTGCGGGCGGCGGATCCTCCGGCGATCGCCGCCCAAATCGCGTCGAGGACGGAGGTCTTGCCCTGCCCATTGCGGCCGGACACAGTGACGATGTGCTCGGTCGGGGTGATCTCGATGGCGCGGAGCCCGCGGAAATTCTCTGCGGTGAGTTTGATGACTCTCATCTTGCTGCTCCTCGAATTGATCGATTGGCGCGCCTACGGGCGGCCCTGGTCTCGTTGGCCACGGAGACGGCCTCTGCTTGGACGATCCGGATCCAGTGGTCCTTCGCTGGCCGTGGCAGGAGGTCCCACACGTCGGTGAGGCACATGCCGTGGGGGATCCGCATAGCGTCGTCGGCCTGCCGCGAGAGGCGGGCGGTGAGCTTCCGGCGTGCTGGCCACGGCATCCGCGCAAGGTCGTCAGCCGTGATGGCTGGGCCTCGCCGCGCCGTCAGGCCGCTGTCTCCTCTCCCGACGGTGTGTGGGAGGTGCTGGTGATGCATGAGCGGTGCTCCTCGAGATGGTGCTGGGCGGTGGTGGGTCGGCGCAGGAACAGGTTGTGGTACGCCTGTCTGCTAGCGATAGTGATCACGCTATCAGCAGTAGTGATCAAGCGCAAGATTTTCTTGCCGCCTTGACGATCGAGGGGACATCGGGCAGGCCGTAGTCGGCTGGGTCGACCGCCTCGAGGAGGTGGGCGTGGGCGCCCGTCCCGTCGCTGGCCAGGAGCAGCAGCCACCAGCCGGGGATGCCCTCGTGGATCAGCCAGGCCGGTACCTCGGCGGGGTCCAGCGTTGGAGAGACCTCCCATCCGGATGCCCTGGCTAGGGCCGGCTCGCGGGTCGCGGTCCCGTGGCACGCGCCGCAGAGATGCAGCGCGTTGGTCGGCGACCAGAGTCCGCCCTGGGACCGGCGGACCCGGTGCGCGAATTCCAGCGGCCCAGGGGTTCCGCACCCCTCGCACCGGCCGCTAGCACGTTCCCGGACCGCGACCCGGCCAGCGGTCTCGGACCAGCGGATCATGCGGAACCACTGAACAGGCTCATTTGCTCGACATCACTGGAGACCCCGACCCGGGCCAGGGTCTTCTCTCGCCAGCGGAGGGCGAACTGCAGACAGTTCGCCTCGTTCCGGTGGCCGGACCCGCAGCCGGGGGTATGCCTGCCGTTGAGGGACCAGGCCATGGAGTCCGCAGATTCCAGCCGGTGCCCAACCCGTTCGAGACCGAGAGTCTTGACGCCGAACCCGTGAAGCGCCAGCCATGGGGTGAACTCACGGATCAGACGCTCGACCCCCGTCGTGTTCTGGCGGCGGCACACGGACCCGAGGCCGACGAGCGGGTAGCACTCCAGCTCGATGCCGACGGCGTAGTAGGCGTCAGCGTGACGCCGGTAGTCGTCCAGGTGCCATCCCTGCAGGACGGGCATGAACGGGCACATGTCCGGCCAGTCCCGCCACGCGTCCGGTCCCCACCCGGTCTTCCCTGCCCACCACAAATCGGTGATGGTCCGGAAATTGTCGATGGTGAGCCGCTGGTGTTCGGCGACGCTCTTGCCCGTCTGGGCGAGCATGTGAGGCTCGCACATCCAATCCTGAGGGGCCGCCCACGCGAGGCTCCCGATCTCGTCGTCGTATCGACGGACCGCTGCCACGTACTCCTTCGGTGTCGTCCGCCAGCCGCCGTACAGGGACAACTCGGAGAACCCGCCGGAGTCGAGCGCCCAGGACCCGGTGGCTCGGGGAAGGGTCCGGCGGTTGGCCAGCCGGCGGTGGGAGATGAACAGCGAGGGGATGCCCTGGATGGCGAGCCAATGCGGCATGTGCGAGCCGAGATAGAACTCCAGGGATGACGGCAGGCTGTGGCTGCTTTCGGGGCTGGTCAGTGGGCCGCTCATCACTTGCGGTTCTTTGGGGCATGGAACGTGCCGCCCCAGATCCCCCACCGGTGGGACGCGGGAAACCGGTCGGCGTCAACTTCGCACGCCTGACGGACAGGGCAGCGCGCGCAGGCGGCGCTCTCCCACCACCGGCCGGAGCGCCCCTGCTGCTGGACTGCGTCGTCACTACTGCTGGCACTACTCGTGGTCAAGGTGATGTCTCCTTAGTTGAGAGGTGGATTATGTGCGCTTGATCGCGTTGGAGGGCGCCCACTTGGATTGACTCACCCGCTGGTATGAGCCCTCGAAAATGAGCGAGATGTCCCCCTGTGGCCCGCGCCTGTTTTTCGCGAGCCGGAGCCCGAGCTTGTCGGGGTGGTCGTCTTGGCGGTGCAGGAGGATCACGGTGTCGGAGTCCTGCTCGATGGCACCTGACTCGCGTAGGTCGGTGAGGATCGGCTGGCGTCCACTCTTCTCGCCGTCCCGGTTGAGCTGGGCGAGGATCACGACGGGTACGCCTGTCTCCAGCGCGGCCATTTTGAGGTGGCGGGTCATGGCCGAGACCTGCTGCTCGCGTGGCGCTCGCCGGTCCGCTGGGCTGACTAGCTGCAGGTAGTCGACGATCCACGCGTCGCACGCCCCGGCGGTGCGGATCATGTCCCGGATGTCGGCGCGGATCGCGTCGACGGTCGCCGAGGTCCGGTGCGAGACGGCAAGCCCCGACCCGCGGAGCGTCTCGGTGGCCCGTGAGACGGCGACCCACTCGCGCTCGGTCAGCGGCTCCCTCGGCGAGCGCTGGAGCCTGCCGTAGTCGACTGCGGAGGTCGCCGAGATGCCACGGAGGAGGAGATCCTGCCGGGTCATCTCCAGGGAGGTGTAGCCGACGTGTCCGCCGGTCGTGGCGATGTGAAGGGCGATCTGGAGTCCGAGGACGGTCTTGCCTGCCCCGGGGCGGGCGGCGATCGTGGTGAGGGTCCCCGGCCGCAGGCCTCCGACGAGGAGCCGGTCGAGGTCGGTGATCCCGGTCGGGGTGGCGGTGCCGTCGCCTGTCTCCAGGTGGGTGAGGACGTCGTCCAGCGCGGTGCCCATGTCCGCGGCGGGTGCCTGGCCGTGTAGCCGCCCGGCGACTGCCGCGACGGCCGCCTGGGCGGCGTCCACGGCGTCCGTGACGCTCCCGGCGTCCACCGCCTGCCCGAGGATCATCACCTTGTGCCCGGCGGCCGTCAGACGGCGCCTGACGGCGTGATCGGCCACGATCCGGGCGTAGTGCGGCGCTGATGCCGGTGAGATACAGGCCGCCACGCAGTCGTGCAGGACCGCCAGTCCGCCGATCCGGGGGAGATCCGGGCCGAGGGCCGTGGCCACGGTGATGTGGTCGATCGGCTCACCACGGCCACTCAGGGCGAGCGCCGTCGCGTAGATCGACTCATGCCGCGGGGCGTACATGTCGTCAGCAGCGAGGCCGAGATCAGACACCGCGTCCAGGACTTTTGTCCCTGCGAGCAGGACTGCTCCGATGACTGCGCGCTCGGCGTCGAGGTCCTGGGCGGGGGTCTCGTCGACGGCGGTCACAGCCATTCCTCGGCGATCCTGGTGTCCCAGTCGTCGGGGACCTCGTCGTCCACGGGCGTGGCGATGTCCGCGAGATACGCCCCCCACCCGGCCTGGGCGGCAGTGGCCGCTGACTCCCAGTCCGCAGGGGCCTCGGCCGGGATCTCGGCAGCGGCCGGTACGGCCGGTACGGCCGGTACGGCCGGTACGGCCGGTACGGCTGTTTCGTCTGCGGCGATCGCGGCGAAGTACGCCCCCCACCCGGCCTGGGCTGAGCGGGGCAGTGTGGTCTGCTCGTCCGCCCACCGCTCGGCCCTCAGCCACGTCGCAGGGTGGGCGATGTACTGGGGCTCGGTGCCAGCCGCCCGGCACTCGGCCACGTAGCGGTCTGCTCCGGCGGTGATGGTGGCGGCCGAAGTCACCTTCGTGGCGGCGGTCCATGCCTTGCGGGCCGCGCCCTTACCGACCTTGCGCGGATACGTGGCCCAGAAGGTGGCGAACTCGTCGTCGGCGTCAGCTGACGTGTCCTTAGTGGCTCTCCTTCTCTGGGTCTCCTTATGCGGGTCACTGATGACCCGGGGGTCGGGTCGCTGGTGACCCGGGGTCGGGTCACTGGTGACCCGGGGGTCGGGTCGCTGGTGACCCGGGGTCGGGTCGCTGGTGACCCGGGGGTCGTCGATCAACTCGGTATCCCAGACACCGCCCTGGCGTTCTTTGCGGATGATCCATCCGGTGTCGACGAGCAGGCATAGAGCCCGCTTGATCGTGGCGTCGGACACGCCCAGGTCTTCAGCCAATCGCCCCCTCGAGGGGAACGCCCGGCCGTCCTTGCCTGCGTATCTGTCCATGCGAGCCCAGAGCCGCACGCCGACCGCCGTCACCCGCAGGTCGGTGACCAAGGCATCAGGCAGCTGGGCGAACGCACGCCGCCGGGAGACGGTGCCTTCGCGCGGTTCGGTCATCGGGTCACCTCGGGGCAGCGCTCCGGGCCGACTGCGTGCTCCCACAGGAGCCAGCCGCACGACGAGCACGTGAGGGTCTCGGCGGCTACGCGCACGATGCGCCCCGCCTCGACCACACCACTCCACGCGCTCAGATCAGGTACTGCCAACATCTGTAGATCTCCATCCCAGGGTGATGGCACGGCGCCCTGTGGCTAGCAGGGCGCCGCACCTGTTTGGTCCGCGTCTCAGCGGGCTACGGATGCCAGCGCGGCAGGGCCAGGCACTTCCGCGGTAATGGAATCCGCGGGTGCGCGGCAACGTCGGCCGGCTCGTCTCAGGTCTCCATCAGGCCACGTCCCTCGCCGTGACGGACTCCCCTGCCAGGGCCAGACCGTGCTCGGCGAGGAGACACCTGATCGCCTCGATCGACTTGGGCCCGATGCCCTTGATCCCGGTCCCGGTCTTCGGGTTGGACAGCAGATCCGAGCAGGTGAACCCGGCCAGCTCGTGGATCCAGGTGAACCCGGCCTCGGCGAGCTTCCGCCAGTACCTCAGACCGGTGTCCTCGATCATCGGCGCCGTGGGGATCGACAGAACCTGACCATCCGAGCCGAAAACCGGGGGGTAGATCACCGTCCGGGTCAGCTCCGGCTGCTGCTCACGCAGCATCAGGAGACGCGCCGCCGCACGGAACCAGCCCCACTGCTTCTCCCCTGTCGGCGCCAGGTGCAACTTGTATCCGCAGGCGAATCGGGGCCTCAGGTGGAGGACGCCGCCCCAGTCGAACCGTGGCATGTCGGCGCGCCTGCCATCGGGCAGCCACACCTCGGTGGCGTGCATCTGCGCCGCGAGCTGCGCGTAGACGGATGTGCGCAGGTACCCGCCACTTTTGCAGTCGATCAGCGCGAGCCCGTGTCCGGGGAGCTCTGCCCCGAGGTCGATCCTGCCCGCGTACCCCTCTCTGGGATTCGCCACGGTGGACTCGGACATGATCGGGACGACCCTGAAGTCATGCAGAAAAGTCAGGATGCCGTCTGCCCACAGGTCGAGGGTCTCCTGATTGATCAGGAGCCTCTCCCCGCCGGTGGTGAGGGTCCGTCCCAGGATGTGCTGTGGTGGGTCTGGGATGGGCCGGTCGAGGACGAGCGCCTCTAGGACGTCGTGGTGCCACGTCCCGACATCAGCGGCGAGACTCAGCTGGATATCTGCCTCGTGCCGGAGCATCTCGACTGCCGCCGCCGGGCCGAGCGCGGCGAGGATGTCCACGGTGTCGCCACAGTGCTCCACCGCCTGCTCGGCAGCGAGGCGGGATGCCCACCCGGTGAGCCACGGCGATGACTCCGACGCCGAGATCACGTAAGTGATGGAGGCGTAGCGGCGGGTCATGTCGGTCGGGTCGTAGTACCACCGCTCCCCGGTCCGTTCATTCGTCTCGACCCTGGTGCCTGCCCTGCCAACAATTCTGGAGTCGTCCACCAGGTGTCCGGCAAGGTGAGCGATCGCCACGTGCAGGGACGTACCGGCCTGCTCCACGACGGCGGTCACCGGGCCACCCCGACACCTGCCGCGAGGTACATCAGGCCGTCCTCGTATCCGTCGCCCGCGACGTCACGGATTTCTCCGGAGTCCGGGCAGGGTGCCACACTGGTCATTGCTCTCCTAGTGGTGGGAGTTGAGGCCCCGGTGGTCCCTTGAGCGGTGCTCGCCGGGGCCTCGCCATGTCTGACCGACGGCCGATCAGGACCGTCAGCGGGTGATGCGGTCGATGTACGCCTGCAAGTCGTCGCTACGCACACGACGATGCGACCCGATGAGCCCGTACTGCAGCAGCCCGTCACGCATCAGGCCGTAGACCGTGGTCTGCGAGACCCGTAGGACTCGCTGGACGTCGCGGACAGTCAGCAGCTCCACGACGGGCCGGACAGCCTGCCTACGCGAGACGGACTCCAGCGCCCGACTCATAGCCGTCCGTCCGGTATGAGCGCTGCCCGGCGGCTATCCCGGTAGTGGCGGCCGCACTCGGGGCATCGCCTGTCAGACGACTTTTTACTACCGTCAGCAGATTCATCGGGCACGAAAAGGACGAAGAGCTCGACCCCCACCACCTCCGCGATACGCGAGGCGGTCGACCTCTTCACGGCCGTGAGGTGACCAGTTTTCATCCGGCTGATCGTCGTGTGTGAGATCCCTGCTCGCACAGCCACTTCCGTCTGCGTCAGCCTGCAGCCGGCCAGAGCCACAGCGAACCGCTCCGCGTCCCGCAACCTCACCAGGGCCCCCCTGAGCGTCGCCCATCCTGGTTCCGAGTCGGCATCGTGCACCCCTCCCATGTAGAAGATCAAGAACTGCTGTTAGCAACGACACTATCTTCTGATGGCAGTAGGTGTCAATCAACAGCAGCGATCTTGCATACCAGCAGGATAGAGGCGTGATCACGAGTGTCAGGCGTAGCCGATGCGCGAGAAGCTCCAGTAACATCTGGCAGGAAAGGCCCGGTAACATGTCGCGGTCAAACCTGGCCTTGCGGACAACTGGAACTAACCGGGAGATCAACGCGTGGGCACCGACATCGAGAACGTCAATCTGCAGACTCTGATCACCCTCAGGCGCGGCGACAGGTCACTCGAACAACTCGCCCGCGACGGCGGGGACGTCCCAGGTCAGGCGCAATGGTCGATCTACGCGCGGACTGGCCCGAAACGTGTCCTCCCAGACCCGCCATCGATCAGGGCGATAGCTCGGGCACTCCGGGTGTCCGAGCGCACCGCGCTCCACTCGTGCGCCAGATCACTCGGCATCGACGTGTCTGAGCATGGCGCTGCGCTGCTCTCTCTACTGCCGACCGGAGTGTCTAGCCTCAACCGGAATCAGCTCATCGCCGTCATAGCCGTCGTAGACGTTCTAGTCGAGGCAAACTCGGCATCGAAGTAGTCCAGACGGACCAATCGGAGTACCCATTTACGATTTCACCGTCATCCCTGTCACCCCCCTAGTACCGTGCGTGACACTCTCCGCTCGGGACACACAATCGGCACATGGCGGCCGATGGGGTCGATGTCGCGACCCGGCAGCGGATCCTCGGGCACTCCACCCCGTACTTGACACAGCAGGTCTACACACACCCCTATGACGAGCAGCTCATAGCCGCTGCAGACGCTATGGACCGGGTCCTATACCTATCGGATGCGAAGAGGGGCCAGCGGAAAAGGCGACGCCGAGCGGTCTGAGACAGCCGTCGGAGGGGCCATGCCAGTCAAGGCATGGCCCCTCCGACGCGTCCACCATCGCCGAAACTGCTGCCGAAACTGCTGCCAGCTAACCCGGATCCACATAGGAGATCATCTATCTCTCCTGGTCATGATGGTGGGCCCCGCGGGGATCGAACCCGCAACCCGCGGATTAAAAGTCCGCTGCTCTGCCGACCGCCCACGACCGCCCACCGTCGTTTTCGCAGGTCAGAAGCGCGTCAGCCTCAGGGAACCCTTCGCCCACGGTCGCCCACCATCACCGGATCAGCTGCCGCGGCTGCTGCCAACCGGTAAGCCGAGGCGCCTCAAGCATCCACGTGCAACGCGTACGCAGCGTGCGGGTTGCCTGGCCGACCGGACTTGACCCACGCCTCGTGCCCGCGCCGGCCCATGGCCTTCTCCGTCCGGGTGCAATCCGGCTCAGGGTCTCCGCCTGGCTCGCCGAACAGCATCCATGCCAGGAAGACGTGCACCGACCGGTGTCCGGTGTCGCAGACCATCGCGATATTGCCCGGGACGTCCGGGCCGCCCATCCCCCTCGGCTGCACGTGGTGGTGGACCAGGATCTGTGGCCGGGCAGACCCGTGGTCAGCGTGCAGCGCGCATCCGGCGACGCTCACCTGGTAGCCCAACGGGTGAGCCACGCGAGGCATACCGCTGCCCCGACCACCGCGGACGCCAGGACGATACCGATCCCCCCAGCCACGGTTGCCACTGCGGCAAGACGCTCCCTACCGACATCGTCCCGCCGCCCGACCACCCTGCCCTTGGCAACCTTCATGGCACCAACTGGGTTGCGTCACCACGGTCAGCGAGCAGCTCCTGAAGGTCGTCCCACCGGACTCTGAACGACCCGCCGATCCCCCACCCCGGACCCCACGAGTTCAGGGCGTGCACGAACCGGCCCTCGACGTCGACGCCGTAGACCATCCACTCGTGCCCGCCCACGACGTCACCGGTCGGTCGGACGAACCCGTCAGCATCCGGGACGAACATCCCGGACGTCCACTTCGTGCCAACGATCAGCGGGGCGCGCATCAGCGCGCCCAGCATGTGATCCAACCCGAACGCGTGCCGATACGACCGGATCAGACCAAACCGCCGGGCCGCCTTCGCGACTGACAGGCCATCGCTGCCGGTGTCCTCGGTCGGCCACACCCCAGGGAACGGATCGTGGCACGTCGCCAGCGAGTACAGCGCGACGGCGTCCACCTCGGCGAGCAGCCGCCGCCCAACTGGCCGCAGCGGCTGCGTGTTCAGCGCCTGCGCGCAAGCGTTGCCTGTGCACGACCCGAGGTCACCCTGATCGAGGACCGGGCCTTCGTGTCGGTGGACGAGCGTGCGCACCGGTGCTGTCTCAGCCGGCCAGGACAGCGATCTGGCGTCGTGGGCCGGATGCAGGTGCCGGCCGAGCATGAGGGTCAACGAATGTCCTTTCCAATTGCATGATCACGTAGGTGCTCGTCGTGCCGATCCTGCAGCCTGGCGACTGCACCTTCGAGGCGCACCAGGGACTCCCGGACGCCCTGCGCGAATCCGTTCCCGGTCGGCCGGGAAAGGTCAGCGGCCTCACTGGCGCGCGCGTTCGCAGCCTTCGCTTCGGTTTTCGCGGAGCTCGCCCGGAACGCGGCGAAGACAGAGGCGAAGGCTGCGATCACCTCGGGGAGCCGGTCGGCGACCCGCTCCAAAGCCGTTGTCGGAGGTGCCTCGGACGCGAGCAGCAGCACCTCCCCGAGCGCCTGGATCACTCCGCGCGCGAAACGAACCCACGCTGGGTCCCAGGAGGAGTGGCGTAGGCGGCGATCACGGCGAGCACCGCCGCCGCCGAGGATGCCTGCAGGACGGTGACCCAGTCGACGTACATCAACCCGGTGGCGTCAGCCGGCCAGCACCCGAGGACGACTCCGGCGAACGCTGGGACGGATCGATCCAGCAGGACAGCCCACGTCGGGGCGCCAGGCGTGACCTCGACCGCCAGCACCTCGAGGAGCGCGGTCTTGCCTAAGGTAACGACGAGCGCCCCACCCAGGATCACGAAGAACGCGGGTAGGTCGACGCGGCCGGTCGAGGCGGCCACCGTCGCGAGGATCGGCACAGCGGTCTGCGCGGCCTGCCGGGCGAGCCGCTCGCAGAGGTGCCGCCAGAACGGCACGAAGAGATAGATCGAGTCAATCATCGTGGATCCTTCAGCTCGGTCTAGCGGACGAGACGGGTCGACAGCTCATCGGCCACCGCAGAAGCGATGGCCTTCACATCGGGTGATGCCCCAGTTGGGATCTGGGCAGTGATCGCGGCGGCGAGAGCATTGACGTCGACGACGCCCCTTGCCGCCTTCGCGGCGTTGATCCGCACCTCTCCGAGCAAGTCGCCGAGGACGTATGGGGTGGTCCCGTCGGGCTTGGTCCCCCACGAGACGGCGAGGATCAGGTCACGGGTCCGGGTGGCGATAGCGGTGATCTCGGCATCGGTCAACGCCACGTCTGCGCTCCTAAGGGCTCGTGCACGGGTGATGATCTCGGCGCGCTGGGCGGACCGGACATGGCCGGGGCAGGCGTGGTTCCCCCACGCGTTCCCACCCATCTCGTGTGTGCCGATCCCCATCTGTCCAGGTGCTTCGGCAATCTGGTCGGTGGCGCCGCACCAGACGTGCCATGCCGCGAGCACGTCCAGCTGGGCATCGGTGAGCGGCTCGTCTGGATGCCCATCGGTCTCGACCGATAGGTAGGAGCCGTTGCCGGTTGCCTGCGCCCAAGACTTCCCGGTGAGCGGCGCGTACTGCTCGACCAGGCCAACCCGAGACACCCAGAGGTGCGAGAACTTCCGCCTTCCGACTGGCGCGTGCTCGAAGACTCCCCAGGGCGAGCCGCGCATCGCAGTCACGTGCAAGATCCAGCCCAATGGTGGCGCCGTGAACTGGCCGGCGGACGCCACATAGGACACCGGGCGCGCTTCAGCGGAATCCCACCAGTCAGACAGCACGTCCACGATGCCTTTCGACGAGACCCGGCCCAACCACAGATAATGCCACGGTCTAGACCGTAACCGGGCGGGTGGTTAGACCACCGCCGCTAGGCCAGCGATGTAGGCGGCCTGTGCATTCGGGTTGGACGTCCCGACGAGGTTGCTTACCAGGTAGGCGGCCGTCTCCTCGAAGTACGACTCCCATTCGATGTATACCCGGTACGTCGACAACCAATTCAGGACATAAGTAATGTAAAAGGCGTTATCGCCTCCACAGTGCCCGGCCCACTGGGTTCCGGACGAGACTCCCCACTCGGGCAAGGCGAACTTTTTGCCGTGGGCGACGGCCTGAGCCAGGTACCAGTTCATCGTCCCGTACGTGCCGCCGTCGCCGAATCGCGCGACGGCCTGAGCCGTCGTGGTGATCGCTTCCCACTGGTCGTAGTAGTCGATGCTGAGAACGTCGTACGTGCAGTTGTCGATCAGGTACTCCACCCCGGACTGGCTGATCTGTCCGGCAGCACCGAGCCCCTCGTTGAAGTTGATCGCAACAGTCGACAACGGCGATACCGCCTTGATCGCGGCATATGCCTCGTTGAACCGGGCCGCCCAGGTGGCCTTGTTCGAGTCGGTCGCCGGGTCCGTCGTCGGCAGATTCGCCTCGACCCCAGGCCGGTAGTAGGCGGCGGCGAACCCCGCCCCGTGAACCATGGTCGCAAGATTGTGGAACGCCGTGGTCACCGGCGTGCCGAGACTGCCGCCGGCGAGGCCTGTGCTCGCGCAGACGTTCTGCGCGACTCCGACGAGTGGATCAATCCAGTACGAGTTCGACAAGTCAACCCATGCCGGGTGGCAGTCGATCAGG
>Ga0180072_1000002_pt1 | contig 17183 bp, 25 predicted proteins | sample EasRiv93B_16_10D_FD_123009 | JGI IMG/M metagenome (GOLD analysis project Ga0180072, IMG submission 123009) | Soil microbial communities from meander-bound floodplain in the East River, Colorado, USA - East River metaG ERMLT293B_16_10D | ecosystem: Environmental > Terrestrial > Soil > Floodplain ... | reverse complement strand
ATGAATTAATATCAAACTCTTTTTTTTCTTTTAAGTTTTTAATATTTTTCTTTTCAAATTCTTGCTCAAACTTTTGCATCTGTTTTCACCCTTTCAATTATTGTATAGCATTGACAATTAATAGTACCAATTTAAAAAATGGCCTGTCAACGACAAACCATTTAACTATATTAAAAGGGAGTATTTATAAAATTTACTCCCTCACATTTGAGGGAGTAAATATAAAATTTACTCCCTCACTCAAAGTAATGCTATCACTACATTTGATAGCATTTAAAAAAAAAAGCGAGGGAGGGGCACTCCCTCACTTCAAACCATTGATATTACTGGATTTGATGGCGTTTATCTCAAATTTGAGGGAGTAATTTTTGACAAAGACTTTATATTTTTATATTCTTTACAATTTATATACATATGTATCTTTTATCTTATCTTTAATATATATATAAATAATATTATAACTTTTTAGAAAATTACTCCCTCAAATATATATAAAATATCTCTAAACATTGATATTACTGGGTTTGAAGTGAGGGAGGGGCACTCCCTCACTTTAAGACGAAAAGTTTCAAAAGTATTGTTATTACTGGGTTTGAAGTGAGGGAGTAATTTACTCCCTCAAAGATATATAAAAAAGGCTAAAATTAAGTTATTACTGGGTTTGAAGTGAGGGAGTAAATTTTTATTTTTTACCTAGTATTTTTTCAATAGTATCTATTCCATTTTTGAAATATTCTAATTTTTTTAATAGTTCGTCTTTTGTCATGTTGTTATATATATAAAAATCACCTTCAATTGATTGTCTTTCATTTTTAATATATTCCATTTCGGGCCCAATCTCTTTGACCTCTTCATGTGTTATTCCCTTGTAACACCATACACCCTCTTTTTCATTACCCGTTTCAAAACTTTTACATCTTGTTTTTCCTGTTGTGAAATTTATATTTTGTTTTTTCAATTCAAGTTCAAACTTATCAAATAAGTTCTTTTTGTTTCTATATTGATTGGTAAATTCTTTATTAATTAAATAAAAAATATCATTTTTTAAGATTGCTCCGTTGTTGTCTGGGGTAATATGATTGTTTATAAAACACAAAATATTATTATTGTATTCTTGATATTTTTTAAATAGTTTAAAGTGGCTATCTGGCAAAGTAAATTTTTTAAACTTTCTTGTTATTAAAGGAAACAAGCCTTTAATAACAATATACATTGCGATGTATTTCATTTCTTCTTTTTCAATTCGTTGTTCAAGTTCTGGATCTTCATCAATTGAGTTATTCATTTCTAGAAATTCGGCTCTTCTTTCATCTGCTTTGCTCCACTCTAAAAATTTAATATCATGATTCGTTGATACAAATATCTTAGAATTTATTTTCATCTTTATTTGATGGCTAAGATATTTTTGTTCAATATCTATCATATCATCTCCAGATATTCTCTTTAGTAACGAAGTATCTTTTATTACTTTTTTGGCTTCGCTGCTAAATATTGCGGGTGAAAAAAGTAATTTGTAAGAAAAGAAATTATTTCGCTTTTCCGGATCTGTTAATTCTATTATATCAGGATTAGATAACGAAGAAGTATGTAATTTACTTAATATCCTTTGATACACACCTTTCCCATTTCCACCTTCTCCGCAAACGTATGTAATTTCTTGTTTTACCCTACTATTAAAAAATGTATATGCAATTTTTTCTATAGCTAATTGCCTTTCTTTGCCATCATTAAAACTTGTAGTTAAGAATTTTTGAAACATTGGTGTTCTGACAATAATTTCATTGATTGTCAGTGTATCATCAAACTTATAAGCTATTTGTAAAATGCTTTTATATTCTGGTGTATGGTTCATGAATTTATAATTTCTATTGCCAGTTTCTAAAAAATCCTCATCAAATACCAATAGACCGTTCTTAAAATTAAAGTAATTCGGTTTATTATCAACTTCTTCATTGAATTTTGTCGCTTCAATATGATTAATAGATTGTATTTTATCAATAATTTCATTTTTTATGTTTATTCGTGAGTGTTTTTCTAGGATAAACATAATTACTTTTTCGAATACTGTAATTTCACTAAACTTGTATACTCCCTTTTCATATATAAATAAGGTCTTACCCCAGTAAAACATAGGAAAGTATAAACTTATAATTTCACTAAGATAATATGGATTTATTTTATTGTTGTCAATGTACAATTCAAAAAAGACAAGCGTTAATGACTTAAAATACTTTGTTTTTTCTTCAGTGTTTTTGATAGAAAGCATTCTATTGAAATAGTTAATGGCTTTTCCTTCTATTAATTCAATGTTTAATTTATCAATAATATTTTTCTTTTTATCAATTTCAACAGAAATTGATGTTGTTTTGTCTTCCAAAAGTTTTAATTCTTTTGACTCTGAATCAGTTAATTTCTTTAATTTATATTCTAAATAAATTATTTCTTCCAATAATTTATTTAGAAAGATATTGTATACTCTTTTAATTCTGTTACTAGTGAGATGTTCATCAATATTTTTTTCAACTTCTGGTTCATGTTTCCGATCCAATGTAATAACTTTTCTAAACTCTATATTTAATTTAAATATTTCATTCAACTTTTTAGTTGCATCTAAATTATTTATGTTTTCCTTAATCATTACAACATCTATAGTGCTAAAAGCTTTAGCACAAACATGACAATACAAATTATTTGTATCATAATTTATTTGGCAATCAGGATCTTTTTCATCATGCCATAAACATAATATAAAATCATTACTGCCTTTTCTTTTTGTTGGGATCTCGTAATAATTTAATACTTGGTAAATTTGCACTTTGTTTTTAACTTCCTGGAAAACATCCTCGCTATTACTAGTACTTTTAATCCTATCTTTTGGTATACTATTCTTATTAGTATCGATATTTTTAACTTCTAATATCGAATTATAAAGACTCTGAATAGTACTATTACTTGACTTGCAAGCTATATTTTTACTGTTATTAAACAGGTTTCCTGTAAGTAAAAAAGCTTTTTTACTAGAATAAAATTCTACCTTACATTCATCTGGTAGATTTTTATATTTTTCCAGGGAATTAAGTTGAAAAGGTGCTATCTTTATAGCCTTAGCATCTTGATGCAGCAATGTAAAAATATGTATACCTTTTCCGCTATAAGACCACTCTATATAAGCTACTTGATCTAATTTTGTTAGAACTTCTAATATTTCAGGATATAGAGTATATTTCTTACCACAACATTTATCAAAGTCAATTACTAAAAAATCATTATTCAAGTAATAGCCTAATCCTATGTATTTTTCTTTTGGAAAATGCTTTTCACTTCTTATTTTCTTGGTTGTAAATTCTTCATAGGCCTCATTAAAGCTTAAAAGTCCTTTATTCCACGATTTATTTTTATAACTATATGGGTGTTTGTTTCCATATTCTAATAACCAATTATTTTTTTCCTTTAAAATAGCTGGTATATTATCATAATTATTATCTATATTAACGTTTAATATTTTGTCTAACAAAGTAATACCTCCTAAATTTATTGACCTTCCACAATAAAACTTGTATAATTGTTATAAAGATATTTTCATATCAATTATAGACATATGGCAATTAAGCTATAGTAAAAAATAGCTAGTTGCTTTTAATACAAGTTAATAATTAAAATCAATACTTAGATATGACCGTATCTAAGTATTTTACTTTTCATAAGTATATTTATGCTCCTTCTCTTTCAAGTTTTTCAAGGTACATTTCAACCCCTTTTTCATAAATACTTACCTGGGTAATCTTATGTTTTTTTGATACTTCTTTGATTCTTTTAAGTAATTTTTTATCTATTTTTATTGTATTACTTACTTTATTTATTCCAAGTCTCAAAATATCACTCCCTTTCTAATAAAAGTCATTACTTATGTTATCATTAAATTTACAGCTTTGCAAGTTACAAGGAAACTTGTAGTACTTTAACATTGGATAATAATGTAAGTTTGAACCATGCTAAAATGGTGTGTTTTTAAATTTATAAATGTAAAAATAAGTAATATAATTACTATTAAATACAAAAATGTAAAAATAAAAAAAACTAACTTATTTTAAAATTTTTAAATTTAGGTTCTATAGGAAGTAATTTTTCTATTTTATACAAAAGTTCTTTAACTGTATTTATATCTTTCATAAACGTATGACTAATTGCTAAGCCGTCTTTCCATAGGTGTATGCTTATGCTTGGTATTTTCTTATTATTATCCAAACCGCTAATTTCTACAAAAAAACAATTATGCTTTTTAGTAAGACACCATTCAAAATCTATTCTTTCAATTTTATAATCTTCAAGATGCAATAATTTTTTATATTTGAATATATTAGAGCCAGGTTTGTCTGAAATTTTTTGCTGTTGTTTTTTTACTGACATGTTTAATTCACCTCTTAATTATTTTTAAATTCCTTCCTCAATATATTTTTTTAATAGATCTCTGGTAGTTCTATATTTACCTGCTACTTTTCGTCCTGGTAGTTCTTTATTTTTAAACATTTCTCTAATTTTTCTTACTGATAGCTGTAATATTTCTGCTACTTCTTCAGCGGTTAAAAAATCTTTATCCATGTCTTACACTCTCCTCATATTTTTTCACTCTTCTATAAAATGTATTGGATTTTAAGTTAAGAGACTTCATCATTTCTGTTGCTGTGATCTCATTACTTTTCCATTGTATATATAATTCTTCAAATTTTTTAATGTCTGTTTTTATTCTTTGCCTTCCTTTGTACTTACCTGCTTTTTTTGCTTCTAGTATTCCTTCTAATTGTCTTTGTTTAATACTATCTCTTTCAAGTTCACTAAGTCCAGCAAAAACAGTTAACATGAATTTTCCTTGAGGTGTACTGGTATCAATATTTTCTTTTTTGCTAACCAGCGTTACATTTTTTTCTTTAAGTTCATTTGATATATTTAAAAAGTCTAAGGCACTTCTTGAAAGTCTACTCATTGATTCAACAATAACCACGTCGCCCTCTCTTACAAAGGCTAACATTGCTTTTAATTGTTTTCTTTCTCTGTTTTTACCGCTTACTTTCTCGATATATATTTTTTCTACTCCAAGGCTATTCATTAAAACTTCTTGTCTTATGGTGTTCTGTTCTTCTGTACTTACTCTAATATAACCAACATTCATGGTAATACCTGCCTTTCATTACATTTATTTTATAATAAATTGTCAATAAAGTCTATAGCATGAGATACATTTTATAAGTTATTATTATGTGTTTTATTATACTTTTATATGTTGTTTGTGTCAATAGGGTTTAATTCTATAATGACATATTTCAAAATTAAAAAATGGATTCTATTGAAACGCTTTTTGATTTTGTCATTAGGGTATATCTTATTGACATGGTTATATTCTATTTGTACATATACAAAATTAATGAATTACAGGAAAATAAGTAGATAAGACTATAAAAGTATTTATCTTGTAACTTTGTTATTATCTGCATCCATATTTAAACAGTTGAGAGACGTATTGAAATAGTAGTTTAGAGTTATTCTAATTCTTTTTCTTAAAAATAATATTTCTATTTTCCGATAATTATTGTAACGAAATTTTTGTTTTGAGGAGGATAAATTATATGGCTGATCCTGTTTTAACCATTGATGGAATAAAAAAAGTAATTGAGCCGCTTGAAGATCAAATTAAAGAACTTACTAATAAACTAGATAAAAATTCTGATGAAAATTTAAAATTAAAAGAGCAATTAAATACAGAAGGGCTTAAAATAAAATTGAAAGAACTTGAAATCAAGCTTAATCAGTTAAATAGAGGAAACACTAAAATTGTAGCAACTGATTTTTTATTTAATGCTAAGGCCAGTACTCTTAATACTTTTTTTATATGCACGACGATAATAAATTCGATTGCACTTATTTATTGTTTTAATGGTAATTTTGAAGGTTATCGAGCTGTTATAGGTGGTTTGATTTTCGCTTTTTATGGTTTTTCGGGTGTTTCAAATTTGTTTACACCAAAAGAATAATAAAGACTTTGTATATTTATTCAGTTTATAAGGTTTTAGGATATCCTAATAACTGGAAAAGTGGGTACCTACTCTATCAAAGTATGAAATTGTCAATATAATTTTACTTAATATGGATTGTATATTATGCAATTTATAAACAGGTATTGATATTAGAATGTATCTTCGGTATAATACACTTGTTAGCTGGTTTATTGATTTATGGAAGGTTAAAAATATAAAAAAATTAAATAATTAACGAAAATGCTTATAGTTTGGGTTGGTGTTTATTGCATATACAAGAATAATAGATACTTCTAGAGTGTAAATCAATAAAATAGTTAATAAGGGCATTTTAGTTAATAAACAATTTCAGGTCAAGTTTGAAAATTGGCCTATTAAAATTTGTTTATTAACTAAAGTGCCTTTTTATTTATCAAAAAAAAGGAGGTGATAGAATGCTAGAAGAAATATTGATCATAGTTGTGGGTGGGCTTATAACAGCTTTTTTGGTTGCAAAAGCACCAAGTATAAAGGCCCTCGTAAAGAAGGCCTTAAGAAAAAAATAATTTATTGAGAGGGTTAAAAGGTTGCAGCCTATCCCTCTCTTTTTAATTATATCATATTCAATTAAAAAGATACTTTTGTTTAATTAGTTTTCCAGTATAGAAATAATTTACTGAAAAAATAAAAGTCGCTGAAATAGAGACTTTATGATTTTTATTTATTTTGTTTTGAACACGATCCGAAACAAAAGGAGCATGATTTAATTTCCAGTTTTAAATATTTACTTATATAATTTATGTTCTAATTCTATGCCCATTAAATAAAATACTTTATTTATCATTTTCCCAAAAAATCTGGCAGGTATCGGGTTATTGTTTGGATATAATCTAAATATAGTTATTTTTTCGCTTGAAGTTTTTCTGAAGGCATTATCATAAAATAATGGTTGAAAATCTACGGATGCAGAAACTTGTTTCTTTTCTATTTGTTCAAATCCACTTTCTTTGGGTAGTGCTGATAACTTTAGAAAATCCATAATTGATATTTCTATCATTCTCTTTAAAAAAGCAGATCTGTGTTTATCATCACAAGATTTATTATCAAATGAATATTTTTTGTTGGTTGTTATAAATGAATAATTTATTTTGATATGAGTAAATTCAAATGATCTTTTTTCTATGTCTTCTTTTTTTATTTTACCTTTGTCTTTTTTCTTAATCTTTGGTTTGTCACCCATTCTATTCCTCCAGAATTTCTTCTTTGAAAAAATCTTTTATAATGTTTTTATCAATTACACTATTTAAATTTGTATTTTTCCATGGTCTTTCATTGTGAGTCATATTCCTTAATTCTAAAGCACTATATTTCCCGAAATCATCAAAAACAGTTTCTAATACATTTCTAGATTGTACATTTTCATTTAATAAATCTATTATTTCAGAATCATCATCTTCCCAATTATATTCTATCGGTTTGTTCCCATAGGGTTTATAAGTATCATAAACTTCTTTAATTACTGGACCATGTTCCCATGCTAATATTTCCTCTGGAAATAATTCATAACCTGTATAAGCTAAATGAACACCCTGAGCATAATAAAGTAATTTTTGTATTTTTAAATGTGTTAACGATTCAACATCTTCTGGATATTGTTTTGTATATTCATTATTTTTCATTAAAAACCATCTTACAACTTTGTTTGCATTTAATATTTTTTTTAATGTTCTCATTGTTTCACCTCTCATTACAAATTACAAAATTTAGAAATTGTTACACTTCTAATATTATTTTATCACATTCTTGCTATAATTATATCATGAAAAATCCATACATCTCTTCCTTTTAAAAGAGAAGGTGTATGGATTAATTTTTAATTTATAAATACTTTTAAGTTTAAAAATCCTTCAATTGCTGTCCAGGAATCAAAATCTTTAAGATTAAAAATATTTACATAATAATCTACATAAAAATAATCTTTTTTGTATCGAACACCGCCACCAGATAACGGAAAAGGTATAATTGTATCTTTTTTATAATAAATTCTTACTTTTAAATTTCTCATTTCTTTAAAATCCCCTTTATATGCTTTAAATCAATAAATTTATCATCTTCTACAGTTAACACAAGTGCAATGACTGCCAGAACTCCAAATATAATAATCCAATGGTTAACTACGAATTCAAGTGCTTTCATCAATAAATTATCCATTATTATCCCCCTTTTCATAATTTATATTGAGTTTATATCTGCCATTTTTATCTTTAATCAATAATCCTGTTTCAAGTCCTTCTTTGTATAGTTTCTTTCTTTCTCCTTCAGATAGTTTTAAATCATCTTCAATATTTTTGGAATTTGGCAATTTTTCAAATGTCGAATTTTCCAAAATATAATCCTCAAATTTTTCAAATAATTTTTTTTCGGAAAATTTATTTTGTATGTAATTTGTAGATGATTTAAAATATAAAATTGTTGATATTACTGCATCTAAATCCGGTTTCGGAAAATTTATTTCCGGGTTTGTTGCCACATCTTTGTTATATTTCCTTGTATACATTTGTATTCTTTTCTTAACAAATGTATTAATATTTTTCTTGAATTGTGATAATACTTTTGTCAATTTCATTACCTCCTTTAATCAATAGAAGTTCATTAAACACTTCCCAGCTCTTTAACCTGTCTACCCAGTAACCTTTTATAATCATTTCTTCACTTTCATACAGTAGTTTAAATTGTCCTTCTCCTAAATTTTCAGTTCCTTTAATTCCTGTCTGGTCTTGTGTGAATCTATCTAAAACTTTAAAACTTATCTTAGTTGTCAATTGTGCTTTTGTATTTGTATCAAACTGGTCTTTACTTGGTTTTTGAGTTGCTGCAATTACATATATTCCAGTTGCCCTTGCCATATTAATAATTCGCCTTAAAAGTTGTTCTGATTCTGTTACTTCTTCTTTATCATCAGCATTTTTTAAATCTGCTATTTCATCAACAAGTAATACAATGTATGGTAGTTTTTCACTTGAAATTTCGTTGTATTGCTCTATTTCTTCCATTTCTAGTTTTTCCATCTTTTCAATTCTTGCCATCATTTCTTTATTTAGTTGCCTTAATATATCAAGAAATTGAGTTTGATTTCTAACAAATAGGCAATTGCTAAACTTCTTATATACACAAAATCCAAGGATTTTGAAGTCAGTTAAGATGAAAACAATATTGTTATTTAGATACATAAGAGATTGTATTATCACATGCTCTAATGTTGTTTTTCCTCCGCCTGTTTCCCCTGATATCTGTATATGCTTAGTCTTTTTTAAATCAGCTATGATATGTTTTCCGGTTCTATTTACACCTAACAGAAATGGAATCTTATATTTTGATATATCAATAGTTTTAATTACATTTGATAATTTATATTTTCCTTTTAGTTTGTTTGATCCGTTTCTGAACTCTATAACTATAGTCCTAACATTTTGATTGTAGATATTATCAATGCGACGATTAAAGTATAATTCAAGTTCTTCTTTACGCTTTTGGAAAGTTGACAATCCTATTGATTGAGAGTGAATTATCAACTTTGATGATTCAACCGCGACAACTTTAATTTTATTATCAAATTTCTCATAGAAGTTTTTATATTTTTTACTGAATCTAATATCCCTATATGATTCCTGGATGATCTGACAGCATCCCTTTATCCAAAAATAATTAATTGATAAAATATAGTAACCTGGATGCGACTTTCGCATCCAGATATAAATTATTGATATAATTAAGGTACTAAGAAATAAGTATTTTTCTTTACTTTTAAGGATTGTTCTAATGGTTGCAACATTAGAGCATCCTTTTTTAAATACCTTCCAAAGTAATTTTAATAGCTCTACGGTTAATTTAAATAATTTATCTGATATATAGTCAAAAACTTTGTCCCCTAAATCATTCTTTTTATTTTTAGCCATTTAAACCGCCTCCAATAGTTTTAACAAACTTCAACATTGATAAAATTATGTCTATTGTTATACTGCCAACTAAACTCAGTTTGCCTGGTGCACTTACAATGGCTGATAATACGCCACATATTGCAAGTGTTGCCAAAGCTGGTATAATACCTTTTTTGACAAGTGCAAAAGCTGTAAGACCTAACACACCTAAAATAACTAACCTTTCCATACTATTTATCCTCCTTCATTTTCTTACAGTCATGACAATACTCCCCATTAATACAGTATTCGCATATATCTATACTACAAACTTTACATTCACGTCTTCTTTTCTCTGGGTATTCATTCCCGCAAACTTCACAAACAAAATTATCCATTTTTAATTATCCTCCTTATTACCACAAATTTTTTTTCACAGATATTATTGGGTTAAATAAATTATTGTTGTTTTCATTTATGTCATCAAAGTCCTCATTTCTGTTTGCCCACTTGTTGAAACAAAAATGACAAAGATCATAACCATTAACAGTCTCAACCGCTTTTCTTTTACCGCATTTTTCACACGTTCCCATTACTTAGCACCTCCAATTTTTAAAATATACTTTCCATTTTTGTCTTTTATAACTTCAAAATCTCCATTTACAATTTTCTTTACTTTTGCCCTCTTCTTAGTATCTATATGCTTTCTAATGTCTTTAATTGCCTCTAAATGCTTTCCGTTCATGAAGTAATACAATCCATAAAATAGTATCCCCGCTCCTAATATAAAAGGCGACAATGTAAGTATTACCATAAAAGTACTCTGTACTAGTAAAATTATAAGGTCAAACATTTTCATTACCTCCTAAAATATTAATAATTGCATCCAATTGGTCAGTTTTAAAACAATCCTCTGATATAAAGAGAGGTGTATGGAAATGTTTACTGTGTTTATAAATACTACATCCTATTATTTTGTATTTGTGCCTGGTTATATAAAATTCTTTTCCGCTATACTCTCCAGTGCTTAATAATTTTTTTAGTGCTTGTTTTATTTCGTTCCTTTCTTTCAATTCCATCCACCTCTTTTCTTATATGAATATTTTTCCACTATTTTTTGTATTGCTTCATTGCTTGTTAATAGTCCCCTTAAAAAATATCTGTTTATTTGTAGTGCTTCATTGCTTACAGTCAACTTGTCAATTTCCATAGTCCCTAATACTTGCTTTTGAATATCCTTATACATTTTCAAGACCCTCCATAACAAAAGTTTTAGTTCCATCTGTTTTTATAAATCCACTCTTTTCTAATATCTTTTTAATGGCTGTAATTTTGTTTTTAGTAAGTCCTGTTAAGTTTTCAAGAGCTGAAGTAGAGGGTGAAAGATTACCATCTTTATAACTAGTAATTGCACTTTTTACAAGGTCTACATCTTTGTCCGGGACAAAGTCAGAGATATTTTTACTATCTACTTTTTCATTATTTACGCTTATTTGCTCCGTGTCTTTGTCCTGGTCAAATGTTGCGGGTTTTTCTGTAAGTAGTTTCATATCTGGTTTTTCTTCCATTATCTTTATTGTCTCTTTGTCCCAGACAAAGTTTGAGAGTTTTAAATTATTTTGATAGTCATTTTTAATTTTATTAATATGTTTGAAAGTTAAATTAAATAAGAACATCTTAAAAAGATTATCTGTTATAGGATTTATAGATACTTTTTTAACCGTAAAATTTAAAAATATCCTGTCAAAAGCAAAAGGTAATAATGTCATAGTGCTAAAGTCAACTAAAAAGCAAAGGATAAAATATATGATCTTGTCTGATAAACTAGAATCTATCATTGCCTTTAAAAAGAAATGAAAATTATTGTATATCATGACTACCAGTAAACCAGTTCTAAGCAATATTATCTTGTTGTAATGGCTGTAATAATGCGTTTTTATCTTAGTTAAAAAACAACTTGCTGTAAATATAGTTAAAGAAGAAAAGGAAATAGTAAATATTAATGCTATCTCTGGAAGTGTTAAATTATTAAAATCTCTTATGCTCCCTGAAATACTTAATAATGTTGTAGTTATAAGCCCTAACAAACATAATAAAAATATAAAGATACCTGTTAATATTGTCCCCAGGTTGTAAAAAAATGTTTTAACCATAATAAAATTCCTCCTTTACTACCACTAAGGAAGAAATGTATAATAAATACATAATAAGTCCCTTGTGGCTTGTTTGTTTTGGGTAATACCTTTTTCGTTGAAAAGTTGAGGTATTGCCCTTTTAACTTCTAAAATTATCTATCAATCCTTTTAATTGTTTTTCAAATAATTCTAAACTATTTTTACTAATCCAGAGATTTTTACCTCCACATATACTTACTAATATTTCTTTGTGATCCTTGTCTAAAATATCTATTACTTTGCTATCTCTACATAAAAACTTATCTTCAATTGTATTATTCAAAGCATTTTGAATTAAGTATATTATTGCTTGTGTCCTTGTCATAAAATTATGACTTTCTTTGTATTCATCAATCTTTTGTAAGAGAAGTCTTGGATAAAGCATAGTTATTTTTTGTCTTTCCATTTTTATGTACACCTCCTAACTATAATTATACATCTTCAAAATGTATTAGTAAAATTTGGAATAAGTCTATATGTCTTTAAATATGTTATTGTCATCTATTTATCATAACTTTAGAATACATTTTAATAGAATATCATAAAAATATCATAATTCTAGAATACTATATATTCTAAGGTTATGATATTTTTATGACTTCTTATTCTATTGATATGATACTCTTATGACATGATACTTATAAAAATTCTATACCCTTTGCTATAACTGCATTTAAAATATCGGAAACACTTACATTCTTCTTTTTAGCATGTTTATCTAGTATCACATATAAACCTTTATCGACATTAAATGTTTTATGTACTCTCTGGCTTCTATCTGCCTGATTAATATCTATTTTTGAGTTAATGATAGACATTAACTCATTATGATGCTCTATTAAAATTTCTAATTTTACAAATTGATCCTCAGATAATTTATTCATCATACCCTCCTGTATATTGCTTCTTGGCGTATATTGTTTATCAGTTTTCTTTCTATTTCTGTTAGACTGAAAATTGAAACAAGCTTTACATTGCTTTCTTATATATTCAATTCCCCTTGTCTTACCCTTTGCCATATCTTTTATGTCAAATTCTTTCCCACAATCTTTGCATATTCTTGTATCACCCAAAACATAATCACCCCCAAGGATAATTATATCAAACAATACCTGTTAAAATATTAAATTATCAAAGAACAATTATTTTTATATGATAATTGTATTACCTTTATACCACAGAAACAACGAAAAAACAGCACACCAAGTACACTGATAGTACACTAAGTAAACCCGGTAAACTATATCAGTTTACTGAGTTTACCAAAGCATGGTAAAATATAGTAGAGAGGTGATTGTATGAAACCAAGTAATTTTATAAATACAATTGTTAAAGACATTCTAAAAAAAGAAATATCAAGTAATAACATGTTTAAATATGATGGAAGTAGAAACACATTAAGACAATGCGTTAATAGAAATACCGTTATAGGCGATAGAGTTGTTACTATGCTATCTAACATGATATCTATGGAAATAGATATCATAAAAAAGGATAAAGCAATCGATTATGTAAGAAAAATTGCTGGGATAAATTCAGCGGATATAAAAGAATTAGTTACAATAGCAGCTGATCGAATAAACAGAAAGGACACAATTATGAATACTGATAATTTCAAAATAGTTGGTATACCAGAATTACTAAAAATGGGTTGGACTATTCGTCAATATGTTGAAGCTGCAACATTACTTAGTTATGAAGAAATTACAGGTTTAACAGATGAACACAATGGAGAAATAGAGGATAATATAAAAATAGTTTCTGAACAACCAGAAAATAGAAGGATATTACTTGACGAAAACAATAACATGATTGGTATGTGGAGTTTTAAACCTTTTTATGATGATATATTCCAAAAAGCTAAAAATGGGGAGTTATATGACGGTGAAATTAGAGCCTCAATGCTTCCAACTTTGATTCCTGGAATATATAATATCTATTTCTCTAATATATGCCTAAAAAAGCATCACAGAAAAAGTAAAGTATTTAAGATACTATGGGAATCCATTATTGAATTATTCCAGGAATGGGCTAAAGATGGAATATATATAAAAGAAATTTGCGCCCAAGCCTATACTACATCTGGGATAAATTTATGTAAAACAGCCGGTTTACAATTTCATAAAAACCATATAGATCATGGCGAAATTTATTGTGGTTACGTCTGGGATTTAGTTGAAAATAAATATTGCAATGAATTTGAAGAAGTAAGAAAACTATATCAAGAATTTAAACACAAAAACAAATAATTCATTTCTAGACAACAGAAAAGGCATTATCTTATTAAACATCATGAAAATATTTCTATTACCAGGAAATGAGTCTTACGCTAAAAAACACCCTCAAACATGCTATTTCAAGCCATTTAATAAAAGAAGGTTCAAACCATTGATATAACAGGGCTTGAATACCTTCTAATTTTTAGGTATAAAATATCTGAATTTTATATATTAAACATATGTTTATATTTTACCTTTACCTTCAATAAAAGTTATTATTTCATTCAGTTTTGCCTTGTCTGCTTTAAAGCGATCTCCTAATTTTAAGTTATGTCTTACGCTACATTCTACGCTATTCCCATTAGTAAATCCTGGGCTAATATATACAGTGTTTCCATGTTTTTTAGGGCCTTTACTTATACTAGTACTATAAGTTTTGTCATAGTTTTTGAGAATAATTACATGCGTTATATAGCCTTTTAACTGGTAGTTTGTAAATTCTGTGTAGTTAAAAGAGTTATTAAGTATCTCGACTTTAAATCTAATTACTACATCACTATTTTGCATAAGCATTATTAAGAGCTTAGTTTGGTATTCAGTTAAAAAATAGTACTCCGTTTGTTTACCTTTGTCATTATCTTTTATGTCCATTTTGGGATTGTTAAGCATATCTTTATATTTTTCTATAAGTACTATTACGCTTTTATGCGTCTTATTACATTTTTCAGATAGTATTAAACTGTTTATCATTTCTTAGGCTCCATTCTTAATTACTGCATTTGAAATGTCTTTATTATTATATAATAGGTTTTCACGTTTGAAAAGTCTTTACTATTATTTTATATTTACCCATTGATATAACCGTATTACAGCAAAAAAAACTAAGCAGTCTTGTTCAATTTTGCAGTTTTAAAATATATATATAAAAGTTTATTTTTTTACTTTACTAACTATCATAAAACTTTGGTTATCAACTGTTGTATCACTTGCATTTGCTGAATTTTGAGCAAATCTTAATTGTATCTTTCCGCCTATATTTCCTGTTTTAACTAAAAATCTTTCATAAGTTAATGTTTCGCTTGATGTACCGTCATGTCCAACTGTATTTGATGTTGTCAGGTCAAACACTGTGGCCTTTAAATTCCCATCAACACAAGACGTAATGTTTGTTGGCATTGTAAATAAATGTTTACCTTTTAACTGGACCGCATCACCAGTTAATGCCCAACCAAATTTTATATCTGCAGCATCCGTTGATATATTGCTAGATGCTATATTCGCTTCAATCAAAAATATTTCATTTGGTGGCAAGTTACAAAACAATTCATCATCATTTATAAAGGCTGTTGAATTATTTACAACTTGATCAACTGCTTTCATTATTACTCTTGGAGTATCCCAACTATCACATAATATATTTTTATGTCCTACAATATAATCTGTGATAAATCCATTATCTAAGGCTCCTTGGCTACCAATAAACAAGCATCCTGATGTAGATAGAGAAATGGATATTTCATATTCTAATTTTTTTATATTTTCTCCATCTTTTAATAATATTATTCTTGCTGTTTGACCTTCTTTTTCAAATATTATTTGAACTCTTTCATTAAGTAATAATCCATTTGTTAAGGCTATATTATTACTCGTAGTCACGCCACCTTCTATAAAATCTAAATATAAAATATTAGATGAAATATAACCTTCTATATAATTATTCCCGTCAACTTGCCAGGTAAAGGATGGGCTTTCCCCTGCACTTTTACAATATAGTTCAAATTTTGATATGAAATTTATAATACTACAATAAACATGTAAAGTTGCCTCATTTCCAACAGCCGCCCTATTATCTAACATCATAATACCTAGTCGATAGATTGACGGATCATAATACAATGCCCATGTATCAAAATTTATTTCTGGCCCATCATATTCATATCCAGATGTTACACCATTATATTTTTGGAAAGGACTAAAATATAAATCACTATATGGGTCTTTTCTATATAACCCTATATATTGAACGCTAATGTAAGCATTTATTGATCCTGCTGGCGTTGTTGCTTCACATCTAATATATGTTATATTCGCCCAACTTGGAGCACCGGCCACAATTGCACTGTCTTTACTTGCATTTATACAATTCCAACCATTCCTTAAACTAGCAGCCGAATATAAAAAAGCATAATTATTACTATTATCTGTTCCCAGCTTAAATTGTATAGCTGTAAATTTAGTTTTGTCTGAAATATAAAAGTTAACCATTATATGTTGTGTATCATCTGCTAAGTATCCGTCGTTAAATTTACTTAGGTCAAGTGCTGTAACTGTCTTATACATACCAACCCATGAGACGAAAGGAGTATCTACTAAAAACTTCATTGATTGTATTCCAATTAAGAAATTAGTAGTATCGGCACTAACAATTGTTGATGCTCCGTCTGCTGCACAAGCTGTCCAACCTGTTACAACTTGAAAATCTTCTATCTTCTTACAGTTTCTTTGCCAAAAATACTCCTTATAAAAATCAAATTTAAAATCCTTTGATCTGGATAGTTCGTTGTCTGTGTCCTCTAATATACGTTCTATTTCGTTTAAATTAGAGGCACTTATAGGCGGTGTTGCATCATTAACAAATGTAAGTTCTGTAAATTTACCAAATTCAGCCATTATATACCCCCTTTTTGAGGTACTCGATCAAAACCCCTATTACTATTATCATGTGTTCTTTTAATCTTTATTGTAGGTATATTTAAACAATAATATTTTTTATTATCATATTCTTTTTCTTCAAATTCTAATACTTTTTTTAGTGAATTAACATAATTCATACAAAAATTTGCATATGAATTAATATCAAACTCT
>Ga0180072_1000001_pt1 | contig 38434 bp, 49 predicted proteins | sample EasRiv93B_16_10D_FD_123009 | JGI IMG/M metagenome (GOLD analysis project Ga0180072, IMG submission 123009) | Soil microbial communities from meander-bound floodplain in the East River, Colorado, USA - East River metaG ERMLT293B_16_10D | ecosystem: Environmental > Terrestrial > Soil > Floodplain ... | reverse complement strand
GCGTCGCGGACTGCGTCGCCAACGGCGTCGGAAACGGCGCCGCCAACGGCGCCGCCAACGGCGGCGTCGACGGCGGCTTCGACTGCGTCGCGGACCGCGTCGTCGACGGCGTCGTCGACGACGCCTCGGACTGCGCCGCCGACTGCGTCGTCGACTGCGTCGTCGACTGCGTCGTCGACTGCGTCGCGGACTGCGCCGCCGACGGCGCCGCCAACTGCGTCGTCGACGGCGCCTCGGACGGCGGCCCGGACTGCGTCGCGGACGGCGTCGTCGACGGCGTCGTCGACGGCGGCTTCGACTGCCGAGCTGGGCGTCGCGACGCGACGGTAGGCGATCAGCCACGCCGCGATCGGTGCGGCCAGCGCTCCGGCGAGCGGAGACCGCACCCATACGACCTCGGCCGGGAATGGGATCCCGGCGTGGGCGTAGCATGCGCGAGCCCCGCGCTCCCATGCCCCCCGGTCGGCGGGGGCCGTCGTCCACCCGCGCTGGATCCAGCGAGCGGCATGTGGGATGAGCTGAGCTTCCTGCTCAGCTGTCAGACTGCGGATCCGCCTAGCCACGGATCCCCCCGATTGGGCTGATGATAGCCATCTTGTGACCGTTGACGGTCACGACTATCGATTTTCCTGTCTGGACGACGTACGCGATGACGTCACCGGGGCGCCGCTTCAGTTCACTGACGCTGATTTTTTCCACTCAAAAACAGTACCGCATGGCGCTAAATGGCGCCGTGTGGAAGCCCCTGGCTTCAGACCCCTGACATGGACAGTGCCCCTGCCCAGCTGGGCGGGGGCACTGTCACATACGTCGAGATCCCCGCCGGATGGTGCCGGCGCAGTCCCACGAGCGTGAGGAGACCTCCGAGCGGCTCGGTTCGCGCCGAAATCGACGGATCACCCCCGCGAAGGCGGGGAAAGGCCGTCAGGATGGCAGGAGGCGCGGACACGTACGAGTGGCCTTCTGTTTTGTATACACGAAACGTGTGCTATGTTTTGTGTATACGAAACAGCGATGAGGGAGTCGAGATGACCACCACCACCACCGCCCGCGAGATCGACGACGAGACCTCCGAGCCGACCCCGCGGCGCGCCGGCCGCCCCCGGGTCGGAAACATGATCAACGTCCGCGTCCCGGACGCCGGGCTCCAGGAACTCACCGAGCGCGCCAGCGCGCTCGGGATCGATCGGACCGCGCTGGTCCGCCGGTACATCGCAGCCGGCCTAGCGCAGGAAGCCGCAGCCCCGATGGGTAGGTGGCTGGTGAAATGCCAGTTCGCCACCGGCCGCGACACCATCGCGGTCACGGGCCGAAGCCTCGGGGAGGCCATCAAGTCCAACCTGGCGCTGATCCTGGACAAGGCTGTGTGGGTCCCGGCGGACAAGCTCGTATCTGTGACGCTAGACCGTGGCAGGGGCAGGATCGGCGATAAAGAATATGCCGAGATGGTCATCATCGCCCACGGCGGCGGAGAGGCGCCCCGGTCGGTCACAGTAACGATCATCGGGAGCATCTCCACGCTCCCGGCCCCGCAGACGATCTTCTAACTCTGACCCAGCACGTAGACGCGCCCCCCGCTCTGGCGGGGGGCGCTACGTGTCTATCAGGTTGTTGTCATCCCCGCGGGGGGCGATGACTTTCCGCGGTGCCGCGGGATACTTCGCGTTGCTGTCCCCTGTGGGGGCAATGAGAGGCCAGGCTAGCGCCGGTGGGTGGTGGTCGCAAGGGGGTTGCCGGCGCCGTCGGCGGCGCGGGCGGTGGCGTCTCGTGTGGGTCGGCGGCGTGGAAACTCGCCCGGCCCACTTGCATAATGCTCCCAGGGGGAGCATGATGAATGCATCGAACGACACACCACCGGCCGCGTACTGACGCGGACGGTGAGGAGAGGAAAGGGGACCATCATGAGGATCGGCATGAGCTTGTGGAAAACCTGGCAGCAACGGCGGGGATGCGCCCACGTGGGCGCATCCGGGCAGCTGATCGACTGGGGCCGCAGACAGCTCTTCACATGCGCGTGCTGCGGAAAGAAGTGGGTGCTGTAGCCGTGCTTATCGCATTGGACTGCGAGGCCAACGGCCTCCACGGGAAGACCTTCATCGTCGCCGCCGTCGCCGTCGCCGGCGACGGCAACGAGGCGGCTACGTTCCTCGGCCGGTGCCCGGTCGAGGACGGCCCGCTCGATGAGTGGGTGGCCGAGAACGTGGTCCCGGTCTGCGCTGACATCGCGCAGACGCACGACTCGTACGCGGAGATGTGCGCCGCGTACGACTCCTGGTACCAGGAGCGAAAGTCCGGTGCCGAGGTGGCCGCGCACATCGCGTGGCCGGTCGAGGCGAGATTCTTGCTTGCCGCTCACGCCGTGCCGTTCAGCGGCCCATACCCGCTGCTGGACACCGCCTGCTATCTCCGCGCCGCGGGGGCTCCGTGGGACACGGAGATCGGATATGCGGAGACCAACGGCATTGTGTTGCCGGCGGGACGGCAGCACAACCCGCTGTTCGACGCGCGGCTGACAGCCGCCGTGTACCAACATCTGACCCAGCGTCAGATGTACCGCGCTGGATAGCAGCCGGTATCTCATTGCCCCCACAGGGGACAGCAACGCTCGGGCCGGCCGCGATGACGTCCCGATCACCTCGCGGGACCGGCCCGAGGCGAGTGGCGCGCGGCTCGGTCCACCGGGGCATACGTTGGCCGGGTGGCTGAAGCCAGATGATTGGTGGGCGCCCCACTTGCATAATGCTCCCAGGGGGAGCATGATGGAGGTATGGCTGACGACACGTACTACCGCCTCCACTACGGATCAGGGGGGCTCGAGTTCTCCGCAGAGAACGCCTGGTCCGGTTTATGGGGCGCCGAGTACGTGGCAGACGGATCGAAGTCCGTCTGCCCAGAGTGCGACGCCACCGGGGTGTCGTACGGCGAGACCTGCAGCTCTTGCGACGGCGAGGGCTACGACGAATGCCAGCAGGGCTACTCATGCTGCTGGTCGGCAGAAGAACTGCTGGCCTACTACGCCGCCCACGGCGGCGCCGGGGATGCCGATCCCGTCGTCGAGTTCGAGGGCGCGCGCTGCGGAAACGGCTTCGACGGGGAGCCCCTCGTCATACCCACCGCGGTCGTGCGGTGGACCACCATCGGCCACCTTCGCGCGGAGGTGGCCTGATTCAGGGAGGTTTGATGGGTACCGTTCCCAGCTCGGCCGTCGCGGCGGAAGAACTGTGATGGCCGAGCGGTTGACTGCGCTTCAGGTCGCGGACCTGCGGTGGGCTCGTGCTGAGGACGCACCGCCGTTGGACAAGCGGCAGCTGCGTAACCGGGGCCGGCAGGCCCGGGGCTGGCTTGCGCGCCGGCAACCGCCGATCGTGGCGATTCCGGGGGTGGCGGGTCCGGCACGGGAGCTGCTGTACCCGGGGGAACTGGTGCGGCGGGCCCTGGCCGAGGCGCCGGGGAAGGGCAACCGGACCAGGGGTGTTCAGCGCTCGGTGGCGTCTCAAGCAGCTCGGGGGCGTGGAAACTCGCCCGGCCCACTTGCATAATGCTCCCAGGGGGAGCATGATGGAGGTATCGAACGACACACCACCCCCACCGGGGATCCACCCACCGCCCCGTGTGGGCAAGAGACAGGAGCACACGATGACCACTCCGGAGCAGGTCGCAGCAGCCATCAATACCTTTGAGGTGGCCCGGAAGGTACTGGGCCACGCGGCCTTGGTGCCCGCCAGCGAGGTAGACCGGGCGTTTGACCTCCACCGGGGCGGCGGCACCGTACGCACCGGGCTTATCCGTTACGCCATCGCGCTGGTAGCCGCCCAGGAGGCCACCAGCGACGACGACAGCACGGCCGTCATACCGTCCGTCGACGTCGCGCGGCTGCGGGTCTCCCACCAGACCTGCACCGGCAGGACTGGCCTCGGGGTGGCGGACGGGCACCTGTCCGGTACGCGCTCGGAACCGTTTGCACCGGAGGCGCCCAGAGATATCGCACTATGGCTGGTCATCCCCCAATGGGGGATGGTCGGTGACAGGCTGTTCCAGCACAGCAACGTGTTTGGGCAGGACGGGAAGGACGTGGCCGGACGTGCCCGGCCGCGGGCCGGACACGGCGACGATATAGCCGTCTACGCCAAACCTGGGTACGTCCAGGCGAGGGACGGCAGTGTTCTCGCGGGCCTGCGGGTCCTGGAGGGTCTCGCCGTGCTTTTAAAGCACGGCGTGACGATGGAGCGTGCCTGCGCCATGGCGCAGGAGCGGGGGGTCCGGGCCGATCCGGAGCAGGTGTACGGGGAGCTGGAGTCCCGCAGACTCGGGCTGTGGCTCCTGGACCGCCCCTGGGTCCAGGATGCCTGGCGCACCCTGAAAGGCGCGGACGTCCGCGCGGAAATCCCGGAGGATTTCCGCGCGGCGAAAGCCGCGATACGCGGCGTGGCGGATCTCCGCGGTGGCCCGATGCCCATCCGTCTCGGCCCCCCGCCGCGGACAGTTCCGCTGGTGGATGAGGAGCTGGCGGACTGGGAGCGCGAGCTGAACCGGTCCTAGGCATCGCGGGCGTGCCGGGTCCGGCCGGCCACGTGGGCATCAAGGCCCGCCGCCCACTGGGGCGTGGAAGCCCCTGGCTTCAGACCCCTGACATAGAGGTGGTCGCAAGTGGTGTGCCGGGTACGCCAACGGCGGCGGCGGTGGCGTCTCAAGCAGCTCGGGGGCGTGGAAACTCGCCCGGCAGACCACTTGCATAATGCTCCCAGGGGGAGCATGATGAATGCATCGGACGACACACCACCCTGACCCTGGAGGCCCAGTGAAGCTCGGGTTGCTCAACACCAGCATCGTCACCTCGGATGGCTCCTACACCCTGGAATCCATCACCCCGGACCAGGCGGTTGCGCTCGCCCGCGCGGCGGAGCTGGACTCCGCTGTCGGGCATGACTCCACGGCGCAGGTTCTGGGCACCATCCTTGGGGTCGAGGTGCCGGTCAACCGGCAGATCTTCGCCCAACAGCCGGGACAGAAGGCGTTGATCTTGAAGATCAACGGCCGGCCGGAGCCCGGTAAAGAGCTGTCCCGGGAGGAGCTTGAGGAGATCGGGTTCGCGTTCAAGCTCCTTACCCGCACCGCCTGACTTTCCATGGACCTGCCGGACGCGTCCGGCAGGTCCATGGAAAGTCAGACATTGGACAAGGAGAGATGTAATGGACATGCGTTGGGTTAGATATCGCGTCCGCCAGGCGCTCGGCCGTGCGTCCGGCCAGCGGCTCTGGCTGCACCTCGGGACGCTTGGCACCATGAGCCGCGGGGAGGTGGCAGACCAGAAGTGGTCGGTCTCCACCAGCAGATATGCAACCTGCGGGGCGTCACTGCAGGGGAATCTCGTCCTCAGCCTTACAGATGCGGAATACGCGGTCGACGAGCTCATAGCCGCTGCCGGCTATGAGCGGGTCACGAAGTACGTGACCTCGGTCGAGCGCGACCCGCAGTTCTGGCGCTCGGTGGCGTCAGAGGCAGTGGTGGTGGTACGGACCGGGATGCCCGGATGAGCCTCGGGTGGGACCCAGCTGCGGGGTCCGTAAGACGGGTGTACTTCGCGGGCCGCCTACCTTGCGGCGGCTGCGGCGACGATCAGCGCGAGCGCCAGCACCGCCAGAGCCGCCAGGCCGGGTGACCCGCCCGACCGCCGAGCAGAAACCAGATACACCACCCGCAGCCACGCGGCCAGCATGGCTGCCCCGGCAAGGCCGAGCAGCACCACGGCCAGCGGGACCCGATGCAGCAGCCATGCCCCCAACGCAACGGCCCCCGCCGCCGCGAGCGCCGTCACGGCTGCGGCGCCGAAGCGGCGGCCGTACGCCGCAGCCGCATACCAGCGGTAGTGCCGTACGCCCCACGCGTGGGCCGCCCCATGGCGAGCCATCCGGTCAAAGTTACTCATCGTAGCCTCCACTTGGCCGTCACGGCCGTCACGGAGCCCCCGTCATAGCCGTCATGACGGCTATGACGGGGGCTGCTTCCTGCGGGCGCGCGTATAGCGTCACCCCTGACACCCCTGACACCCCTGACGGTGACGGTCACAGGGAGTCACTATCTTCTGGCCTCGGAGAGTGCTGGTGCCCAGCCGTATATCCCGTCGCACCGCTCGGCTACGTAGACCAGTACGCCCGCCGCGACGCGCTGGCCGAGTGCACCGGACAGCCAGCTCTTGCGCCGGCCGAGCACGTCCAGCACGCCAGCGCCGATCAGGTCCCGGCGTTGGAACTGGGCGCCGCCGGTTGCGTCCCGGTACGCCGCCAGAAACTCATCCAGGGCCTGCTCGGCCTGGCTCGCGGTCAGCGGCGGGGTCCGCGGCGGCGGCCCGAGCCTCGCGTCCAGATCCATGCCGGGGCCTGCGGCCAGGGGCTCATCCGAGTTTTCCTGCGCTACGGCCGCGGCCAGGTCACCGGGTGGCGTGTACCGTGGCGCCGTCGCTTCGGCTTCGACGGCTTCGGCCAGCACTCGGCCGGCCGCGGCCCTGGTCTCTGCTGGGCCGGGGATCGCCACGCCGGTATCCGCTCCCGGATACCGGTACGGGGTAGCCTCGCCGATGATCCGCTGCACGTCTGCAGCCGAGGCCAGGTATGCCCGCGCAGGCATGGCGCAGCGGTCATCGTCAATGCCCGGTGCCTCACAGTACAGGTAACCTGGCTTTCTGTTCCGCCACGCCTCGGGTGTCGCCCCGGAATCGCGCACCTCGGGTGACAGCGCGCCTTTCGCGTCGCCCGCCGCGCGGACCCCGAAGCACAGCACCGTGCCGAAATTCGCCCGCGCCGATGTCGGAACCTGGTCGAACGTAGCCCGCTGTAGCGCGAGCACGAGCTGAACGCCGACGGACCGCAAGGTTCGTGCCAACTCGACGAAGACGTCGCTGTCCGAGACAAGAGACGCACCCTCATCGATGACCACGATCCGATACGGGACCGGCGCCCCCGCCTGCCACTCCCGCATCCCGGCCGAGGCGAGTGCCCCGGCCCGGCCGGGGACCTCGCCGAGCAGCCGTTGCAGGTACGCGGCGCCTGCCGGTTTCTCCGTGACCAGCTCCCGGATCGCAGCCCTGATCGGGCCTACCGTCTGCGCCGCTTTCCCGGCAACGTCCAGGTAGTCGATCTCCACGTCCCCCCGGCAGGCAGCAGCGGCGACCAGGACCTGAAGTAGCTCAGACTTCCCGCTGCCAGTCATCCCTATCAACAGGATATGGCTCATGGCCTGTCGTCCAGGGATGCCCGGGAGCCGCAACGCCAGCTCTAGGGCGTCTTCGTACTGCCCCAGCTCGATCGGTTCGGCGATGCTCGCCCCGGCCAGCGCCCGCGGACCGGGCCAGGGGATCGTATTTTTCAGCATGTCCTCCGGCGTCACGGAGATCTCGACGCGGCTGGCATCGTCCGGATCCGGGGTCATCCGAGCTCCGGTTGCCGGTACACCGGCAAGTGCGGCGATCCGGGGGAGGTCTGCCTGCGCGTCCTGCGCGGTCATCCCCGGTGGGAGCTGCACCGTGGCTTTCATGGTGGCACCCTGGATCCGCCGGGCCCGGATGGTCCCGCGAAGGGTCCGGATCTCATCAGCCATGTCGGACCACTGGCCACCGCCGTGGTGGTCTTCGCCCTGCCCGCCGAGCAGCCCACGGACATTCCAGCATAGGCATATCACTATGCCTATGAGGCCAGCGGTGAGGTCCAGCTCGGCGACACCGACACCAGTGATCGTCGCCGTGACCAGCCACAGTCCGGCGGCTGCGATCGTTACCGCAGCGTAGGTCCGGGTGACCACGGCCCGCGCCCGGCCCACGGTCACTGCCACCATGACCAGCGTCACGGTGGCCACGGTCAGCGCGAAGACCCCCCACGCAAGGCGGATCACCTCGTTCGCCAGGATGGCATGCAGCGTCGCCCCGGCCACCGCAAGCAGGCCGAGCACGATCCAAGGCGGGGTAAGCTGCCACGCCCGATGCTCAATGTGGACTCTCCCGCCGCCACCACCCGCCGGGGCTGGCTTGCTTCCGGCCGGGGCGGGACGCCTACGGCTCATGCCTCGGTCCAGTCCATGGTCCGGCTCCTGCTACCCCTGCCCTTCGCGGCATCGATCGTGTCGCCGAATGTGGCATGGAATCTCTTCCATGCCAGGACAGACAAGGTTGCCGCTGCGTTGTGGGCGTTCGCGGCTTCGTTCAGCGGCGCGCATATCATTCGCGCGCGCCGCCGGGAATCCCAACCAAGCAGGATCCCTACACCCGGAGAGCTGGCCAACACGGCCTCAAGCAGCTCGGCGGCGTCGCCGAGTTCGGTCGCAGCGGACCGCTCTGCCCTCCGGACCCGGTCAAGATATTCCTTGACCGCCCTAGGGGAGAAAAGATCGTCTGCTCCGTACAGCTGCTCTACAGCGTTCATAATGATCTCGCTATCTGTCTGTTGTTGATGGGGGCGCCGCAGCATGCAGACTGCGGCGCCCCGCGGCTTTCACGCCACGCTGGGGATCTGGCTCATGCTTCGGTCTCCATGATCCGCCGCGCCAGCTCGCCCGCGCGGGCGTTTGCGATGCTGGCGCCCCTGGCTCGGATCGCCAGGGCCAGGGTGTCTCTGCTGACGTGCTGCCCGGATCCGAGCAGGCGTCCGGCTTCTATCCAGGCCAGGTGATCCAGGGCTGCGGCATCGTCGGGCCCGTCCGGCTCGGTCAGCTCTATCGCCTCGGCCGGCGAGGTGATGCCAGCCCATACCGCCGCGCGGAAGGCCCGGTATGTGCGGACTGGGTAGAGCGTCCAGCGCAGCGGCGCAAACCGGACGGCGCGCGGGTCCACCAGCCCCAGCCGCCGCAGCTCGGCGCGATTGATAGATTTCGATCGGATGGCCCATAGCCACGGGCTGACTGCGGAGAGACCGCCGAAGGCGACAGCCAGGGCGGTGCACTTTCCCCCCGGTCCTGCGAAGTGGGCGTAGTTGAGTGCGCCAACAAGCCCGCCGACGGCGTACGACCCTAGGCGCAGCCGGGCGGAGGCGTCCCCGGCCATCAGTGCGGCGTGGGCCTCCACTGCCAGGTACACGCCGATCGATTCGATCGCGGCGGCAAACAGCCCCGCCAGGATCCATATCTGGGCCAGGCGCTCATACGCCCATCCGGCCTGCCCGTACACCGCCGCCGCGTTGACCAGTACCAGCGGCACGGCCAGGGCCGCCGCGGCAAGCCGTTGTCCCCTCCGCTGGTGGTTCCGTCCAGGGCCGTCCGCGGCAACGGCCGGCTGGTCACGGGTGGTGTACGGGCGCAGCACGGCGGTCGTAAGTCCATGATCCGCCGCGCCGTTGTGGCGGACGGACGGCGCGGCGGCGGCGCCCGCCGCGAGGGTCTGGCTCATGGATCAAGACTCCCATCTCGCCACCGCCGCTGCAAGTTTTGCAAGTTTTGCAGGTCCCGCGCTGGCCGGTCCGCCGCGAGTCTGCGAGGCTTGCCAGTGCGCGGCGGACCCGGGACGGAGCACACCAGTGGGCAGAGACCATCCGGACGGAAAAGAGTGGATCACTGTCGGTGAAGCGGCCCGGCGGCTCGGGCTTTCGCCGGATACCGTCCGCCGCCGCGCGGACGCCGGACGGATCAGATCCCGCCGCACGGACACGGAAGGCCGTGGCTGGCGACTGCTGTCCGCAGCCGCCGTTGCTGCCTACCGGTCCGAGATGGACCGGTAGGCCAGTCAGGCTGCGCTCCGCGCGGCGCCTGGCCTCTTCCGCGGCGCCCGCCGCGAGTGCGCCGGCCGCGACGGCCGAGCTGGCTGCGGCCGCCGGACGGCCGTCTCCGGCGCTCCCGCCGGCACGAGATCAACCACCGGCACGAGATCAACCGCCGCGACGCCCAAAGCCTCGGCGACCCGGCCGAGGTCCACCAGGGTCATCCGGGTGTCCCCGCGCATCCGGCCGCCCAGCCACTTGTCCGGCACTGCCATACGTCGTGCCAGGTCAGCGGTTGACCATCCACACCTGGCCAGCGCGATCCGGATCTCTCTGGTCACTGCGTTCTGCAGGCCACCGGCGGACCGGTCCCGGCCGCTCCCATGCATTCCCATAGGAGCAGGATCCGCCATCTGCCGGCGCGGCGCAACCGCCCGGAGGCATCCTCTGTCATCCCTTTGGGTAGACCAGCCCAGGTGACAGCCGTTGTGGCCTCACTGGCGTTGACGCCGCCCACGGCGGGGTAGAGCATGGGACGGTGGACATATCAGAGACCACAGCAACAGCCATCCGGGTAGAGATGGCGCGGCGGGATATCACGGCCGCCGTACTGGCGGCCCGGCTGGGCGTCGACGCCCGAGCTGTCCAACGCCGAGTCCGCGGCGGGACGCCGATGACGCTTGATTGGCTTGCGCAGGTAGCAAATGCGTTGGGCGTACAGCCCGTGACGCTCATATCCGGGACGTAGACGTAAAGGTGGTCCGGCCGTGCCACAGCCGGACCACATGACGACCCACTGGGAGGGCCGATGAAAGACAGCGTACCGCCCGTCGCTGCGGAGCTTGCGAGTCCCGCGACGCCAGAGGACATGCTCCGGCTGGTGACCTACCTGGTCGGCAACGGCCAGCCAGTCCCGGCATTCATAGCCATGTTCGCAAGATCTGTCCTACTTCGGATGCACCGTGGCGCCGCCGGTGACGTCACGGCATGGGCTACGTGGTTCGGGCTGCGGTGTGACTGGCAGCGGCGCTGGCCGGGGACCACCGTCGTCTTTGAAGGCGTCCCGCGCTGGCGGGTATGGCGCGCGGACGGGCAGTGGCGTGGCTGGCGGGTCACGGTCTCGGCCGATGTGCCGGCCGTGGAAGAGAGCGAGGCTGCATCCGGTGGCACCTGATAGCGGATACGAGATCACCCTTGTCGGATTAGCGGTAGTGATGGTGATGGCGGTTGCGGCTACTGCTACGGCCGTCGCCGTGGTGGCTGCCAGCCTCCGCGCCGCGCGCTGGCTGGCACGGAGAGTGACGTCATGGCGCTGGTGATCTGCCGGGGGCTCCCCGGCTCTGGTATCACGGACTGGGCGCGAGCTTGGTGCGCCCGCTCCCCCAACCGCGTCCGTATATCCCGTCCGGAGATCCGGCGAATGATGTCCGGGTCCGCCGCGGCGGACCCCCGGACGGATGAGCTTGTCAACCTGGCCTTTCTCGGTGCGGTGCGCGGCGCGATCGAGGCCGGGGCAGACCTGGCGGCTGCCGGGCCGAATATCCACATGGACGATGTGGCCGCCCTGGAGAAGATTGCCGCAGCCGCCGGCGTCCAGGTAGATATTGACGACCGCTGGACGTGCGTTCCGCTCCGGTCATGCATCGCGGCGGACCGGTCACGGCCGGCTGCTCGCCGCACCGGCGAGGACGAGATCCGGCGCCTGTACGACATCATGCGGGGTGACCAGGCAGCCGTACGCCCTGGTCTCGCGCCAGCTGCCACTGGCCCGCCAGCTGCCACTGGCCCGGGTGCAGCCACGGGCCGTGCGGCGCCGCCGCCGCAGCGGCGGCCGGCGGACAGCAGTCGCCAGCTGCGGGGTCCGACCCGGGCCCAGATCAAGTTTCTCTTTGATGTACATGGCGGAGACATCTACCGGGAGGGCCTCCGCGTATGGTCCCGCCACGGGGGGCAGCGCAACGTCTGCGCGGCATGGGCCACGTCCAGTGGGTACATCAAATATTCGGAACGGTCCGGTAGTTGCCGGGTACAGCTGACCGAGCTGGGCTGTCAGTTCATCAAAGATCGGCGCGGGCAGTGACGCCCCGGTCGGCGCTCGGCCTGGCGGCCCTGGACGATCTCACGACCACGGAACTACACCGGCTGTCGGAGCGGGTCTATGTCCGAGATGCGGAGCTGGCCGAGGTCCGCGCGGCTCTGGCGCTCGCGCGCGCGGAGCTGACGGACGCGCGGAAGCAGTTGGTCACTGCCCGCGCCGCCGCAGACCGGGACTGGCTGACCGGCCTGTACTCGCGGGCCTGGCTAGCCCGCACCTGGCGACACCTCGGCCGGGTAGAGGTCCTGGTCGTGGACGTGGACCGATTCAAGGAGATCAATGACGTGCACGGTCACGTCACCGGCGATGAGGTACTCCAGGCTTTCGCGGCCCGGCTCATGGCCGGTGCCGAGGTGGCCGGGGTCCGCCTTGGTGGTGATGAGGTGGTCGTGATAGCGCCGCCGCGGCTTGGCTACGCGGCCCGGCTAGGCCGGACGGTAACGGTCACCGTGGACGGCCAGTGCGGATGCGAGGTGGCGGCATCAGCCTCGGTCGGCGCGCTCCTGGTCGACACCAGCAGGACCGCGCTCGCGGAGGCTCTCGCGGCCGGGGACGCCGCCATGTACGCGGCGAAACGCGCTGCGGCGGCCAACCGGCGCGAGCGGCGCCAGCCGTGAAAGAGGTGACGGCGCGCGGCTGGGTTTCCGGGCTCGGCTGCCTCGGCGAGGTCCCGGTCGTGATGTGGTTTGACCCGCGTGACCCGCTAGTAATACACCTGCAGATCATCAGCGGGGTCCGCGTGTTTTCCCGGGAGCTGCCCCGGGACCTGATCGGCGAGGCTCTTGCGTCTGGGAAGGTGTGCGGCGGAGCTGGGGTCAACGTTGCTCCGTACGGGCCTGACTGGCTTTCCGTGGCGTGGCCTGCCTTGCGGGTGCAAGTGCCGCTGTGGGCCGTGGCGACGATCGCAGCCGCCGCGTCGCGCCTAGTCCCGGACGAGTACGTCCAGGAGCTCGTTGACGCCCAGATCGACAATGCCATATCTAAGATCATTGGAGGCCCGTGAACAGCCCGATCATGTATCTGCTCGGCGCGGCGTGGCTGGCGGCGTGTATCACCGCTGGCCTCATCGTCGTGCCGGGCCGCCGCGAACGGCGGCGTTTCCGGCGCGCCGAGCGGCTGGCCGCTGATGCGGCGGCTGCGGCCAAGGCGGCCGTCGACGCCGCAGAGCGGCAGCTGACGGCCGAGTACGAGGCCCTGGCTGGGCTGCGGCCCGGCCTGGCGGAGGCTGGCCTCCGCGCGGCCCATATCCGTCGCCACCGTTCTCCGTCCGGGCGGTACCCGGTGGTGTCCCCGCGTACGACAGATCGCAGCCCTGGAGGGCCGCCCGGCTAGGCCGAGCTGGTCAGACTCCCGCTCCGTCCTCACGGTGCGGGAGTCTGACGGCCAGGCCCCGGACGGGGTCCGTGACGCGGACCAAACCGTGCTAATACCTTGCGGCGGCTGCGGCCAGCGCGATGTATTCCATCCGACAGCGAGGATCATATGACAGGTTTCACGCGGATTGTCGGGTTTGACGTCGAGTCGACCGGGCTCGACGTCGAACGCGACCGGATCGTCTCGGCAGCCGTCGTCGACGTGCACGGCAGCCGCCAAGTAGCATTGACATGGTTGATCAACCCGGGTATCCCGGTCCCGGAGGCCGCGACCGCAATCCATGGCCTGGACGATGCCGCGCTCGCAGCCGGCTGCGAGCCGCGGCGCGCGCTGACGGAGATCGTCGAGGCGCTGGCGCAGACCCGCGCCCCGATCGTCATCATGATCGCTCCATACGACCTGACGCTGTTGGACAGAGAGTGCAGGCGAAACGGCGTGCCCGGCCTTGCCGGAATCCATGTGGTCGACGTGCACGTCATAGACAAGCACGTCGATCCATACCGGCGCGGCTCACGGCGTCTAAACGCCCTAGCGGCCCACTATGGCGCCCAGCTCGGCCGGGCGCACCACTGCGTCTACGACGCGATAACGGCGTGCGGGGTATTCCAGCAGATCTGTGCGGCGTACCCGGGAATCGGGGACATGTCCCCGGCCGCGCTGCACGAGGCACAGATCGGGTGGGCAGCTGAGCAGGCGGACTCATACCGGGACTACCTACTCGGCGGCGGCCGGACGGACCAGGCAGCCGCAGTCGACGGCCGGTGGCCGCTACGGACCATGGCAGTCCGATGACCGGACAGACGCCGCCGCGCCGTCCGTCCGCACCGCTCGCGGCCCGCCGCCGTGGCTGGCTTGCTTCCGGCCGGGGCGGCGGGGCCGGCAGCGAATGAAAGATCTGACGGCGGCCCAGCTCATCACCTCCCGGTGTTGTACACCGCAGTGCCTCACGGCTACCGGGATGGAGGCGCGGCACTGCGGCTGCGGTTGCGGCGGACGCTGGCATGGGGTGTTGGCCTCGGCGGCGGTCCCTGGATCCGCCTGCGCGCGCGCCGCAGAACCGGCTACGGCCATGGCAGGGCAGGGTGACGTGCTGGCATTCCTGGATGAGATGGAGGGGGTGTCCGGGCCGGGGGGGACGGCGGCGTAAGTCGCCGGCATCGGCGGTTGTGGATGGATAAGTTGGCGCGGTCCCTCTGGCCAGAGGGACCGCGCCGATGCGCATCAGATCAAAGATCAAATTTGATCAATAAATAGAAGATCGGAGCTGGAATGAGCTTTGCCGATATGCAGCCACCGACCGTACCCGGACCAGCGGCCGGGACGCCAGCTGAGATCCGCCCGAAAGTAATATCCACAACCAAGGTGCGGCCGGCGTCCCCGGGCCAGACATGCAGTACCAATGCGGGTAGGATTTGGCCAGACAAGAGTATGGCCAGGCGGGGTGCGCGAATCACCCTACCTGGCCTCGCCGGCACCCGCACAGACGGACGGACGGCCTAGCCATGGATCCTACATTAGCCATGAAGTACCGGGATGCCATATGGCGTTCTACGCGGCTCAACCCAACTCAGCGCCTGGTGGCGCTGTGCTACGCAGACCACGTCCAAGCCGACACGGCATGGGTGGTGGTGACGCGGCTCATGGAGCGGACGGGCATCACGTCCCGCACCACGGCATGCCGGGTGGTAGCCAGCCTCTGCGCCGCTGGCTGGCTGATCCGCCTCGGGGCCCCGCCAGAGCACCGCCAGCGGGTCCGGTACCGCCTGCAGATCCCCGACGAGACCGCGTCGCCCAGCTCGGCCGCACCGGGCCGGTCCCGCGCGGAAGACGGGACATTTGCCGCGGCCCGGACCGGTCCACCCGATGGACCGGTCCATCGGGTGGACCGGTCCACTGGTGGAGCCGAAACCGGTCCACTGGTGGAGCCGAAACCGGTCCACCCGATGGATGAAACCGGTCCACCCGATGGAACCGACTTTCTAAGACTCTCAAGAGACTCTCATCGAGACTCTCCGCGCGGACCGCTCGCCGCGCTCGGCGCGAGTGCCGAGGAAGAGAAGATGATCATTGATGGGATCCAGAAAAGAAACCCCAACATCACGCACCTCGGCGCGTACCTCGCGGCCATGGCCCGCAACGGCGACCTGGCCGAGGAACTCACCAAGCTCCGCTCGACGCAGACCGCAGCCACGCGCTCGGCGACGATCACCGAACTGCACGCGACCGCAGCCGCCAGCGACCCCTGCCCGCACGCCATGCCGGGCGGAACCCTCCTGCATCCGGCTACGCAACGGCCGCTCTGCCCGCTCTGCAGGCTGGGCGCGGCGGCCGAGGCGCCCGCCAGTACGCCCAGGGCTGCACGAGGCCGCACCGAAGCAGGTGGATGCCAGGATCACCCATACATGCCAGCCGGTAGCCGTCCGGACGGCCTGCCTGCCTGCCCGCTCTGCCGAGCCGGGTCCCGGCCTGGGCTCGGCAACGCCCGGACGGCGCCGCGGGTGCCTGCAACCCGTCCCATGCTCACCATCCTCCAGGGCGGAGCAGCGTAACCGCCCTCCCGACAGAAAGCTGCCAATGACAAAACAGGCGCTCAGTGCCCGCCCGATACAAATCCTCGAGCTGCTGCGCGACGGGGCGTCGACCGCCGCCGTCGCGTCCGTCCTGGGGATCGAGCCGGACTCCGTAAAATCAGCGCTGCACCGTGCCGCTATCCGCCTCGGGGCCCGGAACCGCACTCACGCTGTCGCCCTGGCGATCCAGCGCGGGATCATCTCGGCGCATCCGGGCAGCCCACCGTGCAGCTGCATGCATACACCCCCCGCAGCACCAGAGCCGCCCAGCTGGCTCACGCCCGCAGCCTCACTCGGTCAGCGGATCTGGGTCTCGCTGGTGGACGGCGCCGTCGTGTCCGGGCGGCTGGTGGCCGTGACCAGCCAGGGGATAGCCCTCCGGGTCCCGGGCCGAATTCGGCAAGTGCCGATGTCTACGATCCGGTCACTGCACGCGGCAGGGGAGGGTGGGCTATGACCAACCCCAACCGGGCCGAGATCTCCGCCGTGGTTGCGTGGTCCGCGGCGGCCATGCCTTCCCCTCCGCCCGCCCGTTAGCTCTCTGCCGCGGGGGCCCCGCTCGCCGCGCAACGGCCACCTGGCTCACGCCGTGCGCGGCGAGGGGACTCATCGGGGCGCCGCGGCTGTCAGCTGTCCGCGGCCTGCCGCTGCCACTTGGCCACGGCCAGGCGCCGCAGACCAATGCGGGCGCCGATCTCATCGAGCGAAAGTCCGGCCTCGCGGGCCAGTTCGATGAGCGGCCGGATCTCGTCCTCGGTCGCCGTGAGCTGGGCGAGCAGGCGCCGTCGACGACGGCCCAGCTCCGTGAGCCTGGCAACACCCTCATCCATGACGGGAGTATAGCTGCATGCATGTCCGGATCTGGGTATCCCGTCCGGACGAACGTATGCCAGCATGCATGCATGTATGCTATCCTCGGCCCATGAGACAAGAAAGATGTCAGGTCGCGCCAGCTTCCGCCCCGCGGCGGGGGCGCGCTGTCTCGCCGGTGGCGATGACTCCCGTCACCAGGACCGACACCCGCGTGACTCACCTCGCGGGCCCCGGCACCCGCACCCGCCGCGAGTGCTGGCAGGCGGTGTCCACGGACGGCCGGTGGCGGTACGCCCGGCGGGATGACGTCGGAACCATATGGATAGTAACCGATATACCTGCCGGGGTAGAAGCCGAGCCGTGGTTCGGGACCCTTTCCGCCGCTCGCCGCGCAACGGCCACCTGGCGCTGATCTGCCCAACCAGCAGATCCAAGATCGCCCCTGCCCAGCGTGATGCGATCTCCGCTGGGCAGGGTGCCCCGCCTAATAGGAGACAACATGCCAGAGTCCGCAATCGCTGCCGCAATCGCCTCTATCCAGGCGACAATTCCGTCAGTAGCCAAGGCGGAGACCGCCCGGATCGAGGGCCGCGGCGGGTCATATAAGTATAGATATGCCGATCTAGCGGCTGTCAACCGTGTCATATTGCCGATGCTAGGCGCCGCCGGCGTCGCATGGCTGACGAAACCGACGATCAATGAATCGGGCCGATTCGTCCTGGCTTATAAGCTCATGCACACGTCAGGGGAAGTTGAGCAGGGAGAATATCCCTTGCCAAGTTCGGGGACACCGCAAGAGATAGGGTCGGCAATAACGTATGCCCGCCGATATGCTTTGCTCGCGATCACCGGCGTCGCCACCGATGACGATGATGACGGCGCGTCGGCGTCCGCGGCGTACGGCCGCTACCAACAGCATGTCCGCGAGCCGCAGACCTGGGTTGATCAGGGCGAGATGGCGGACCCGGCCAGCGCTACCCAGGTCACTACGGCGCAGCACAGAAAAATGCACGCACTGTGGAAAGAAGTGGGGTATCACGGCCCGGAAAACCGGGTCACCCGGCTCGACATAACGTCGAAGATCATCGGCCGGAATGTCATCACATCGGCCAACCTGTCGGAGCGAGAGGCTTCGATATTGATAATGGCGATCGAAGAAAGGAAACGCCAGCAGGAGTGACCGGCGTCGCCACCCAGCCCGTGGCTGCATCCGGCTACGCAACGGCCAAGGCTGGTAGGAGGTAGTTGTTCCTGAGGTGACCAAGGATGGTCACTCAGAACAAACGGCGCCGTCGACGGCCACGGTTGCGGCGCCGGCAACGGTCCACCCCGAGGCTGGTAGCATTGCCATATGTAAAAGAGGCGTCTCGACCGGGGCGCCTCTTTTACATATGGCCGGAACACGCCGTGAAGACCAGCCCTTGCCGGCGTCTATGCGGCCTGCAGCGAGGCTGCTGCTCGCCGCGCGTGGTCTACCTCAGGCGCCCACGCATGCATCCCGGCATGCACAGAATTCATCTCCGGCAGCGGGCAGAGCATGCAGGTGCCCGGCGTGGCGAGAGACGCGATATACCGGTGTGGCTGTCGCGTCCGCCGGCCGCGCTGCTGCTGCTGCCTGCTGGCCATGAGTCAACTCCCTACAGTCGGACAATTACACCACATCCGAAAATTGGCGTCCGCAAGATTACGGCCGTCCGGCCCGCGCCAGGCCAAGGACACCACCAGACCAAAGATCTTGGCCCCCCGCAGCGCTCAGAGCGTTTCCGCATGTTACAACCTAGATCTACTGGATATGGTTGTATAGGCGGTTGTACCGGAGGTGGTTGTGATGCCGGGGCCCCCGACCGGAGCGCAGTCCGCGGCGGCGGCCGTACGCGCGGACCGCCGCGCCGAGATGTGGCGCCTGCGCGTCAACGGCGTGACGCAGGCTGAGATTGCAGCTCGGCTTGGTATTACTCAGCAAGCGGTGTCGAAGGAGCTGCGGCGCGCCGTCGACGCCCGCCCGGCTACCGCGATAGATGAGTACCGCGCGATTGAGCTTGACAAGCTCGATCGGCTTGAGCGGGTCGTCCTGGCTGTCCTGGGCCGTAAGCACCTCGTGATCTCCGGCGGAAATGTGATGACGATCGATGATCCGGACGGCGGCGGGCCCGTCCCGCTCATCGATGACGGTCCGGTGCTCGCCGCGGCGAAGGTCCTGGTGGCGCTGTCTGCACGCCGAGCTGGGCTGGTCGGAATGGATTCCCAAGCGAAGGTGTCCGTCGCCGATGTCCAGGTGCGGTACACCATCGATGGGGTCGACCTCGCGGCCCTGCATTGATGGATGCGACTGTCCTGCATCATCGGTACGCCCCCCGCGGCGCATGCGCCGCGGCGTTCGTGTCCCGCCGCCCGGAGATCCTTCTGTCCGGCCCGGCCGGGACCGGCAAGAGCCGCGCACTGCTGGAGAGGTTGCATCTGCTCGCCCTGATCAACCCAGGTCTGCGTGGGCTGATCGTGCGGAAGACTCTTGCCTCGCTTGGGTCAACCGCCTTAGTCACGTGGAATCGGTTTGTCGTGCCGGAGGCCCGGGCCGCCGGTGACGTGGCCTGGTATGGCGGGTCACAGCAGGAGTCTCCGCAGTACCGCTACCGCAACGGCTCTTCGATCGGTGTGGGTGGCCTGGACCGGGCCACCCGGATCATGTCATCAGAATATGACGTGGTGTACGTGCAGGAGGCAATTGAGCTGACCGAGCCGGACTGGGAGGCGATCACCACCCGGCTACGCAATGGCCGGATATCATTTCAGCAGATCATGGGGGACACGAACCCAGACACCCCGACGCATTGGCTGAATAAGCGTTGCCAGCGCGGGACCTGCCACATGTACGACTCACGGCATGAGGACAACCCACTTCTATATTCCGAGGCTGGGCAGCTGACCGAAGTTGGCCGGGCGTATCTTGGCAAGCTCGACGCGCTCACGGGGCCCCGCCACGCCCGGTTGCGCCATGGCCTTTGGGTTGCTGCCGAAGGTCAGATCTATGACGGGTACGACACGGCCGTTCACCTGGTGGACCGGTTCGAGATCCCGCCGGAGTGGCCTCGGTACTGGGCCGTCGATTTCGGCTACACGAATCCGATGGTCATCCAATGGTGGGCTGTAGATCCGGACGGACGGCTGTACCTGTACCGGGAGGTCTATCACACCCGCCGGACCGTGGACGCCCATGCGCGTCTGGCGCTGTCCCTGGTCACGGACGGCCGCGGCCGGTGGACCGAGCCGCGCCCACGCGCGATTGTCTGCGACCATGACGCGGAGGGCCGCGCGGTGCTCGAACGGGAGCTGGGCATGGGTACCGTGGCCGCGCGGAAGACCGTCACGGACGGCATCCAGGCGATACAGGAAAGGCTCGTCCCCGCTGGTGACGGACGCCCGCGGATCTACCTGCTCCGAGACAGCCTGGTAGAGCGGGACCCGGAGCTGACGGACGCGCGGAAGCCATGCTGTACCGCGGAAGAGCTCCCGGGGTATGTATGGGACGCGATGAAAGAGAAACCCGTGAAGAACGATGATCATGGTTGTGATGCGGCCCGGTACATGGTGGCCGAGGTAGACCTACAACCACGCCCAAGGATAAGGATCATGAGTTGACTTCCTCCCCACGGCTTCAGCCGGGGGATTCCTTTGGAGGTTTTCGATGACCAAACGACGGTGGCGCCCGGCCGCGCAGCTCGCTCTCTACCTGGCCGGGTTCGCCGCGCTCTCCGCTGCTGGCTGGCTGGTAGCCGTCCCGCTGGGCCTGGCGGTGGCCGGGCTATCTTGCTTCGCGCTGGAGTGGTTGTCCGGAGACGATGATCATCCTAGGTAACGGTCCCGGCTTCAAAAAAACTCGAGCGATGGGGTTATCCTGCGGACATGCGGTCAGCCCTTCGCGCAGCTCCCCGGCTGCGGCGCGTCCGCAACCAGGCACCGGTCCCGTACGCCCCACGCTGGATCTCCCATCTCTCCGGCATGTTTTCTTCTCGCCGCGCGGACGCGACAGCCAGCCTCGCGGCCATGGCCGTATCCGGGACCCTTTTCGCCATCGTCAACCGGACATCGACGGCCGTCGCAGCCGTCCCCTGGCAGCTATACCGCAAGGCCCGCTCGAGCGGCGACACCGACCGCACACCGGTAGCCGTTCATCCAGCCCTGGATCTGCTCGCAGTGCCGAACGAGCACTACACGTTCCAGGAGCTCGTCGAGACGGTACAGCAGCACATTGATCTCTGCGGTGAAGGCTACCTGGTCATCGCCCGCAATCCCGCCATGCGCTCGTTGCCACTTGAACTGTGGCCGGTGCGTCCGGACCGGATGACCCCGATTCCATCCGTGGAAGACTTCCTGTTGGGCTGGGAGTACGCCGGTCCTGCTGGTGAGCGGGTCCCGCTGGGCCTGGATGAGGTCATCCAACTACGGATGCCAGATCCGATGGATCCGTACCGGGGCATGGGACCGGTACAGTCAATCCTGATAGATATCGATGCTGCCAAATATGCTGCGGAGTGGAACCGTAACTTCTTCCTCAACTCCGCTGAGCCAGGCGGAATTGTTGAAGTTGACCGGCGGCTCTCATCAGATGAGTTTGAGGAAATGTGCCAGCGGTGGCGTGAGCAGCACCAGGGCGTAGCCAACGCACACCGGGTAGCAGTCCTCGAACAGGGCCACTGGGTTGAGCGCAAGTACTCGCAGCGTGACATGCAGTTTGCCGAGCTCCGCGGCGTCTCAAAGGATGTCATCCGTGAGGCATTCGGAATGCCGAAATTCGCAGTCGGTGATCTCGACGACGTAAACCGGGCAACAGCCGAGGCAGCCAGCATATGGTTTGCCGAGCAGCTCACAATCCCGCGGCTAGGCCGGTGGAAAGGCGCGCTCGACACGCTGCTGCGCATGTACGACCCGAAGACCGTCTACGAGTTCGACTTCAAGAATCCGACTCCGCGTAGCGCCGAGGCTGCGGCGCAAGAGCTGGCTGCGAAAGCACAGTCCGCAGCGGTCCTCGTGTCCGCCGGATACACACCGACCGAGGTGCTGACTGTGGTTGGCCTGCCCCAGATGGGGCATGCGGACCACGCCCCGGCGCCGGTGGTGGCTGCGATCATGAGCCGGTACGGTGACCAGCTCCGCGGCGAGCGCGGTCCTGCTGGTGTGCGCGGTGAGCGGGGCCCCCGCGGCGAGCGGGGCGCGGAGGGAACCTCCGGCGTCCCCGGCTCGGCCGGCGTCCCCGGCGCGGACGGCGTCCCCGGCGCGGACGGCGCTCCCGGTCCTGCTGGTGAGCGCGGTGAGCGGGGCCCCCGCGGCGAGCGGGGCGCGGAGGGAACCTCCGGCGTCCCCGGCGCGGACGGCGCTCCCGGCGCGGACGGCGCTCCCGGCCTGGACGGCGTCCCCGGTCCTGCTGGTGTGCGCGGCGAGCGGGGCCCCCGCGGCATAGCAGCACCGCCGCCGCCGCGCCGCCCCGACGATGGCATCACTCTCCGGGCTCAGGCCGAACTCGACGACGCTCTATCCGATTCCATGGCCCAGCTGCAGGAAGACTGGCAGGATGCTCTCTACGACCTGCTGTCCGAGTGGGAGCCGATCACCGCGCGCCAGCGCGAGCAGCTCGCTGAGCAAATCCGCACGGCCATTGATCACGATGACCGCGGTCAGCTCGCCGAGCTGACTGCGGACTCTGCTGCCGCAGCCGCCGCACTCGCCGCAGCCATGATCGCCCTGGCGGCCCTGGCGGCTCTGGCGGTCACGGCCGAGGCAGCCAGCCAGGGCATTACTGCGCCCCCGGCCGCGCCGGAAGAGCAGGACCTGGTGACCGCCGCGACCACGGTAGCCGCATTGATGGCTGCCAGCCTCGCGGTCGCAGCCGCCGGAGAGGCGCTGAGAGTTGCCGGGGCTGGGCTGTCCGGTGCCGAGGTGGCCGCGCAGGTCACCGTGCACCTGGAATCCCTGACGGACCGGTACCCACGGGCCCAGCTCGGCGGTGCGCTGTCCCAAGCGCAGCATGCCGGACGGGTTGCCACCATGGCCGCGGCACCCCCCGCTGCCAGGTACGTAGCTACTGAAATCAATGACACCAACCGCTGCGCGCCTTGCGCAGCGGTTGACAAAACTGAGTACAGCACGCTTTTAGACGCGCAGGTGGCGTATCCGGTCAAAGGCTATTTGTGGTGTGAAGGCGGTCTGCGCTGCCGCGGGCAAATAATCCCCATATGGGATAGGAATGGAGGCACCGATGCGTGACCGCAACCGCATGATGAAAATTGCCCGGCCGGTAGCGCGGCTGCGCGAAGGCCGGACCGACTGGTATCGGATAACCACAAACAAGACCGACGGGGCCGAATGCTGGATCTACGATGAGATCGGCTACTTCGGCGTGACCGCCGCGGACTTCGTCCGCGAGTTCAGCGAGATCGATCGGGACCGTATCTCCGTGCACATCAACTCCCCGGGGGGGGAAGTATACGACGGAATCGCTATCTTCGAAGCGCTGCGGCAACATGACGCTGAGGTGACAACCTACGTAGACTCCCTGGCTGCATCGATCGCCTCCGTCATTGCAATGGGAGGCGACCGGCGGGTCATCGCCCGCAACGCACAGATGATGATCCACGATGGGCACACCTTCGCCGTTGGCAATGCGGCCGATCTTCGGTCGCTGGCAGGGTGGCTCGACGCGATCTCGGACAACATCGCTGACATTTACGCTGACCGCTGCGGTGGGGCGACGAAAAAATGGCGTGACCTGATGCTGGCTGAGACATGGTACTCAGCCCGAGAGGCGGTTGACGCCGGACTAGCCGATGAGATAGCAGGCCAGTCCTCTGCCAAGAATGACTGGGATCTTTCGATCTTCTCATATGCGGGGCGGACGGCGGCCCCGGCACCCGCACCCGAAGCCGACCCAGACATCGACATCGAAGACCTAGACGTATCCACCATTGCCGACGCTCTGAAGGGGGCATTTGCATGAGTCAGATCGCAATCCCGACTGATGCCGCGGCGCTTGAGGAGCTGCTCGGTGACAGCAAGAAGATTACGACCCTGATGAAGGAAGGCAGCTTCCCGGACTTCATCAGAGCGTATGCTTCTGCGGCCAACAAGGCGGACCCGGGAATCGGGGAGCAGATCCGCGCCGAGGTGCAGCGCACCATGGCGGAATTCCTCCGGGACACCAAGGGAGAGGTGACCCGCCCGGACCTTACGCCCGGCAGGCCGGGCCGCAAGGCGGCCGTGGGGCGCGACGGGCTGTACAACAAGGCCGCGTCGGGCGCAGTCCTGGACGGAAAGTTCGAAGATCTCGCCGAGCTGCTCGTGACGATCAGCCCACGCAACCGGGACAACCCGAAGTATTCCGACCGGCTCACGCTGCTCCGCAACGCGTACTCGGAGGGGACTCCTGCAGACGGGGGTTTCCTGCTCCCGGAGTCGATGAGGTCGGACATCCTTTCATTAGCCCTCGAATCTGCCATCATCCGGCCGCGGGCAACGGTAATCCCCATGACAACATCGAAGGTTGTCCTCCCCGCAGTCGACGTCACCTCAAATTCAAGCAGTGTCTTCGGTGGTGTTGTAGCCTACTGGACGTCCGAGGCTGTAGCCCGGACCGCCACCTCGGCGAAATTCTCGCGGGTCGCGCTCGACGTATCAGAGCAATCCCTCTGCGCCTACGCAGAGGTGCCAAATGAATTGCTAGCCGATGCCCCTGCGATGGCTGCATTCTTGTCGATGGCGATGCCCGCGGCCATCGCGTTCGAAGAAGACTACAAATTCATGATGGGCAATGGTGTCGGTGAGCCGCTCGGCTGCCTCAAGGGAACCGGGCTCGTGTCGGTCGCGATCGAACCCGGCCAGGTCGCGGATACGATCGTCAAGGAAAACATTGATAACATGTTCTCGCGAATGCTTCCGTCATCACTGATGACGGCGATTTGGATCGCGAGCCTCGACACATTCCCGCAGCTGGCGAACATGGCTATGAATGCCGGGACCGGGGGCTCCCCGGTATGGCTCAACAACGGTGTCGTCGGCGCGCCGCCGCTCACGATCTACGGCCGGCCGGTGGAATTTACCGAGAAGACGGGGGCTCTAGGCGATCAGTGCGATATCGCATTTGTCGATCCGAAATTCTACCTTCTCGGAGATCGTCAGCAGATGACGATCGACGCCAGTACCCAGTACCAATTCGCGTACAACAAGACGTGCTATCTGGCGACCGAGCGGGTTGACGGAAGGCCGTGGCTGCAATCCCCGATCACTCCGAAGAATGGCTCGGCCAGCACGCTGAGTGCATATGTCGTGCTGGACGCGCGCGCCTGACTCGTGGCCGGCGGTTCTGGCTGCGGGCTAGGGTCGGTGGCCCTAGCCGCGGCTGAATAAACCCCAGCCCGGAGAGGACACAAGAGATGCAAGGACTTGGAAGGCTTTTCGACATCGGCACCGGTTGGGCCCCGGTAGACCTGGATGACGCAGACGGTGCTACCGGCCTGCGTATCAGCCTGCAGAACGCCGCTGGTATTACCTTCGTGGTCTTCGGCGGGACCGGCCCGGCCGGTTTCACGCTTGACGTCCAGCAGCACACGGCCTACACCGGCGGGACCACGGCAGATCTGGACGCTACGGCCGTAACTGACAGCGTCGGGATCACCGAGTACTACTACAAGGCCGAAGCTGCCTTGGACAATGATGAGACATGGACCCGCGTGACGCAGACTGCAGCAAGCGAGATCACGCTGACAGTCGGTCTCCTACAGAAGATCGTCGCGGTTCACGTTGCTGCCGTGCAGCTCGGCAGCGGCTACACCCACGTGTCTCTCAACGCTACGTCTACTCACGGCACGGCGCATCTCTCCAGCTGCCTGTACCTCCTGCATGACCTGAAGGTCTCCCGCGCCCCGGCCAACCTTGGGAACCTGCTACGCCCTGGTGCGGCGAACGCCTGAACCCAAGTTGCTCCGTAGCTCAGGAGAGCGCACCAGTCGGCTGGTGGACCGGGCCCGGCACCCGGACGGAGCACTACCCCAACAAGGGTCACAAGCTCGCGCTTGGAACCCCGAAACGGAGGAGTCATGTCCAGTACTCAGGCAAAGTTCTCTCCACTGTTTTCCCGCCATGCGCCAGGTGGGCCGTTCACCGTCGCCGGGATCGACTCCTGCCCCGGTGACGTATGGTTCGTGGACTCCGCGGCCAGCCACGCAGGGGTGACGACCGGGCATGGGCGGACCCCGGAAAAGCCTTTCGCGACGCTCGCCTACGCATTCACCTCTGACCTGGTTGGGTCCGGGGACACCGTGTACCTGATGCCGTCCCATGCGGAGACCGTCGCCGCAGCCGGCGGGATCACGATGGATATCTCGGGTGTCCGGGTCGTCGGTCTCGGTGCGGGAGGTATCCGCCCGACATTCTCGTTCTCGACGGCGCTGTCAACCTGGCTGATCACTGCGGCATCGAACACCGTCGAGAACGTGTTGTGCACGGTGTCGGCGGCTGTGGATGTAGCCAAGGCGATTACCGTGACGGCTGCGGACTGCACCTTCCGGAATGTCGAGGCCCGTGAAACGGCTGCGACCTACCAGTTTGTCGATTTCCTCGTGCTGCATACGGGTGCAGCACGGACGCGCGTGCAGGGGCTCAAGTTTCTCGGCGCGGCCGGGGACATCGGCAACTCGGCGATCTTGGTCTCGGCCGCTGTCGACGGGATCCGGATGGAAGACATCTGGGTTGTCGGGACCCTCATTGCCGGCGGGATCTCGACGACAGCGGCGAACACAAACATGCTGCTGAGAGACGTGTACGTAGAGAACCTGCTTGCCGGTACCGACAAGTGCGTGGTCCTGAACGCGGGCACCACCGGCACGGCTGATCGTGTCCGCGCGCGATCGCAACAAAATGACGCGGACGGCTTCAACCTTGCCCTGGTCGGCGCCGCCATGAGCTGGTTTGACCCGCTGGTGGTCAACCTCGCCGGCGAGCGCGGCGGCGCTTGGGGCACGGCTTCGGCTGCGGCATGATCATGGATCGCGATGCTGGCGCGCGGGTCTGCGCGATCTGTGCTCTCCCGTGGTCGGGCCCGCCGTGCCCGAACTGCGGATCCCGCGAGGCCGCAGCCGAGGCGGCCCGAGTCCGCGGCGGGAGCAAACCAGCCACGGCCAAAGGCAAAGGCAAGCGCCCCGGGCCGCCGGCGGGTACCCGGTCCGCGGCCATCGTCACATCACCCCACGGCGTGGGCCGCGACCTGGATGGTGACGGATGAGTTGGGAGCAGCTCGGCGAGATCTGGCGCGAGAATGATGCGGCCTGCAGCGAGGATGCGTCCCGCCGGGCGGTTGCCTGCCCGCATGACGGTCTTCCGCTGCAGGAGAGGGTGTCCGACGGGACCCGGGCATGCCGGTTCTGCGGCTGGACGGAACGAGGGGGGAGGTAGCCGTGGCCATCTACCAGCGCGGTACAGAGGGCCGCCTGAACGACATCCTCACGGTGCTTGGCACCACGAAGGCATCCCTATGGCCATTCTGGGAGGCCACCGGGACACTCGTCACCTGCATCGGCCCGGGGGATCTGACCCCGGCCGAAACTGGCGGTGCAGCCGAGGCGCTCGAGGACGACTTCGCCCCGGTGGCCCTACCCTGCAAGCTGCACTCGTACCACCTGCACCCAACGGGAGATCACCACCTGGCAGGGTCTGACAACGCCAGCTACTCATTCACCGGTGACGCCCCGTTCAGCGCGGGCGCATGGATCCGCCCAACCACAGTCGTCTCGAACACCGTCATTGCTAAATATGACGCGGCCGGAACTGCAAGAGAGTGGCGGTTGTGGATCGGCCCAGCCGGGCTGCTCACCTTCGAGTTGTATGACGAGTCCGCGGACGCGACGGAGATCGGCGCCTCGACCGCCGCGCTCACGGCCGGCCAGTGGCAGCACGTCACCGTGACATATGACGGCACGGCGGCAACCCCGGAAGTGTGGCTGTATGTCGATGCTGCCGTGGTGTCCGACGGGACCACCACCGAGACCGGGGCATACGTTGGCCTGGAGGACACCGCCACGCCGCTCACGATCGGCTGCTCCGGGACCACGGCGGCCCCCGCAGGCGAGTTCCACGGACGGATAGCTCTCCCATACCTGTGTGGCGCAGAGCTGACCGCCGGGCAGGTGCGGACCCTGCATGCCTACACCGCACCCATGGTGGGGATCTGCTGACCGCTGTCATCCCACGCTCCCCCGCGGGGCGCCGCCAAGAAAGCAAGGGACAGGATGATCGGTTACTGCTACTGCACCCGGGAGCAGGTCAAACGCGCACTTGATCATGCGGAGAGCGCACGCAACGACGTGCTGGTGGACCGGGCGGCGCGAGCGGCGACTGAGACGATCGAGGGCACGACGCACCGCCAGTTCGTGCCCACGACCGCCGTCCGCTCATTCCGGTGGCCGGCAGTTATCCCCTCTGCGTCATACCGGCTATGGCTGGACGGGTGCGATCTGATCTCTGCTACGGCCGTCGTCGCTGGAGGCGTGACGATCGACGCTGGAGACTACCTGCTCGAACCCGTCAATTTCGGCCCCCCCTACACTCGGATAGAGATTGATCTATCATCTTCTGCGGCCCTGTCTGCCGGGGCCACCGCCCAGCGGGCGATCGCGATCACGGGGGTATGGGGGTACTCGGCCAGCACGCTCGCGGCCGGGGCCCTGGCCGAGGCGCTCGACATCACCGAGACCGCGGTGGACGTCACCGACTCCGCGGAGGCCGGGATCGGTGACGTCATCGCAGTGGACTCTGAACGGATGCTGGTCGTCGGAAAGGCGATGCTCAGCACCGGCGTGGCGATCGACGTAGGGGACGCGCTCACGGCGTCCGCTGCCGACGTCGGGATCACAGCGTCGGCGCTCCCGGGCATCCCGATAGTGGGCGAGACGATCGCAGTGGACTCTGAACGGATGCTGGTCGTCGACGTTGCCGGGCTCCTGGTGACGGTCCGCAGGGCATGGGACGGTACCGCCCTGGCCGCCCACGCGGGGGGTGCGGCGATCTACGCCCCGCGCACGCTGACTGTGACCCGCGGTGCGTTGGGTACCACCGCAACTACGCACCTGTCCGCGGCTGCGGTCACGCGGCACGTGGTCCCCGGGTTGATCAACACGTGGGCCATTGCCGAGGCGATGGACACTCTTCTGCAGGAGGGCTCTGGGTATGCCCGCACGGCGGGCACCGGGGATGCAGCCAGAGAGTACGGCGGTACCGCACTGAAGGATCTCCGTGAGCGCGGGTACAACACATATGGCCGCAAGTTTCGCAAAGGGGTCGTATGACTGAGATCATGCTTGCCCAGTCGGGTCCGCTGTTTGACGGCCGCGCCGCAACTGCCTGCCAAGATCTCACAGAGGAGCTCGTGACGGCCGTAGCGACCGAAGGTAAAAATCGCCTGGTAGGGCGCATGGCACTCACCTACCGCCACCCCACCCCGTACTACTGGACGCAGGTACATGTGGTCCGAGTTACGGCATTGCGTGCCCGCGTGGACGATGCCCGCTCGGGCCGGCCGATGATCTACGGGCCGTGGCTGGAGGGCACGTCCCGCCGCAACGCCAGCTCCCGATTCAAGGGCTACCGGATATGGGCCGCCGTCCGCGCGGCCCTGCCGACGCACATCCCGGCCGTCGCCGCGCGGGTGTCCGGGCCGTACCTGGCACGGATGCGCGGCGACTGATGGACACCGCTGCGATCATCGCATCCTGCGCGAGCCACGCGGCTAGCCTTGGGATATTCGAGACCCCGGTCCTGCAGCATGAGCCCAAGGCCGCGCTCGGCGCAGGGCTGCACTGCGCGATCTGGGTACAGCAGCTCACCGCGGTCCGCTCTACTGGCCTGGCTACGGTCACCGCTCGGCTGCAGCTGACGGCCCGGTGCTATCTGTCGATGCTGCATGAGCCGCAGGACGAAATCGATCCGCTGGTGGTCTCCGCCGTTGATGCCATGTTCAGCGCGTACTGCGGAGATTTCAGCCTCGGCGGCCGGGTCAGGGCCGTGGACATCTTCGGGAGCCTCGGGCCGCCGCTGGACATGCAGGCCGGATACGCGCAGGTAGACGCAACCGTCTATCGGGTGGCCACGGTCACCTTGCCGCTGATAGTTGATGATCAGTGGCCCGAGGCGCCGTGACAAGGGAGAGGTGACCCGTGGCAAAGACAACCGGGCTCGGCGATGGCCTGTACTCCGGGGGATACGACCTGTCTGGAGACATTGCGGCCCTGGACAACGTCCACGGCGGCGCAGCGCCGCTCGAACTCACCGGCATCGACAGCCTTGCATATGAACGGACTGGCGGTGTCCGTGATGGCGGCATCGAGGCCACGGCATGGCACAACCCGGCCGCTGGGCAAGCCCATCCGGTGCTGGCGGCTCTGCCGACCACAAACACCATCGTGACCTACTGCCGCAGCCGCGCGCTCGGCGCGCCGGCTGCGGCCACGGTGGCGAAGCAGATCAACTATGACGGCAAGCGCGCCGCCGATGGGTCCCTGCAGCTGACCGTGCAGGCGGTCTCAGCCGCTTACGGCCTGGAATGGGGCTGGCAGCTGACCGCCGGCACCCGCACGGACGCGGGCGCCACCACCGGCACCGGGGTTGACCTGTCAGCCGTACAGACACCGTGCCTGGTTCTGCCAGGTACGGCCGGCGCCTACGCGTCCACCCCGGATGCCGCAGCCCTGGACATCACGGCAGACATCGATGTCCGGGTCCATGCTGCGCTGGATGACTGGACCCCAGCGGCAACACAGATCCTCGCTGCAAAGTGGACCACGGTAGCTGACCAGCGATCATGGGCGTTTGGGGTGAACACGGACGGGACGCTCCTGCTGGAGTGGTCCGAGGATGGCACGGCCGCCACGCTCGGCACCGAGTCATCGTCTGTCGCGCCGACGGTGGCCAACGGGGCAAAGCTTTGGCTTCGCGCCACCCTCGACGTCGACAACGGCGCCGCCGACGCGGACATCACGTTCTACACCTCTGCCGATGGGGTGACATGGGTCCAGCTCGGCGCAACCCAAACCAACGGGGCAACCACCAGCATCTTCTCTTCGTCGGCGGTCTTGGAGATCGGGTCCCGGGTGTCCGGGACCGTCGAGCCAGCGGCAGGCCGGATATTCGAAGCGGTCGTGTACGACGGGATCGCCGGCACCGCCGTGGCACACCCGATCGCGACCGTGGCCTTGCTCGCGGACGCGACACCTCTCACCTGGACGGTCAACGGCACTGCCTACCTGGCTTCAGACTCCCGGTACGGCCTGCAGGCGTACCTGCAGAAGATGTCATTCGTGGGGACGGACGTGACAGTGAAGCTGCAGCACTCCCTGGACGACGGGGGCGCAGACGCGTACGCGGACATCACCGGAGCTGGGTTCACGCAGATCACCACGACCACGCCGGGACCTGAACGAATCGCCACCTCGGCGACGGCCGTCATCCGCCGGTACGTGCGGGCCGTCACCGTCACCTCGGGCGGCTTCACCAGCCTCGAATTTGAGGTCATGGCGTGCGGCAACCCCGTGGCGGTGGTGTTCTGATGGGCCAGCCTTTTCGCCTGCCGCCAGCCCGGCCGGCGGCTGCATACCAGACCTACCGGTATACCTCACCCCCGGACGTCACGGTCCGGAGCGCATGTGAGCAGGCCGGGTGCCTGGCGTGGCGCCATGGCTGGCGGACCGTCGTCGACGAGGCGACCACGACCGGATCCGGGCAGGCTGCCTACATCCGGCACCGGTCCGGACGGGACTTCCGTGAGCAGCGCACCGGTGCGCTCACCGTCTTCACCTTCACCCCCCGGCAACGATGTTTTGCCGAGCACCACACCCGGCCACAGATATACCAGGTGCGCCGTGGCGACTGGCGAGAGAATCTTGGGGTGATTCGCGACCATCTCACTGCGGCCGACTGGGTTGAGGACTTTGCCGCACACCAGCAGCGGATAGCCGACCGGCTGGCCGCGGGATAGGAAGGGACATACGATGGCAAAAGGCACTGGACTTGGGATGACGGCCTTGTCCGTAGATACTGCGGCCGGCGCGCTCACCGATGTTCGAAACGACGTGACCGAGCTGTCATGGGCTACCCCACGCGGCGTGCTCGAAACGACGGGGGTCAACATGTCAGCTTATGAGCGGCTGCTGGGGCTGGCTGACATGTCACTTGAACTCTCGGGAGTGTTCAACCCTACCGGGGCACACTTGCTCTTCGCCACGGTGCCGTCGACGTCCGTCCCCAGAGAGTTTTTGATCACTGTCAATGGTGTATCCCTTGGCGTGACCGGGACCCCGACGCTCCTGCCGACGGACTACAGCATCAAACGCGGTGCGGACGGCGCGCTGACCTGGACGGTGCCGATGACCCTGGCAAACGGCGTAGTCCCTACGTGGTCATGATGGCCGCTGACGGATACCGCCGGCCGTTGCTGACCCTGCGGTTCACGGACCCGCAGTTCGAGGGCCTGCAGGTCAAGTGCCGGCGAATCTCGTGTGAAGAGATGTTCGCCTTTTCGGAGGCCAGCTCGGCCGCGGGAGGGGAGGGCACGCGAGCAATGCTCGAGCCGCTCGCGGATCTGCTCGTCGGCACCAGCGCTACACGTCCTACCGCGGTCATCCTGGAGTGGAACCTGCTGGACTATCTAGGTAACCCGGTCCCGTACACCACGGCTGGGCTGCTCGGGCAGGATCTTCCGCTGCTGCTGGCGATCGCTGCCGCGTTGACCGAGGCGGCTGCGGGGGTACCTGCCCCTTTGCCGCCGACCTCCGGCGGTGGGCCGCCGTTGGAGGTGGCATCGATTCCGATGGAACCGTGTGTAGGGAACCGGGAGAGCACGTCCGCGCCCGGCTGATCTTGTATCTGTGCCGCCGCTTCGGGGCCCTGCCCTCTGCCGTGCTGGCAGAGGACGCAGACCTGATGCGCCTACTTGCCATTGAGCAGCTCGGGGGAGGTAGCCGTGGCGAATGAGATTGAAATCCGGGTCACTGGGCGCAACGACACGGCCGGGATGTGGGCTGCGATCAACCGCGGGCTGGCGCAGGCCAAGGCCGCAGCGGCTGACGCGAGCAGGGAAGTCCGCGCGCTTGGCCAGGCGCTCGGACGCCTGGACGGCAAGCGGATCAACATCTTGGTAGCTTCCACGGCCACCGCGGAGATCCGCCGGATCCAGGAAGTGCTAGACCGCCTGGACGGCAAGCGGCTGGACGTGCGGGTATCCACCACCGGCGGCGCGGAGATCCGCCGGATCGCCGCGGACCTCGCGGCCTTGCAGGACCGGCGGATACGAATCAACATCGACACGTCCGCCGCCGGCGCCGTCCGGGGTATGACAGAACAGCTGCATGACCTTGGTGATGCAGCGCTTCGGGCAGCCATGGAAATTGACTGGCTTAACCACGCCATCGGGGATCTGCAGGACCGGCGGATACGAATCGTCATCGACACCAGCGGTCTCGGCGGTCTCGGCGGCGGCGGCGGCGGCGCGGCGGCGGCGGGTGCCGGCCCATACGGTGCGGTGCTCGGCGCGGCGGTCGGGGCTGCGATGCTCCCGGCGATCGGTGCGGCCCTGGCAGGTACGGCGCTGGCAGTCACTGCCGCTACCGGGATCGCAGCCGGGATTGCCGGCGCGGCGCGGGACACGCGGGTCATAGCTGCGGCGGGCGACGTCAAGGCGACGCTGGTTGGTGAGCTGACCAGGATCGGCACGCCGTTTGTCGGGCCGGTCGTCGACGCCCTATCAAAGATCAAGACGGGGGTTGCTGACCTCCAGCTCGCGGCCTTGTTCGAACCGCTCGCCGATGTCGTCGCCCCCGTCACCGATGACCTGCTGGAAATGGCCGAGCAGGCTATGCCGGGCCTCCGCGAGATGTTCGCCGAGTCCGCGCCATTCATCAAAGAATTCGCGGCAGAACTGCCCGCGCTCGGCCGGCACATTGGAGAGTTCGCATCATCCATGGCCTCGGCCGGCCCCGGCGCCACAAAGTTCTTCACATCGCTGTTGCGGTTTGTCGGGGTTACGGTTGAAGGAATCGGGCAGGTGATCGAATTTCTGTCCAAGATGTACAACGCCGTATCCAACGCCTACAACAAGGCCGGTGGGGCGCTGGAGAGTTTTTCCGCGCATCTCACAAAGGTGGGCGCTGCGGTGGGCAAGTTCAGGGACTGGCTGGACGCTGCTGCAGACGGGGCAACGGGATTTGCGCACGGTGTCCTGTCCGTAGCCAAGGCCACGACTGGGGTGGTCGAGGGAGTCATCAGCTGGCTTGGTAAAGCCTTTGACTGGGTTGTGAAGTGGGCGGACCGCATCGGCATAATTGATCTTGGTGAGGCTGGGGAGAAACTCTCCGGTCTCACCTCTTCCGGTGCCGCCGGCATGGACACGCTCGCGGAGTCCACCGCCAGCGCGGCTGATGAGCTGCAGTCCCTTCAGCAGATCATGGATGCGCTGTCCGGGTCCGCTGTCTCAGTGATGCAGGCTGAGTCGGACATGCAAGAGGCAATGGCTGCAGCGTCCGCGGCAGCCCGCGAGAACGGGGCGACGCTGGACCTTGCGACGGTAGCCGGCCGCGCGAACTGGGCTGCGCTGGACGGGATCCGCGCGGCGACGCTCGCGAGATCACAGGCGACCTTCGACGACACCGCCGCCACGCAGGGATCCGAGATGGCGGCGCGCGCAGCCGCGCAGGCGTTTGACGCCGGCCGCCAGGCGTACATCAACGCGGCCATGGCCATGGGCTACACCCGGGAGCAGGCACAAGCCCTGGCGGATCGGATGCTGGCTAAGCCCCCGGACTGGAATCTGAAGGCGACCTTCGATGGGTCCGCCGCGATCGCGGCGGCTGCGGCGACGGCCAACCGGATCCAGGAAGTGATGGCTCGCGCGAACCAGTACGGGACCGGCGGGTACGCGCCGTCAGTTACGCCAAATATGACCAGGGCTGCCGGTGGTCCGGTGTCTGCCGGAGAGATGTATCTGGTGGGAGAGCACCGCGCCGAGCTGTTTGTCCCGGACAAAGACGGGATGATCTATCCGGACGTGCCCCGGCGTGGTGCCGGCCGTCCGTGGTCTGGCGACGGTGGGCCGTCTGCAGCCACCAACATTGCATACATCACTGTCAATGCCATGGACCCGCGGGCTGCAGCGAGTGCGGTAGGCCAGGCGCTGACAGAATGGGTCCGCACCTCGGGCCCGATACCGTCTCGGATGGTAGCCACATGACAGTCGATTTTTTCGATGGCGTCGACGGCGTGACCGTCACGGCCGAGGCTGCATTCGTGCTCCCGGGGTCCGGGTACGCGAGCTGGGGATCCTCATTGTGGGGCCGCTCCGCGTGGGGGCCCGGGGTCACCTATCAGGATCTCTCATCCCGGCTGCGGGGGTTCGGGACGAAACGCTCATTTGACCAGACCCTGGACCGGTGGCAGTCCGGCAGCGGCTGGGCCCTGCTCGACAACCGTGACGGCGACCTCTCGCCATCGAATCCAGCCGGGGCGTACGTCGTGTCCAGCGCCTCGACGATTTTGCCCGGACGGCGATTCCGCCTGCGCGCCCACTACGGCGGGGTCACGTACGGGCTGATCTCCGGGGTGATAGACAATTGGCAGGAGGAGATCATCTCTGCTGGGCCGGGTACGGGGGATGCCACGGTCCGGGTGTCCATCGTGGACGACTGGGCCGAGCTTGCCGCCGTCGACGGCCTCGAGGTGGCACCGGAGGGAGCCGGAGACACCTTCGGGTCCCGGGTAGATCGGATCCTGCTCGCTGCTGGCTTTCGCGGGGCCCGCTCGCTCGACCCCGGCGAGGCCACCATGCAGGCCACTACGCTCTCCAGCGGTCCGGTAGCGGAGCTTGAGGCTACGGCCCTGGCTGAAGGCGGCACGATCTGGCCGGATGCGGACGGCGTACTACAGGCATCCGGACGGTACGGCCTGGTGGACAGCCCCCGGTCCAGGGAAGTACAGGCGACCTTCGGGGACCTGGACCCCGCACACCTGCCGTACTCGGACCCGCAGCCAGCCTATGATCGCAGGCTGCTCTGCAACGTTGCTGTGTACACCCGGACCGGGGGGACGCCGCAGACCGCGGACGACGATGCATCCCGCGCCAGGTACGGCCTGAAACGCGCCGTCGAGTCCGCCCTGATCTGTGAGTCTGACGGCCAGGCTCTCGCCCTGGCCCAATGGAAAGTAGCCAGGTTCCGTGAGCCACGCCGGCGGATAGACCGGATCACGGTCTCCCCCCGGTCACGGCCGGCCGAGTTGTGGCCGGTGGTTCTGGCTGCCCGGGAGCGGGACCTGTGGCGCGTGGTCCACCATCCTCCGGGCGGCTATACGGATGACGTGTACTGCCACATTGTTGGGACCGAGCACACGGTCCAGCCAGGGGGCGAATGGACGGTGACCGTTGACCTATGGTCTGCCGAGCCGTACCTCACCTACTCGACCTCCCGGTGGGGCGTGGCCTTGTGGGGCCGGTCAAAGTGGTTCTAGGCAGGAGGAGACCGCCGTGTCCTATTCAGATCTGACCGTTGCCCTAGATGATGTGGTTGACCCGGTATGGGGACTTGCGGTACGGGACCGGGTGATCAACCCGATGGCGAATGCCGCCGCGATCGCGTCAGCGATCACCTCGCCCGTAGAGGGGATGACAGAGTATCTTGAGGACATCCACCAGCACGTCTTCTATGACGGGACGGCGTGGTGTCCCATGCCAGGATCGATGATCATCCGGGCGAATCGGACGTCTTCGTCAACGGCGACCACGACCGAGGTCGGGGTGCTCCGGACCTCGGTCTCCCTGCTCGCAGGGCAAGCTGTCCTGGTCTTGACATCCCCGCTGCTGATGTACAGCACTACGGCCACGGACGTGATTGCCTGCCGTGTGCGGTACACGGTGGACGGGTCTACGCCGTCGACGTCATCGACGATCTTATCGACGGTGGCGGGTTACTGCGCCGCCGCGCAGACCCATACCCCCTTCGCGGCGAAATATATTGCTGCTACCAACCTGACTTTCAAGCCGCTGCTGACGGTGGGCCGCGCATCCGGGTCCGGAAGCGTATCGATTTTAGCAAATGCGAATGTGCCGGACATTGACCTTATGGTCATCGCGGCCGGGACAGCCCCGGCAGACACTGGGACAGACATCTGACGGCGAGGTAAGAATGATCGAGCAACGCCCCTGCCTGCCAACCGGGCTACCCGGAAAATGGGACACCGAGGCGCCCGGGTACCTCCCTCGCCGGCGCCGCTGGCATGCCAGCGTCACACCAGACGGAACGACGGTGGTCCGCAGCCTGCCAGTCCTCACCCCGGGGGAAGACTGGTCCGGATACCCGCCCACATATGAGCTGACCTGGGAAGAGTGGCAGGCCAGCCATGAGACTGAGTACGGCCTTACCATCACCGGAAAACCAACAGCCGAAGCCACAGACGACCGAACGGCGTGGCGCCGCATCCGGAGGATGGCTGCCGGGGCCGACGCCTACGACGAGACGTCTGTCCGGGCAGCCTTTGCCGCCGTCCAGTGGATTCTCGGCCAGCTCGTCCAGGAATTGGACGACTGACCGTGGTCACTCGGACCGAGGTAATCGCGCGCTCCCACCTCTGGCCGTCCGGGGGAGTGCCGTACAACCAAGGCGCACTTTGGACGGACGGCTACCGGCAGGACTGCTCCGGCTACCTATCTATGTGCTGGGGTATCCCGCCAGCGGAGAACGGGGGCTGGGGCGGGCAGTCCACGGTGACGCTGGTGTCCCGCGGGTACATCAGCCCGCTCGCCGTCGACGCCCTTCGCCCTGGGGATGCGGTCGGGATCTGTGGGACCGGCACGGCCGGCGACAACGGGCATATTGTCCTATTTGTCGGTTGGGTCAACGATGACCCGACCGACAACCGGTACCACTGCGCTGAGCAAATGGGCGGCGTCGATGGCCCGGTCCACCATATCCGCACATTCGACGGCGCCGGCGACGCTTGGCGCGCCTGGCGGTACCGCCAGATCACAGAAGACGGAGCACTACCAGTGGCAGCACTCGAGGGATATGACCGGTGGGCAGAAGACAGCATCCTCTACATGCTGTACACGTGGCTGTGCGTGGACGCCGATGAGGTCACGTCCGTGCACGTCGTCGACGGCTCCGTCAAGCGCTGGCCCAACCGCTACAAGCAGCGGCTCGCCGAGATCTCCGCCGTCCAGGGGCAGATCCTGGACGCGGTCGAGGCGCTCGAGCCCCCCGAGCTGACCGCCGAGCAGCTCGCCGCGGGGGCCCCGCTCGCCGCAGCCGCAGCCGCAGCCGTAGCCGCAGAGATCGGGGCGAGGCTAGACCGCCTGGAGGGCAAGCTCGATCGGCTGCTCGCCGCACTCGCCGCGGCTGCGACCGCAGCCGCGCCCTGATCACCGTCATCCCGGCCGGATGCGGGCCCGATCGACTCCGGACCACGACGGCCGCCGCACCATCAGGTGCGGCGGCCGTCGCCCACGGATGGCTGGTCAGTCAGCGACCCGACGGATCTTTTTGGCCAGCTCCCGCTTTCCGTGGACGGCGTACACTCCAGCGCCGATTCCGTTGGACCCATGCTCATCGGTGTGCAGCAGTAGCGCACTTTCCCCCTCGGGGACCTTCACGAATCCGATGAGCAATTCCCGCTCGACGCGCGAGTACTGGACACCCGGCGAGCAGAAGCCACGGTGCAGCCAGTGCGTGTTCCCCGTGGCCTCGCCGCGCATGACCTGGATCCCGCCGTCCGGGACGGGTTGCCAGTCCAGGTGCGACCTCTCCTGCGTGGGGATGATGATGAGATCGCCCTGGGCCTGGACGCCAGTGAGGACCGGCACCTCGGCGGCGGCGGACAGATGGTTCGGTACG